>Ga0065711_1041985_pt1 | contig 15739 bp, 8 predicted proteins | sample Hoacrofraction12_FD_59098 | JGI IMG/M metagenome (GOLD analysis project Ga0065711, IMG submission 59098) | Hoatzin crop microbial communities from Cojedes, Venezuela - Epithelial fraction 12 v2 (version 2) | ecosystem: Host-associated > Birds > Digestive system > Esophagus > Crop | place...
TGGACTCTCTCCAGTAGCTCCTCATCTTTCTTGAACTGGGGAGCCCAGAACTGGACACAGTACTCCAGATGGGGCCTCACCAGGGCAGTGTAGAGGGGAAGGAGAACCTCCCTCGTCCTGCTGGAAGCAAAAGGATATTTTTGTCTTGTTTGCTCAATGGCAGGAAGAGCTTGAAGAAGGACCATTTTAGTGCTCTTGGCATTAGAAGTTAGAAATTTTGGGTTGAACTAGACCAGAGGGGAGAAAAGGAGAGAGCTCTATACCCTTTTTTTGTTCAGAATGGAAGGGACATGGATTAGGATTTAGGAGGACTTAAGCTGCTCTTGTCAATCCATTCTTGATGTGTCTCAGACTCGTTGTAATGTGATGAAATATTAATCACTCTTACTACTGTGTGTAAAGTAAAGGAATAATCCCTGACTCTATAGAAGTTCAGTGCCATCATTGTGTAACTTTGCAAAAGGTGGAAAAAGCAAAACAACCCATCAAACAGGAAGCTGAAGATTCCATGTTACCTAGGTTTTCTGTGATTTGAATCTGTGATATTTGTGTAAATTTCAAAAACACATTAGTCATTTGTCGTATGAAGGGGAAAAATTTTAAGCATCTTCCACACTTGTAAGATCTCCCTTCTAAAAAGGTGTGAACAGTTAGGATTGTTTAAATGGAGTAAATTCTTAAAAGCAACATGTTTGTTGTGCTTAGACTTCACTAATCATATTTTCCTGTTTAAAAATTGTGGTGGATTTTTAGTGTTACTGCAATGACTTGCTGCAAAGATTGATTAAGCAACCTGTGTGTATATTTTTATGAGAAAGGAATGATATTTATTGGGAAAATTCTGTCTACTGGAGATGTAAATACTTCAGTGAATAGAAAAAGCAATTAAACATTTCATTTCTCCCCTTCTACAGGAGTAACGTGTGTGTGTGTGTATGTAGGGTTGGGGGGCATAGAAATTAGAAGAAAAGCTAAGAATCTGAAAGAATGTTTTTATCTTTTCAGTGATAACAGCCAGTCTAATAAATGTTTATTACCTCTACCTACAAATTTTGCCCACGTATGTCCTAATTTTTTGAGTGTGAATGATAAAGGGTTGGTGTTTCTGGTTTAGGCCAGTTGCTCTACTGCCTTTGGTTCATTTATTCATTATAGCCATGCAATCAACACATAGTGGCATAAGGGGAATTTTGATAGTGGCTGTGAGACTCCTTAGCATGTAAGACTGTGTTTGTATCTTAACATTATATAGAGAATTAAACTGCTTGCTTTTATGTTGTATATGCCAATATACCCGAATGTTTATTTCGACAAACCATTTTCTTTGCCTGTATTTATGTACAAAATGGGTGTCAGTCATTTTTAACAGCATATGTGTGTACTTCAGGTCAGGCCTGAACTTTTGGGTTGTGGCATGAGCACGTATCTCAGGAATTTGAGTGGTATTAGTGTGCACATTTTCTTTCTTAGTGTAGGGAGTAACAGAAACAGCAACATGCTCCTGTACATGAAATCCTGTGAAGGAGAAGGGAAGAAGAAAATACTGAAGGGTACATTAAATTGTTTTTCTTTTCCTTCTTCCTTCTAAATGTTCATGTTTTTGCACTGAAGTAGTCTGTGAAAAAGCCTTGGGCATAGTTTATAGGGAAGGTGGCCATCGCAGTCCTGTGTATGGCATCATACGCTGGCAAGTCGTTGGGAGCTGTAAACTCCTACGAGTTCCTTTGGGAACTCTGTAAACTCCTACTCTGCGTGTTTAAATTTCGTCAGAGGGGGATATGCTGGCTCTTGTGCAGATGCTGTTATAAACGGAAAGAGCCAGATGTGGCAGAGATCAGGAACTGAAGGACTTGGCGTTGGAAAGTCAGACTGGGAATATCCAGAAATCCTTCACCACAAAGTTGCTCTGCCTGGAGCAGAACCTCCAACAGGATGCCCGAAATCAGTGCAGCGCTGCCAGGGTCTGTACAGGACCTGTCCAGCTTCACGTCTTGACCAGTGACCTGGAGGATATGGCAGAGGCCACTCTCAAGTTTGCAGATGGCAAGAAGTTTGGGGGGAGCAGTCAGTACACACAGGGACAGGGCTGCTACTCCGAGGGGCCTCCGCAGGCTGTGGGAGAGGGTTGACAGAGAGCTCCTGAAATTCAGCAAGGGCAAATGTAACACCATGCGTGTGGGGAGGACTAACCGCTTGTAATGATACAGGCTGGGGAGCAGCTCTGCTGAGAAGGACGTGACGGCCCTGGCAGACAGCAAGCTCAACGTGGGGCAGCAATGGAGGCTGACTGCCTCCTGGGCTGTATTAACAGGGGCATAGTCAGTAGGTGGTGGAAAGTGGTTTGTCTCCCTTTACTCAGCTCTTGTTAGACTGCATCTAGAGTAACGTATACCCAGTTTTGAGCCCCCCAGTACAAGGAAGGCGTACACTGGAGCAAATCCAGTGGCAGGTCCCCAGCCTGCCTAGGGAGCTGGAGCACTTCCCTTTGAGGATAGGCTTTGGGGGGTTCTGACGGCAGCCGCCCAATACCTAGGAGGAGGTTATGGAGAAAACCGTGAGGGTAAGAGACAACTGTCCTCTGAAGTTGGGTTTTTTGCTCTGCCAGTACAAGACACATTAAGAAGCTAAATGTTCTGGAGAGCAAGAGACATATAGGCAGAGGGGAAATAGAGGAGGGTATACGAGACCTTAAATTGTTGCGTGAGTGAGCAAAGGATCTGAGCACCCTGACCCACAGAAAAAGTGGGATCTTCTAGATGGCTGCTCATGGCATAACTTGTCCCAGACTGGAAGCTCATTTTTCAGAAGAGATTTGATTTTTAGTTCAACACTTTCTTGAGCAGCTTCGTAAAACGTTATAGCATCAGCTTTCCATCAGAAATTACAAGAATTGTATTTTATTATTATTGATTTCTGTAGAAATGTTTGTAAAGTTGAAAGAAATATATTGCAAATAAGCCCTCATAATTTTTTTTTTTTTTCTCTTAAGAATTCAGAAAGAACTTGCGGAAATTACATTAGACCCTCCTCCAAACTGTAGGTAAGTTCACATGGATTTTATTAATTTCGAATGTGGAAATGGAATATATGGAATTATTGAGATTGCATAGGCAACCAGAGTAAATTTTAGCTATTACTTTGTGCTAGTTACTTAGCAATTTTGGAATAAAAGCTGATAGATGATGTTTGCCTGCGTAGAAGGAGTTGATATGACATACTTCCTAGCAACAAAAGTAATGGTAAAAACTGATGAACTCTACGAAGCGTTAATAGATACAGGGTAAAAATCCAATCACCCTTCATTTGAGGTATTAAACTGATAACATTTTGTTTGATTCTGTAAAATGTAATCTTGGTGGCAGTTGCTGGTATGTTTGATTCCTGTTTCTTGCAAATTGTTAACACACTGTGAATGTAATAGAGAAGGAAAAATGTTATGGGCACAAACTATTATTAATCTTCCGAGTGTTTCTGGTGATCAATTACGATATTCAGTGGAAAATTCCTGAAATAGAGTATATCATTACATAGCCTTTCTAATAATGACTTTGTGTTTGTGTTTTAGTGGTGGTGTTGTGGGTTTGGGGTTTTTTTGTGTGTGTTTTTTTTTTTTTGTCAGGTCCATTTATTTGCCATGTATTTAAAAATTGCCTTTGAAGTGAGTAATGATGTAGGCCTAGAAACCCTCGCTGCCTGGTTGTCGGGCCGGTATAGAGTTGTTTTCAGATGGCTGTCTCAGTCTTATCTGTCAGCTTGACATATGGTCAGTGCTGGAGCTGGGCCAGGGCTGTGCAGCACTGCTTGAAGGAGGCCCTGCCACTGCACCTCTCACGGTGAGAGGTCGGGCTTGGTGCAGAGGAATAGTTTCCATCCAGTCCTGCCAACCCATTTCAACTGATGTGGTTAGTAGGATTCATTCTATTAGTGCAGTAAAAAGAAAGATTGATAGAAATGTCTGATTGCATGCAGCTTTTATAATGAATCCCAGTATGTTTCAGTATCGAATTAACTAAGCAACTGGTAGTAAAAATGACAGTCAGCTTTATTGTTTTGGTCTTTTGACAAAAGTATGTGTGAGAAAATATTCTAACAAGATTTGATGTGGTTCTGCTGGATCTTGAGATATAAGTCAAGTGGCTATGTACTAAAGCTCTGCGTAGTGAAGTAGCCTTGCAATAATAATGTTCAAAGAGTATTTCAGTCAATTAGGATGAACAGTTCTTTCCTAGATAAAACATTTTAATAGCTAAGCTGTTCTGTCATACTTACGACTGTGTGCAGGTCTTCAATCACATCAAAGCTGTTTCAAATGGCAGATCTTTACTTAGGTGTTGATGACTGGTGCCTATTAGTGGATTGATTTGCTGAGATGCATATAAAACTTCAGTCCGTTGTAGAAGAATGCATAAGTCTTTGAACTGAGTCTAAAAGGCTTATAGTTTTTACAGCAATGTCATTTGTTTCTAAGGTGTTTTTTTTTTTTTGTAACAAAGCAGTTGTTTCAGTATACAGAATACTGTGATTTTATGTTCTGTTCCTAGCAAGTGTAAAGTGAGCATTGGCTCTCCTAGTGGAAAGCCCTTTGGTGACTTGCAATTTAAAAAAAAAAAAAGTGAGCCAAAGATTTCCTGTTTGTTTTTTTTAATTATTAACACTAATGATAAAGTAACAATAAAGTGCACTGCATGATGCTGTTTTGCAAAATCAAAAAATTACATCTAGCTTCATGTGTCTGCTGCTTTAACACAGTTCTTAAGATGCAGAATTATTTCTTGTTGTGATCTTGATAGATAACCATTAGTAATTTTAGTATTAGCAAATATGTTTTTATAGTCAATACAGAATCACTTCATTTAGTTTTATGCTGTGTTGACATAGTCTAAACAGTGTTTTCATTTGAACTTCATCTATTTTCTATTATAGTTAAACAGTACAAAATAAACACATCAGCCAGACATGATTCTTCAGCATAATGAAGAAAGCCAAGCTATAGTACAGTATATCTTACCCCAAAGTATTGATACGTAGTTTCTTGGTTTTAGTGAAATTTAGATCATTGTTATAAGAGGTGTTAGATTTTCCATTAAAAAAAAAACATATTTCGTAAAGAGAAGTTCCTTACAGATGCAGGCTACTTGAAATGGTTGTGATTCCAGCTTACCTTCACTATGTGTCCTCTTTTATACAAAAAACAAATCATGATTGGACAATAGGAGTATGATAAATCTCAAAACTGAAGGTCGCAGAAGCTGTGAAGGAAAGCTGTGTTATTCAAGAATACTGTCTAAGTAGTTTAGGAACTTCTGATAGGCAGGTTGTTGAGCTGAATTGGAGCTTGGGTGGAATATTGCAAGATGTGGTGCAAGACTTTCCATTAAGTGCAGCAGGCCAAAGCTTCGGGTTTGTCTCTTTCAGGAAAAAAATCAAAATGGAACAGTGTCTGTAGTACAGTAGCATCCCATAATGGCATGCTAGACTCCACAGTCAGTACAAGCTCCAAGGGAGTTGCAGCTTCCACTTGTGCAGCAGCTGCAGTCTTAACGCTTCCCCTGCCTCATCCCCATGTAGAGAATAAACTGTATAATCTTCTTGTCTGGAAGACAAGAAAAAAGTCTTGTTCGCACATGTGCTTTGTAACAGGCAGATTACCACTGCTGTGACTTGCAGCATCTTTCCAAAACTGTGGAAAGCTGTGGATTTCAGACTTCCTAAAAAATCTGTCACGTTTGGCTTTAAAAGAAGATTCAATGGTACAAGAAATTGGAGTTGCCTGCCTCCCTAGGTGTAGTTGTATTTCATATTCTGTACTTGGGGTTCTGGGCAATGGAAAGAGTCCTCTTGACCCCCCGAACTTTGGATCATTCCTTAGGACTGAGAATGTACGGTGTTCTAATTGTCAAAAAGTCAAGCTGGAGAGGCATGTGGGAGTTAAGCAGTGTAATCATTGCTATTTTTGGAGGAAGGCATGTCATAAAAAAGCCTGTTATACTTCACATTTAACAGAAAGAACTGCATGTGTTGTGTCCCGTCCCTCCTCCCCCCTCCCTTTCCTTCTGTATAGAGCTGAATTTACTGTCAAGGAGAGTCCTGAATGCTGAGCAGGTACATTTGTATTTTAAATCTACAGCATTGTGAAATTTTAGTTTTGTCGGGAGACAGTATACCTAAATTGTAGATGTTTGCCACTCTTTTCTTTTCCCCTCATCACTGAAATACCAAAGCTTGATTGCTAGAAATGTTGCACATATACCTCTGAGTAGTGCAGAGTATACCTTTTCTCACGGACAATAAAAACCTCATCTTTAAGTATCATTTGTGTATATTGCCTTGCTGGAAGAGGGGAATAGTCAGGAATTCTGTAGCTAAAATAATGCCTTTTCAGACTTTCCCATATTTTGGACTGCATGTTGTCCAAGACAATAGATTTTGTAGAATACAACTTCTGTTGTCAGCATTGTATACTATTTCCCTTTTCGCTGGCAAGAGAACAACATCTCTGTGGCAACTTATACCAATTGCTTACATGGGAAAATAATATTTGGAAAGTATTTAATGTATTTTTAGCTTCTTTCAATGTGAACTTAGCAGCTGGAAACGAGGAGAGCCAGCACAAAGCGAATAGCAGCTCTCTGTGGACACCACTGGGAGCAACTGCTCAAAATTTTCCTATTAAGTCACTGTCATTCGCTATCTTCCTCTTCGTGTTTTCTTTTGATGTTCTCTAGCATATTTGTCACCATTCTTCTCTTTTCTATGTATTTACTGAAGTTCCTTTTATGTGTATACATTTTCTTTCTTTTTCCCTGTAGCAATATGGGTGATGCTTGAGGCTCAGAAGTATACTTTAAAGGGCTGTACAGCTTAGTGGGCAAATTGACTTGTTCCCGTTCCAAAACAATCAATTGAAAACCCTGCATGTAATCTTATCTCTTTTGGTAGTTTGGAATCATTATGTTTTTGCTTCCTGTACTTTCTGCAAAATTGAGAAACAACCAACTTATCTGATCCTAGTATTTTGCTTGTGAAAACTAATCACACTGAAAAGATTTAAAACACTTTTTTTTTTTTTGTGGGGGGGGGTGATGTAGAGAAGAGCCAAGCAGAATGGCAAATTATTCATCTTGGCTTAGGGAGAGAGGTCAGCGTGCCTCATGGATGTCTCTTGCGCTGTTAATGACTGTATGGAGCCCGATGTACCTGTTCAATATTGCTCTGGCAAAGTTTTTGGTGAAATGGTGGGGCCATGATCTTCACAACTCTAAAGAGTTATGTGAATTCCATCAATTTCAGTTATTGTCTTGGGGCCGTTTGTTTAAACTCTTGCCTAGTGCTACTTCAAAGGTAAGGAGATGGCACAAGCGTCGGGAGCAGAAAACAATAGTCGGCACTATTTCATGGCAAGACTGGGAGGGAGAATTGTCAGCCTTGCTTTACAATGCAGCGAGATAGAGGTGTAGGGACTTATAGCAACAGGTAGCAAGCATCTGTCGTGCTGCCCTGGCCTACTCGTGTCTCCTTCCTTCCCTCTTGCTCGAGCAACTTGTTAAGGAAGTCTTCCCCTCTTCCCTGTGGGTGCCTTCCAGGTTTTTAGATCATGTGCTCACAACATCAGTTTGACTTGGGGGAGTTGGGGGAGTTATATACGTTTGGGGGTTATATACGTTTCCTCAGAACATTTCAATAAATGTGAAAATATTTGGAGAAAGCAGAGTAATGCCTTCTCCAAATACAAAATGCAAAAATGATTTCTCTTGGGTGTTGGAAGGATTCTGTTTTTAATGTAGTTTGCTCACCTGAAATTTGCTTCTCTTTTGTTTAGTCTCCTTTGGCTTGCTCAGAGAATTTACTTAATGATTTTGGTAGCATTAAGCTCTTGCTCAGTAATACTGCACCTGCTTAGGTAGTGTCCACTGCCAATTTCACTACCTTTGGATGCCTGATGAGTGCTTTTCACTCTGGTGAAGAACGCACAGGCTACTTCAGTGAGGTGCTTTCTTGCTCTGTTACCAACTGAGAAACTCTAAGGCAGTGCAAGCACAGAACAGTGTGTCTTTATTTGCTGATTCCTTCATAAAACTCTGGAAGTGCAAAGGGTGGTCGGCATCCTACTCATGGTTGTCGTATCACTTAAAAGGAGTATGGGAGTATAGTGGCTCCTCTGGCTAGAAAGGCTTAATCCTATTTCTTCTGATAGGGATTTCACGGAAGGAGGACCTAGGCATAAAATTCAAATGGAAAAAAATCCCCAAGATCTAGCAGCTTATACTTTTATTTTAAAATGAACTATGATCAGTGATTTTGATTGTTTGAGTTAGGGATGCATCAGTCTGTTGCCATAGGCACATGACTATGGTGCATGTGGTGCTAATGTGCGAGTGGGATGAAAACCAGAATAAGGAATGCTTTCTTTGAACGTTTTTCCTCACAAATGTTTCCAGCCTCCTTGGTATGAATCTGGGCTCTCTTCCTGTTACATTACGTTACCCATGGAGTTCACCTTCTGCCTGTATAGGCTTACTTTGATCTGCTGCTAGTTTTCTATAACATTGTAGAGAAAACGTGACACAGAAATTTGTATGTAACTTTGCCTGGCTAGGCCTCTTAAAAGTTTACAACAATTAGCAATACTTAATCAAAAAGACGCATATAGAAGCAGTTGATATTAATGTTCAGAATCCTGTTGTTTTTAAATCTATGGTGTATTAACATTCGTTTGAGGATAAGAATAAGTGTAAAATGTATTTGAGTGCTCATTGCAACTGCTTTACTTTTTAGATTTTATTCCCTTTCTGCTTCAAAAGCAGCAAGAAGCATGTCCCCCAAACATGCAAGTTAACAATTGCACTGGGATTAAATTTTATAATAGTAACCATACCACATTTTATCATTTGTGTTAGCTTGCCTGTTTTTTATATATAACTGGCAGGTTTTTTTAGATTTATCGCCTTGGTACCTTGAAGTACCTCAGATGAAAAGGTTACTTTTTAATCTGTAATCTTGCACTTCCTTTAGCTATTTTCTTTTAAGACAATGTGGGGTAGTGTCACTTGTGCTTTAAGGTCTGAAGCATGTAATTGTACTAAAACATTTTTTTGAAATATCTGTTTATTTTCACTGTAGAAGTGACTTGACCTTTCAATGTCAGATGCCTTGTGAACAATATGTTTTTAAAAAATAGCGCACAGAGGTTTCTTTTTGTGGATCTTCCATATGTCAAGATGCAGTGTACTTGGAAGGCCATCTAAAATGTAGCTGATGTTTCTTCAGTGATCTGATATCTTTAAAAATGTATGTTCGATATGAAAAGTTATTAGATAGCACTGAGCTTTTTTTTTTTTCATTGAATAAACTGAGTTCTCAATATCTACTTGATTCCATTACTGCTTGTGGTCATGGGGTGATTTTCGGATTGATTAGATGCAGCACTCAAAAGCTTCAGGATGTATTGTGGACATCGGTGGCTAGAAACCTTAGCAACTTTAGTGATGGCAGGAGGGGAGAATAAAAACGGCAATAAAGGGAGCCTGCCGCTGGCTGCTTGCCAGGTCCGGCAACTTTACTCACTGATGATGAAGTAAGGAACTGGCTGACAACACCCATTAATACCTCCCAGCATAATAATAACTCCACATGATTTCTGCCACTTCTCCCAGATTTCAAATGATGACAACTCCTCTCCCAGGAGGAAAAGAAAAGAGAAAATAGTATTAGAGAAGAATAAGAGTACTTCAGCGAGCACTGTGTGAGTGCAGGTTTGGAAGGTCAGGGGGATGCCAGAGCGCGTTCCACGGGACATCTGAAGCAGGGAAAGGAGTGGAGATTGGAGCATAAGGAGAGGTCGTGACGATCACACATTCCTTGAAGCAGGAAAGGACAGAAAAGTGCCCAAAAAGGAGCCTGTAATGAACACGGAAGGGATCCTTGATATTTGCAATATGCTTAGTGTACAGGAGTAGTAAAGCTCTAGTTTAAATTGCAAGTGTGAGGCAGGTAGAGTGGGCGACTGTAACAAGGATACAAAAAAACACTTTGATGCTTTTAGTGTGGGGAATTCTGAACAGAGAAATTTTCTTCCAGTGTTTTCGTATCGAGTTGCAGCTGGTCTTTGTAAGTCAGTCTCCTAGGAAGTACAGGGGCAGTGCCCGATGCTTTCTGCTCCAGAATTTTTCAGACTACCTTCCACAGACATTTCTTTTGCCCTCTCCTAGATAGCTAAACAAAGTTTTTTGGTTTTTTGGTTTTTTTTTTCCCCTGCAAGCACGGAGCATAAAGCTGATAAATCTCCTGAATACAACCCTCATAAACCGCCAAAAAAAATTTCTCCCCCCACCAAACCCTAGAATAAGTATGTTAAACAGTCATTGCTTGCCAACAAGGGAAGCAAAACCGTGCTGGCTGAGACTTTGCATCATTGTTAGGAGATTTTGCAAAGAAATATCTAAATATGTAGCTTTTAAATTTAGTTAGTTATTTCAGAGGGGGTGTGTGTCCTATTTTTTTTTTTTAAATGTAGACTTGTATGAAAGCTACATAAGCATCAATTTCTTCACATAAATTTCCTAGAGCAGAGTTATTTGTAAGTCTGTCTGTAGTAGGTACTATTGCACTGAACAACCAGTCACTGCCATTTCAGGATAATCATGAAAGAAACATGCTTTTATTAGCAACTTGTTACCCTTTAGTAAATTACTTATTATTGAATAAATGGGGGAAATGGAAGGTACTTTGTCTGTTGTTTGGGACTGACAGCATTACTGATAATGAAGTATTTGCTTACTTAAATAAATGGCACAAGCTCAGAAGTGCCTAATGCTGTTGTCTTCAGTACACTTCAGTACACCCATATTTGATCAGAATTTGAACTCAGATCTTCTGTGTAATACTTAAAGATTATTTCCTTTTAAGGAAAACTCTAAAAAAAATCATCTGACAAATTCATGTTGTTTCCTGAATACCATTGTGTACCTCCTATTCCTTAGAAAGAAAAAAATTGTGTTTCCTCTCTCCTTGGAGATCTATTTAAAAAAAATCAATCTTTCTCAGTTCCAATACCACAATTCTACAGCTTTTTAACAGCTGTTAACATAGGCACTTTATTCTTTTTTTGCTGTTGTTGTTGTCTTGGCTTTTTGTTGTTTTTGCTGGTTTGCTTTGTTTTTACATAGGCATAACAGTCTAAGGCAATGCTATAATTTATCGTTTAACCTTGACATACATGGAATGAGTACAAATTTACAATTAATAGTCTGAATTTAATGAAATTGTTTTCCAAAATCTCCTGGCAGGAAAGCTGCAGTTTAAGACTAAAAAGTCATGAACTAGTAACAGAGCATATTTTACAGCATTTCAGAAACAAACTATGAAATTGATCTGGGTGCTGTTTTCTTGGTGTGCAATAAAACTTATTTATGCTGTAGTTACACATTTGCAGCTTTGTTACAAGCTTTTTGGGGTATCTAATTGGCTGTAGCTTTGAATCATAACGCATGCCAAATGTTGCTAATTACAATTAAGATATCTGCTTGAAATAATCTTTGTTTTCATTTGCTCTGACAATTTATTTTTTCACTTATTTACATGCCTTTAATTTTTCATTTTAACAGTTCTTGTAGCACTTTATTTTTGTTTCAAAGCTGTGGAATTGGATTAAACAGGGTTTTTTAAACACTTCCATGTTACTTGGAAAGAAGCCAGTTACTGTGTATCGGCTTAATAGAAACCATGCTTAGCAGTGCCTCACATATGGCAGCTCGTGTTTGTGTGGCAAGGCATTATGTATTTTAAATATTACCTTTTATATGATAGTCAAATTTATGCCAGAATCTGAAGTTTCCTCTGATTAATGTTAACAAAAATAGCAGAGAGCCAACTGTTTCTGTTTTTTAGGGAGAAATATGTAATTAAATACATAATTTACTGTCTGCTCTGCACAAAAGCCATATTTATGTGGCCTTTATTGACTTGAGATGCATACAGTGCCTTGAGAAGGCTATAGGTGAGTGATAATATGCTTTCTTGACACTGTTAGCCTTTTAATGTTGTAAATATTGTGGAGGCAAAGATGGTGACTCTGTAGCTAAGACTGAAACACAAGGGTTTGTGCTTAATTTAGGAGGTTGAGTTATATTTGAAGAATAAGCAGTGCACAGTTACAGCAGTTACTCTTTGAGTAACGCTTGACATGGCTGACAGCTTAAAGCTTAAATTTCTCAAGTTTTTTTCTGGTTTGGGTGTTGTTTTTTTATTTAAAACTTAGTATAATCTTTATGAAATTTGGGTAACCTTTATGAAATTTAGAGCTTTTAAAGGCATTTGTTCTAGTGTCTGGCTATGGAGAGTCTTTTTTGCATAGAATTCAGCAAGGACGCTTCATAATGAAATTTCTGTATCAGAAAATAATATTGCCATTCAGTGTAAGAGCAATTAATTTCATTCTTTCAAAATTGTTCCCTCATTTTTAGTATAGATTGTTTTTTGGGGAAGAGGACTTTTTATTTCTGCAAGTTTAGCTGGTAATCGATTTAACTTTTGTTTGGGAGGTATTGACAGTAATCACCACTGAAAATATACATCACAAATCTAATAGAGATTATTATCCTTATTATAACTTCAAAATTGCCAAAGGAAGTTATCTTCTTTGTATGACACCAGTGCAGTATCTTCTGCATCAATCATAATTATATGGACAATCTATATAAACCTGTGGTAACAAATGGGGTTTACTTTACATTTTGAGTTCTAATTCTAAAATGACAAGTGTTTTATTACACTAATTTGTGATTAGTCTATGTACACATAAGAAGGCAGTATTTAGGACTTTATACTTCTGAGCTAAAGAGTTTAGGTGTTTTTTTTAGATAATTACAATATGCTTAGAATAACTGTTGTGTCAACTGTAAGGTAATTCATTGTACCATTCATGTGATCCAGAGAATTTAAACATGCTGTACAGTGTCACTGTTTGGTATCTTAGATAGCCTAGATAGGATATATATATGTATTACCTATAAAATTAGCCATGTTACAACTCTTCAAAAGAGGATGGATGGAATATGAGTAACACATTTAATTTTCAGAGAAGTTTATCATTAAAAAGTTAGATGTCTGCCTAGAGTGCTATTTCAGACTTGTTGATACAAATAATGATTGCTAAACTCATAGCTGTAGCATTTAGGGTTGCAAACTAGGGATTAAAACCAAAACGTTTCAAATCTGGGGCTTGCAGCCAGCGTGGGTTCACAGGAAAACTAGTTTCAGAACCGCTATGGTGAATGCAGTGGTAGCTTTTGCAGTAACATAAAGTAACCATGGGTGGGATTCATTAAGTGTTACGGGTTAAACTTTGGCTGGAGTTAACTGGGCTTGAACGTTGCACAGGAACTTTGACTGGGTCTCTAGCACGAAAATGGACCATTCCTGTTATTTCCGTTTTTGTTGGATAGCTTGAAAAGAAGGGCAGTCTCGACTGGACTTTCTGGAAGAGTAGTCTGGCTTTTGGTTACTGGATAAGCATTAGCCTTGATGCATATTATATTGGAGTAAGTTCATTTTTCTGCAGCAGTAATCGTAGGAGACACTCAGGCTTGCTCATTCAGAATACTTTGTGGGAGTGCACTGCTTGGCACTGCACCTCTCCCATGCCAGAGGACTGATTTTGCTGGCAGGGTCAGAAACACAGCCATGGCTTCTTGTATCTCCTGCATACAGTCTGCCATGTTGCCTGCTGAAAACAATCCTTCAGAGTTGCTTTGTGCCTGGAGTACAAAGAGCAGGTTCTTTGTCTTGCCTCTCCCTTTCCTGAGGTACTTGTGTAAGATCTGCCATAATTTGGCTCAGAGAAAGTAGCCAGCTGTAGTGATAGTAAAAAAACCCAACAATACCCAATGCGCACGCCCCCCTCCCCCCCATAATTCGCTGTTTGTCTTCTCTGTGTTCTCTTGCAGATAAGACCTGTCAGTCTATAAAAATAACTCTAAAAGAGGGCTTGCTTCACTGCCATGTCTTATTCACAGCAATGTCCTGTCAGTAGCAGCAAGAACAGTAAAACACTTTGACACACAAGTGCGCACATTACAAAAATGAAGTGTCATATCAAAAATGGCTGTAAACATTTTCACAGTCACTTGTCATTGCACGTTTGAAGGTGGGGAATTTTTAGAGAAGATGACTCAATTTTCTTACTTCCCTGTGTGTCTGGGCTGCCTAGAAGGGAAGCAGTGTCTACTTAATATGGCATTTCAATGGGCTGTTGTGGGCACAACTACTATGGTCCTGATTGTCTGAATGTGTTCCTCAACAGTCTATCAACACAGCAATTAGTCGTCAATGCAAGAGGATTATTTTGAATTTAGATCCAGCATCAATTGAATTATAGTTCTTGGATTTTGGTTTGTTTTTTTCTTTTTTTTCGTTCTCTAATTTGTAAACTGTAGTCTTCGAAGAATAAGATCAAGTGATCACAAGTATCATTGGGATGGGGAACTGTCTAGCTGATAGATGTCACGTCAACTCAGAAATCTCATCTGCGTCTGGAATTACTGTAGTGTAAATCAGGTTTAAATTCATGATTCAAGTATAATGACCTCCTGCATTGCAAATCTCCCTGAGAGATGTTTACTTAATAATGTATATTAACTGTGAGTGCTTTGGCATACATGTGTGGCGTACATTTTCAGGTAGCCACAAATACAGCCTCAAAAGCTCACAACATGGTGGCTGTAGGATGATGCATTTTTAAGATGTTCTGCAACAACCTGCTTTGCTCCTTACTGAATACAAATAGCTGAGGAATGACAGCTATCTCAGTTTCAGTAGAATCTTTATGATTTATATGATAATGATAATTCTATTCTGCTGCCAGTACAGAGCACTTGGCAGACTGTTATCAAGGTTAATTGTCACTTTGAGAAGAAGTGAAGCAGTCTGCCAACCTGATGCTCTGCTCGGCTGAGAAAGATAATTGTTATTCAAGTAGTATTTAAATGAGCCCAAATGCTGATAAATACACAACCAAAATATTGTTTTTTCTCTCATGTTCATTCACTGTGCTAGAGAATGAGGTCATCACTGTGTATAAATATCACCAATGGACGCTATAGTAAAAACATGCGGAGTATTTGCAGAACTACAAGGAGTGGGTTTCCCCTCATGTGGGCTGTGGGGAAATACTTTAAGCTTGAGTTCCTCTTGTCAACACATCATCCTAATTCTTTTATGTCTGTGGCTGCTTTTAGCAATTGTACTGTTACCGTATATATGACTTCTTATGCACTATGGCCTGACCTTATTGTCACATCTGAGAGGTTTACAATTTGTACTATGCCTTGCAAGTTGTTAGGGTTACTCCATGCTCCAACTATCTCACACTGGTTATAAAGATACCTTTCATTTTTTGCCTCTAGATTTGGGGGATTGTAAGCAGCCCAGTGACTGAAGAAATAATGCAGAAACATGCAAATATTATAAACTAGCAGGTTGGGGTTTTTGTGTTCTTGGTAGCTGCACGATTTTTTAAGGGAGCCGGTCAGCTGTACGCAACGGTGTAGTCCTATATCCTAGAAAGACATGAGGCTGTCCCAGAATCTGGAACTGGCTTTGATCAATTTACAAAACCGCTTTCACCTCACGGTCTTCAAAATTAAGTTTTACTACGTAGCTTTCCCTCTTTTTGAAATACTTTAATTGAATAGAATGCATGCACTTTGTTTTACCTACTCTCCCCCTACCCCCCCCCCCCCCC
>Ga0065711_1041986_pt1 | contig 15739 bp, 8 predicted proteins | sample Hoacrofraction12_FD_59098 | JGI IMG/M metagenome (GOLD analysis project Ga0065711, IMG submission 59098) | Hoatzin crop microbial communities from Cojedes, Venezuela - Epithelial fraction 12 v2 (version 2) | ecosystem: Host-associated > Birds > Digestive system > Esophagus > Crop | place...
CAACCCCTACCATTCTGTGGTCCTGTGATTCTCACGGCTGGTGCGCACACGCGCTCAGCCGAGGCCGCGCTGACAGGGCGGCAGCTCACCTGTTGGCAGAACGAGCTCACGCGGGCCGGGGAGGGAGGCTGCCCGTTCTACCCTCGCTGCACGTTCGTGTTGTTTACTTGCGGGAATTGCTCATTGTTTGCTTCTGGTTTCGTTTTTTGATGGCTGTGTAGTATGGTAGGTGCACTCATAAGTACTGGGAAGCTTTTCTGTTCTTTGTCCTGTTTCCTGGGTATGCAAAACATCCACAAGTGTGGAAATTCGATTAAAAATCACATTTGTATCACTTAATTCCTTCTACATAGACTGACTTCAGTAGAGCTGGGTGAGTTCGGTCCACAGTTCCTTCATGATTATTTTCACTGTATTACTGAAAAAGTCTTCAAAATTATTTTATTCTTATTTTATCCACCTAACATGACAACACGTATGAGAGTTTTCACACCTTAATTTGCAGAGTAGAATTACAGTCCCGCCGGTGCAGCCGGAAGTCTTGCTGCCGACGCCGGTGAGACAGGATCTCACCCAGAGACGCGGTGTATCGCAGGAAAGCGGGAACGCAGGGGTGTGGCTGGGGCCAGCACCCAGCAGGTGTTTTAAAACACCTCTTTGTCACCCACAAGTCAACACTGATCCGATCTGCCGACACACTTCTGTCTCCCCACTGGCGTTCAAACGCCTCCCAAGCGTTAAACCAGAACTGACAACCCACAGCCCGCTGCTACCCAGTTCTCCTGCGGGCAAACACGGGTTAGCGGGAGGGTGCCTCCGTGAGGGCGTCGGCATCCAGCCGGTAAGGATTCGGGATGACTGAGATTTTTTTTCCAAACTTACTCTAAACCTAATAGAGTCAAAAGAAAAAAAGAAAAAAAGAGGGGGGGTTTTTACCTACAGTTCATTTTAATCTGCCTCATCCGCGTCTCTGAGTGCTCCGGCTCTTGGCTTGTCCGTGTTCACTAAGGCTTCCAGGAGAGCCAAGGAGCTGTGGCGGGGGTCTGCTCTTTAGAATTTACTGTTTTGTTGTCATTAGCTGGATACAGCTGGGACTTCAGACTGGGGTAGTAGATTGTTCTAGCAGGGTCACACGCATGCAGTTTTAGCCCCGTATTTCCTCACGCCAGCCTGAGTAGCGAAGCATTACCCAAAGCCAGGCCTGAGCGACAGGGAGCACCAGACGAAGCGAGCCCTGTCACCTCACCGGGCAATCGGCACGCAGCAACGCGCCGCTGGGGAGCGGGAGGACAAGCATGGCCAGAACTGCAGTGTCGCTGAAATAAAACGCAACCCGGGTCTGAAGCGCGCCAGCTCTGCAGGAACCTGAAGCATCCCGTAGGTCAAGGCTGCAGCGACCCTTTGTCTCTGCGAAAGGACGCTGCCTGCCAGTTCGAGCTCAGCAGTGAGCTGACCCCAATTGGGCTGGAGGTGTGGAGGCGTTCTGCAAAGGTGTTCGGGGGCCCAAGGGTGCAAATATCCAGCAAAAGGGGCTGGTGGGAATGCCTGGAGAGGACAGGTGCCTAACATGGAATCCAAATGAGCAAGTGCAAGTGGCACACACGCTGATGGTGGAAGTCTATGAACCCTTTTCTGCTGAGGAAAGTGATGCGATTTGTGAAAGTTATGTTCCCAATACAGACTGATTTCTGGAATGAAGGAAACATGTCAGGTTCAGTTTAGGACACAAAGAAAACTCATTGACAGCTTTTGGACGTTTTGTTAGGAAGACAATGACCCATCTGCCTCTACCACCTCCTCTCAACCCCTTTTTGAACCACCTGGCAAGTTGAAACCGCCTCCATTGTGGGAGCCGAGGTTTCCCCGGACTCGCACTCCTGAGGTTTCAGGGAGAAATGGCAGTGGCATAGCGGACAGCGGCGCCGTTTGGACTGCCTGATGGCCCCACTCGGGACACGCTTATTTCCAGGCCTGCTGCTGGCAATTCCAGCTCCTGCCAACCCAGCACCAAGCGGACACGGGCACGGCAGCGTGATTTTGGGGTACCGGGAAGAGGGAAACAGAGATACTTCCAGGACAGAACAGAGGATTGTAGGAAGGACCATAGCACGTCAGTGGGAGGTGTCTGGACCACAAAGCGGATGGAGGGTTTGAGGAGAGAACTGAGGGCAGGAGACTGACTATTGCAGAGGAAAGCGCCTAGTAACGCGGAATAAAGATCTATAGAAAGCTTGTTTTATCATTTGCACTGCCCACAGAACAACTTGTTTCTTCTTGCTCAGAGCAAGAGTGTGAGTCATTCCATTTCTACTCCTCTTACAGAACAATAATCGCCTTTTCCTGAGACCTGCCTCACAGTATCTCTGATGGCCAACAAACATACTCAGGATTTGGCTCCTTGAAAGATTTGCTATGGAAAAAAGAAACAAAAAAAATCAGGAACTGCCCCACACTTCATATGCCCCATACAGATATTCTGACATTTAGAAAGGCAGTTTTCTGTAAAACCTGTGGAAGCAACATGACTGCAAAGCACCAGATGAGGGTCACTTCTGAGAGTGTTTAAAAGACTTTATAAACTGTCCAGCTGCAAAGAACATTTTTAAAGCCTTAACTGGTGAAACTACCTCATCTAGGGCCAAAATATCTTGCTAATAGCGGGTCACCATTCAGCTACATTTTCACAGGGAAGAAAATCACCTCTGGGCTGAGGATAAGCGTGAAAGATGAGAATACAAAGGATAACTTTTGAGAAGGCTGAAAACGGTGCCTTGCGCTGAAGGCATTTCCTTAACAGCAGCGGGTGCCGCTGTCATGATGGTGCATAATTTTGCCTCCAGCATCAACAAAGCTAAGAGCGAAGTACAAATTCCATGACTGGGGGTGGATAACAATGCTAGGAGAACACGGCTCAGTTTTCGGATGCCAGCATTAGTCTGCAGTCCTGACAGCCAGACAAGTCTTGTTTTGACTCATAAGCCAAGGGAGTGGGTCTGAAGCAGCAAATACGAGCAGAACTTTTACAGTCGCCCTACAGACAACAACCACGTTTCACTGCGGAGGATCATATCTAGAGTTACTTCAGCTGCTAAACCCTTTCAGGCGGCGACGGGTTATTTGTTATACACACAAATGTCAGAGCTGCCGTTTTCCAAACAAAAAAAGCACTGAGATGATGTGGCCATGGACAAACTGAAGCCTCCGCTGAAACTGCTGTAGAGGAGGCACAGAGCCACTGCATTATGAGATGTCCCTGGTACCAGAGGAAAGGACTAACTAATATCTTTAATACCTGCAGGAGTGAAAAAGATTTAAGAAGGCAGAGCTACAAACACCAGCATGGCGTGGCCTGGGACCACAGAGCGTGACGGTGGGATGTGGGCTGTGCCAGAGGGAGTTGGGGGGACTCTATTTCTGGTTCGGTGTGATGTCTCTTCACCATTAGAAGACACTTCGGGCTAGACGCAGAAACACTTTGGCCATGAAGACAGAAACAAAGACAGAAATCCCACCGACTCATCAGTATCATGGCACATTGTATTTAAACAGATTTTGCATAGATTTTCTTTCCTAGCTTCATTCCATATGTTTTCATTATCCTCAGTCATTTTTCAACATACTTCGAGCCCAAATCTTACTTTCACCTTACGTCACCATTTTTTGGCAATTTGCATTTTTCACTGTTTATATTGCAGAAGAAACTATTAAAATGTGTATGTTTCTAGTACCAAAAGTCCTGACTACTCTTTTTATAAGATTCTTGCATTTTCGTTTCATTTAGCTGACACGTTACTGAACACATCATTTTGGATCTGAGACTTTTGCACTGAGTGTCAGACCCAACCACCCACTAACCTCACAGGGAACAAAATGCAAGAACTGAGGATTTTAAATGTGAAGAGATGGCAAAGCTCTGTGGATGATGCCCTTAGAAATGCACAAGAGACTATGGTTTTCACAGCATCTGAATCTTTTGATTTAATGCATATCAAAGTTCAAATAAAATTAATTCTGAAGAAATTCTCTCAGGAAGAAATCTTTCACAGCATAGGTCAGTAAAGAAAGAATCACAAAGTTGCACCAGCCTTTGCTCTGCAGCAGCAGGGATGGTCTTGTGGCTGCAATGCAAAGCCATGCACAGGTACAATTCTCACTGAATTTCTCCCAGATTTGATCTCCATTTGAGACATAACAACACAAACCAGCTTGATTTTGCACAACAGGAGCCCACACAGCTGTAATGGTCTCCAGGCTACATGTTTTGTATGCCTTTTCTGACTATTTCTATGCAAGTATCTTCTTCAGTTTAACTGAGCAGTACAGCAAGATTAGAACGTGTTTCTGCAATAACTCAGCAGCCTTCCACGCACTGAACACATAGCTGATTGTCTTTGCACAGATGGCTTCAAAAATGTAAAGCTCCAGCACACAGCATGTGCTAACATACACCAGTCCTTTAAAGACCTAACTGTTCACCAACTCCCATAACTTCAGGCATGGAAAAGATTGAATTGTTTTTATAATTCTCACACAATTTTACTACAAAATCCTTATTATACGTATATGGTCATATTTCCAGTTTTAGAGAGTGTAAGTACAAAAGCAAAGTGAATTTTAGAAGTTGGAAAGATGAAGCATGAAAGCATCTCCAAAAACTATGAGGAAGAGAATATGCTGAAGCTGCAGCTGCTGTCTTGGGTAGGAATAATTAACTTTTCTGCTTGCAGTGTAAGTAACCAGATAATGCTATGTAATTACTTACGATTTGCATTGCTTGAAATGGTATTGCTAATTTCCAGTGATGATTAGCATGTCTTTTAAATAATTATTCTGCACCATATCATTCAGACACTTCAATTGCATGCACATCTACTGTGAAATTCCTAGAGGTGTTCTCAACATTTCAAGTTATTTGTAGGCTATACCATACCTTGGTTGTTTCAGTGTTTTGGGAAAGAACAGCAGAAGAGAAAATGATAACGCTGTGTTGAAGTAACAAACATAACCTCAGAAAATGTTTAAAAGCCTGACTATGGTACAAGTTGACCTTTCTGATTATATATACAATACCATATCTTAGCTCTCTGTAAAAAGATCTGAAGAGCAGTCATCTGAAGAGCAGTTATCTCAAGAGCAGTCTAGGTCTAAAATGGTGAAAATTTGTCTTTCTTTGGGTTGAGTTTCGCCTTCATGCACCTGAAACCACTTTTCTAGCATTTAAGGCGGCGCTCGGGCTGCTGCCTGGTGCATCTCTGCTTGCAGCAGTCAGTGCCTGGGCTGAAGCGATGACGCAAAGACAAGGGAACTCTGCAGTCAGTCTGATAGCACGTCTTTACTACAGAGCCGTGGTCACTGCTGGAAGGGCTCAGCTGAACAAACATCCTTTCTTTTTGCTTGTTTTATTCTGAGAAATCTCCTGGCATGCTATCTTGAACAAACCCTCGTGCAGCACGTGAAAAAACAGTGACAACATGACAGTTTTGATAATTATTACCGAATGCAACATAATACCCTGCATTTTACAATTTCCTTCTCTTTCAAGCAAGCAATTATTCTAGAAAGGTCGGGTTTGCTCTGAGCCCGTGTGTGCAGAAGGAAGCCTGAAAACGGCGTGTTGTCTTTCAACAGCCAGCTGCTAACACGTAACCCTGCTCGTACAAAACCGAGCAAAGACCGTAGGAAAGGAGCTGCCGATTCTAACCACACGCCTTTGCTGGAGGAGAAGTCACAGATACTCACTAGTGGTGGGGGGCAGCGGTTTATCTTGCCCCGGCAGAGACCACTTCCAAACGCCCTCTGTGCACTGCTCGTTTTTCCAAGGTTCTTCATCCTGTTCAGAGCAGAGAATGGATTTGAAAGCCGGGTACCTCTCCATCCTGCCCCTTGACAGCTCCTCCTTAGCGACACCTTGCATGAAACTCCCTGCCATCATTTCCAAAACTGCAGTTTTATGTTTTCTAAATGTTTATCACTGCAGCATGAGTCACTGCTGCTGTCAAACACTTGGTAGAAATGCAACAGCCTGAGGGTATTTTTCTTTCCTCTGAACTCTGTTTATTTGCCATATGGAGCCGGGCATTGCCAGTGCAGGTTAACCTGGTAATCAGAAATGGTTCAGTCCCTGCAGAGATTCAGTCAGCAAAAAGCATCCTGAGAAGCGCAACAGTAGCTTTTGCTGGGAGCTGCTGACTTGTTAATTATTTATTTTTCCAGGTAATTTATGAGTTTCAACAAAAAGTCTGTTTGCAAGTTAACAGTCCAGAGAAAGAAGAAGGGTGGGAGTGGAAAATAAGCAATAAATGGATTGAGGCTATTGCAGCCAGGTCACAGATTAATTTTATTTTTAGTTCATAGATTTATTTTGTTTGTATGCGTGAACTTTGGGTAACTAATGCTTTTTAAAACACCAAAAAATAAATGCTGTCAATTCATTCAACTATGAAGAGCTTTGAAATTCTTTACTTTTCATTCACTGCCACCCACATTACAGATGTCATCCTAAAACCATAAATAGCTCTTGGGTTTTTTGCTTTATTTCTACTATTAACATGACAAACCTTAATGTCATTGATCCTATTTTAAAGACAGCAAAAAAATCCCACACCCATATGTCAACATTTTAACATTGACTGACTGGCAGTAAACCAAGAAGGATACATATGTACATTTTTCATGGTACAGTAGATAGAAACAATCATTAGGAGGTCTGACAAAATTCACCTAGATTCGTTAGAAATAATGTAAGTCATCCACTTCAAACACTGGAAGCCATGAGATTAACTGTACGGGGCAGGACGAAAAAAACCTGTTATACTGTGGGAATTTGTCCTGACTCTAGCCATTAATACTCAGCTACTGATGCAGCAAGGGCACTGCCGTTCTCACATGTGGGTAAGGAGAGTGGAGGTTACCATTTGTTCCAGCTGTGCCCAGCGTATTTCCAGAGCCTCAGGCTGTTCTGCCCTTGCTTTCTGGAACAGTCTGCAAGCCTTTAAAAATGTGACCATATTTAGACTGGGGTAGGGAAGGACGGAAAAGGGATCCTTGAGGAAGACAGAAATATAGGGTTGCCCTGCACTTAAGAGACCTTTGAGGAGACATCGCTGAGCTCAGATGCAGGCAGACTGAGGAGACGGCTTGCCTGGGCAGCTCCCTCATCCCTCTTCAGAATGGAGTCATCATTCATCCTTCACCTCTAATAACTCATAGGAGGAGTGATTTTCTACTATGCCTCACTCTCAGAGCAAACTTTCTGCTGTTGAAATGTGTTTAAATATCACCAAATGGCAGGCATTTTCAATATTTCTTGCCGAAGAGAAATATGACCATATTCTGTCACCTCCCTCTAATGCAAATTCTATCAACTGTCTGTACGGCTATTTTAATAACCCTTACTCTTAACCATTTTAGCAGAAATATTTCCTCTGCATCAAACTGTCAAATATCAGATGTCGCCCAAGAAGCAACCAGTCACACGTGACGGGCGGTGCTGCACCCTCTGACTGGGAGGGTGGGTGTTACGGCAGCGTTTACAGTGCTACAGCCTGACCGGTGGCCCTTACACAGACACTGTGCACATCAGCAAGACCTGAGACACCCATTGATGGTTTTGGAGAAGACAGCCATGCCCACTCTGCTATCCCTATTTGTTTGTGCTCGTGTGGGGAATACGCATTCTTTGAAAGACAACAGCAGCACCTACAGAACTTTTAACTAGGATTGTTCACCATCCACCATGGATCATCCATCTGGTTGGAAGCTTTCCTGGCAATGGCTGAAGAGAAAATCATGTTTTAATTCCCTTCTTTAGTGGTTACGAGGCCTCTAGCAGTGCAAGAGTTGAGAGAAGTTGCATTCCTTGGGTGCTTTCTTGCATTAGCATCCACAAATTCGAACTACAGCTGTAACTCAGTGTCCACGCCTCCAGCAGAATTAGTATAGAAACTTTGTATGAGCTTCTCAAATCTTATTTGAAGCTTCAGACAGTCAAAGAGACAAGACTATAGAAATCAATAAAACAAAAATATTGATCTGAATACATTGGGTAAAAATATTTCTCTGAGATTACGGGATGAGGTTTTGAGGGCAGAAATGTTTCCAGAGATTTGAAGTGGCCCTAAGAAAGTTTCTCCCAAAAATGGTATTTTTTTCTCCATAAAAAAAAGTCAATATAGATCACATCTCTCAAAATCAGATATACAATGATTTCTAACATGAAGAATGAATTGCCTCTTCTGTGCCGTTGATAAAATCATCCAAAGGTCTCTTTTAAAGTAACTGCCAAAACAAGCTTGTTTTTCACTGATTTTGTAATCTGCATATGAAAGACTTCTTCTGGAATGGGATCTCAGCCTGGCTACCAATTATATTCCCTCAGGTCTAAAACTGGAAAAAATATGCACGCAGGGCCTGATTCTGTACTCCACTAAGGAAGGTGGAAGTAGGGCAACTGCAATGAATCCAGTGGAATTCTTCCAATTCAGCATTCACCAGTGGGAGTACAAATTTAGTCCACATTTTTGTGGGGAAAACAACTATGAACAAAAAAATTGCAATTTAATCCATTTTCAATAATTCTTACTCATAATACTAGGGAACCATATACTCTCCAATTAAAGTAATTTAGATTTCAAATTAGGATGAAGGAATCTCTTTCTTGACTCAGCTAGAACCGCATTTTTAGCTAATTGGAGAATTTTCTCTCCAAATGGAACATCCTGAGTTCTCACCCCCATCAGAAAGACATCCCAGTTGTTAGTTGATTTTGTTCCAAAATATTTAATATCTAATCAACCCATTAGAAACAAGCTTCTCATCTTCCTTTCCAATATTATGAAAACGAGTGGGCCAGCAGAAGAGACTATGCAGCGGGAGTATGCCAAGTAACAAACCAGATATCCCTTTCCTTCTAGAGTTACAGTCACCCTTGGCGGGGTGAGTTTAGAAGTTGGCAGCATCCCTTTTGGCAGTCTCCGTCCCCTTGTAATGCTGGAGATCCGTTCGCTGTGTCCGAGTCGCTTGGCTTGTTCGGCAGAGTCAATTAGACTGCTGTTGTATCCCCTCTTAAGTCGCCTCTTCCAGAGGTTGTGGAGTCCTGATCCATTGGGTTTCCTTTGTAAGGAAGCTCGTCCAAACCCCAGGTCCTTCTTGCTCTTCCCTGAACACTTTCTTTCCTAGTTTGCCTTCCTAGAGAAGAGGCACCAGCAGCGCACACAGTGTTCAGTACGTGACGGATACAGTGGCAAAACAATGATGTCCTGTGTTTTGGTCTACAGTTGTTCCTAATTTACGCCTAACACTTGGTTCGCTTTTCTGACCGATACCTCTTTTAAAAGAAGAGGCTGGGCTCCTCCCTGGTTGCAGAGCTCCAGGTAGGGAATGCAGAGGCTTCCAAGGGGTGGGGAGCGCAGGGGGTGGCGAGGGTGGCAGGCAGCCCTGCCACTCTGGAGGCAATCCAATTTCTTACAAGCTACCTGAGCTCAGGTGAACCTTATGAAGCTCCTTCTCCCCTATGCAGGCACTTCTTGAGCACAAAGCTGAAATACATCTGCAACAGAAAATGAAACCACTTGAAACCACGAGCCCAGAGAAATTGATAGACATGTTCCCTTAGGTTTCAGCGAGCTATAGATCAGCTTTTAGGTTCATGTCTAGTGATTTTTAAATTTGTTATTTCTTGTGAGATGATGTTAGTCTAAAAAAAATAAGAAACTCTCACGTGCTTACTTCAGCTCAAAACAAAAAAAATTACAACTTTAATATCTGAATATATGCAATAGTATGAATGCAAAAATCCCCAAACCCTTCATCTGTTTCTCATTCTGAACCAAACTGATTTAAGCACATATACATAATATTGTGGTCGGAGCAATGGTAGTTGTTTCCAAGATGTCTTAAAAAAAAATGTTCCTGTCATTATCGGGGATAAAAACTTGTCCCCTTTGAAGCTGATGAAAAAATCCTTACCAGCTTCACTGGATCAGGATTTTACTTCAGAGATAACCATCCCTGTTTTAATACAACATCACCTACAATATGCTGTAACAAAAGCAGCAACTGAAGTGTGTACTGTGTACTTCAAACAGAGCTCCCAAAGCACTAAACAATCTTCTAAAGTGATTCCATATAGGAACAGCTTTTCTTTCTCAGTACAATGCAAGGACAATTCGGGTAGAAGAAAGTAACTGCAAGAGAAAATAGCCATGCTGGCTTTCACTAATTACACTAACCACCATTATTAGTAATTATTAATTTTGGCTATATTGTCTTGCAGAGGTGCTTTAATGTGGCCAGCACAGCCATAACACCCCGGTCATTTTAAGCCCCAAGGTGCCACAGGAGGGACGGCAGTCCTGCACCCAGAAATGCCCTGCTCTGCAGAGATCTGGCTCCTTGCCGAGGCTGCTGAGGCAACACGCCGCACCAAGCAAGCCCAGACCGGCTCTGCCAGCCCCGCACTGGCACCTACATCAGCACCCAGTGCCAAATTCAATTCTCACTATTACTGTGATGTGCAGAAAACAGTGTGCTGGACAAAACAAAGGACTTCTCTGAGTTTTTCTCTCTTTTTCTCTTCTTAGCTTGGTCCTTTTCGAAAAAACAATAGTTAAATCAATTCAATTTCTGCATACTTTTCTCAATTCTGTCATCAGCAAGGGATTTGAAGAGGTGCAGTTTGCTTAGCAAAAGGTAAATTTTATAAAAATACATTTGTTCCTAAAGCTGCATCCAACCTGGAAGACTGCACCAATTTAAATACCGTTTTCTATGAGATTAATTAAATCTCTGCAAACACCCAGGGCAGATGTGCCCTAATGCAGAGACACAGTTCCTGCTTCAGGGAGCTGTTAATGACGTACCATACACAGGAGAGATGCGGGCTCCTTTGGCTGCGCTTTGCCTTATCGCACAGCCCAAGGGACCCCAGGGCCGCACAGCTCTGGAGCCCGAGCAATTGATCCCGATACTCCCATCAGCTGGACTAAACGTAGGTCTGCACGGGCAGTACCGACGTCACCTCTGCCAGAACTGCAGAGTTAGCCCACATCTGCCATCAGCTTAAATAACACATCTGAGATGGGTTTGCTCTGGATGGCAAGTCTGTGGTGATGCTCCTTGTTGCTGTTAAACCTTGGCTATTTGAGAAGAACATTGCACTAAGGGACATAACCTCACAATTTTAAATTGTTCCTCAGTTTTTCTTAACCAAAGCTCATAATGCAGCCACCTGCTTGGGACATGCTGAAAACACAGGACTATGGAAAACAAATGGATGGGAATAATCAGAAATTATTCCCATCAGAAATGATGTAGTCATCCCCAGCTTTAACCCCACATCCCTCACCCTTTTATTGCCAATAAACCTGTTGCACAATTTGACGTCAGACTGATGCCAACGAGGGTGTGTCTGTGCTTGGGGCTTCACATCAGTGCTGGGTGAGGAAGAGAAGCTTGACCTAGAAGAAAAGAAAAAGCAGAGACCTTATCAGCAGAGGTGAGTGGTCAGTGAAAGCACCATTTTTCACACACTCTTCACTGTCTGAGGCAACTGAACTATGACTATATTTAGCAGCTACAACACAATGAAGTGTATTTTGGGGGGAGAGGCATGTCGAATACGGTACCTCTGCATCTGTTCACCTCTGCGTCTTTCCTATTACATGCATTAAGAGAACAACACATTTCGTATATGGCCGTGAGTGACCTGGAGTTGCTCATAATGGTAATCCTTCTTCTCGCCTTTTTTCAGCTCGCTGAAATGGTCTGCAAATATTATTGAAAATTAACAGTCCTTTCTGTACTGAATGCAATAGACCACACATGCAATAGCTTTTACAGTAGTTCCAAGACAGAAAAGGTTAAAAAACACTTTAATTATAAATTATTCAGAAATACATTATATGAAATAAAATGTTAACGTGAAGCGGAAGATGATGTTGCAGCATCCTACAATAAAATGATAGGGTATAAAAACAATGCACAGCTTTTGCCACCCCTCAAAAGTGAGTGGAAATGGGGCTGTAGAAAGAAACTTGTGTAAAGCAATTTGAGCGGAAGGACGAAAAGCAAGAGTGTTCTTTTTTTCTAAATATTCACCAAACGAGCTCTAGGCTTAGTTGCTTAATGCACACTATAAAGTCATACAATAAGCAGTCTTTCATAAAAGTAAAAAACTCCTTATATCAAATATTGTCAAGAAGCTTCTGATCTCAACCATAATAGCATATTAAACCACAAGGTCTTACCGAAGAGCTGTCTGAGTCTGACTCCAATGACCTTTGCATCAGTCCTAAATAAGCTACTTAATCATTGAAGGGTACAGAAAACATAAGCATAAAAAAGGGTGAATTAACTTTTTTACCACGAATGGGCTGGCATCCGATCCATTCCTGTCCTGTGCATCCATCAGAGAGAACTTTCTTCCTACCTGTAAATAAAAAACAAGATGTCAAATTTCATTAAACATACCTATTGTACAGCAATACAGAAGTTACAAAGAATTAAAACCAGCTAAACAAGAGATGATTGCTGCAGGGATGTACACCAGCATGTCCCCTGTGAGAAACGCAAGGTTTCTTCCACCATGTTTTGGGCTTGGCTCATCAGTGAAGTTCATTTTACGCTGTTACAGCTCTTCTTAGATCAAGTCTTGCACCAGCATAAAACTGGCATGCTGCACTGGGTAAACCAGGCCCAAAATTTAAAATGCTAAAAATTGGTTCTTACCAGCCACAGGATTATTATTTTAAGTGGAAAAATGTGTATTTCTTAAGGGTTGTTTGCCACTTTTGCTCAGAATTCGTAACACAACTTCTTCTGAATAACATCCAAAGTCTCCAGTAGTGGTTCAGCCAAAAGTCAGCCCTCAGAATCAGCTCAGTTGCATTTCAGGGTTTTTTTACAATAACTAATACATCTTTCCCACTAACGAGCAGTCCCTACCAGCTGACAATCCAAAGAACAAATGCTCATTGTAACTAAAGTGACTAAAGGAGACAACACATTTGGATGTTAAGAAATACACTAACTCTTCCAAAAACCTGAAGAAATTTCTCTTCAATCACAGCCTAAAAAGCCTTTAAATTCAACATGAAGATGTTTTCCAGTACTCATGGTCCAACTCCCCGCTTGTGAAGAGTCACGGATTCAGTTGCCCGTGAAATCCAGCCTAGAAGCCGCCTTCAGCTCCAGGCCAGGCGCTCTGCGGGTCCCAGTGACTTAGGAGCCGGGGTAGCCCCACGTGGCGGGGAGGGGGAGCTTGCGTTGCACAGATGCACACCCTGCCCGGTGAACCTGTGCACCTCGGACGGCGGCAGCTGAACACTGCCCTTCACAGATGCAGCTGCCAGGGGACACAAGAATGCAGCCTACTCTTCAAGTTGTCCCAGCAGGCTTGCGAGCCTTGCTCTGGACTATAATATCCCACTAAATACACGACACGATGCTGGACTAAGACATAAGGGCTGAAACCATTAATGGCTTTGTTCCACAGTAAGGCAAGTGTACATAAATCACTGTCACTGTGGTCCTAACCTCATTTCCTCTCCTGACCGCACAGCCACCGGCATTTTTCCTTGCTCTGGCTGCAGACCTCATGCACCCAGGCAGCGACCTGCTCCGCTGAGTTGTTCCAGCAGAAAAACTAACGGAAAAGTTAACAGCGTTCAGCTGGGTCCTCTCCGTGAACTGGCTTGCGGTGTCATCACAGGAGTTCCTGTGCTAGCAAAAGGGTAAGAGCCCACAAGTGCCTCTAGATAAACACAGGGGTAACTAGGAGCTTGCGCTCTTCCAAAGGCAAAAGCAGCGTCTCACCAGGTGTGGGGACCACACAGCTTACATGTTCTGGTAAGTCATGTCCTCTAGGGACCGCACGGCACAAGATAACCCTATATGTAAGCATATATTACATTGCATTGTGTTCACAGGGGCAATTATGAGCAGAGAAGTTTCTGTGACTACACACCAGTTTTTCTCACTCTTAGTTTTACCAGAAAAAAAACCCCACACAACATGCTAATTTCATATTTAGCATTTTTATTTTTATTATAATTATTTTACAGTTATACTCAACTTTGCCATCTATTCTGTGTGTTTTTCATGCCAGAATTACAGGAAGCTTTCCCAATGCTGACATTCATATACTTATTAGGGGCAGTTTCAGTTGACCTCAGGGCAGATACACATCAGATAAGAAAATTCAGAACACAAAAGACAGAGGCAAAGCAGTTTGGACCAGAAATGCAGCTGATGTATCTGGACCTCATTAGTGCATTTGATACAGTGCCTCAAAAAAAATTTACTTGAAAAATTAATTTAGATCTGCTTGGATCTAAGGACTTTCACGTGTTTTGAAAATGAATTGAAAGTTGTAGGGTTATGAAAGTGGCAATAATATTAAGTGGAAGGGTGGTGCCTGGGATAATTTGACACACATCTTTTAACAGTGAACTAATTAAACAGGAAGACAACACTGAACTGGGAAACAGTATCAAGCAAAAACAAAACAAAAAAACAGGCAAACCAAACCACGAGAAACCTGCATTTAAGAATACCTGAGTAACTAAGATGAGATTTAGCACAAAAATGGAAGATACCAGAGTTAGATGAAAACAGTCCAAATCCATCAGGGATGGCATGCAGCACCAGGAAGACTGTAACACTGAAAAGGTCCTCTGGGTGACAGTGGCAGAGTAGCTCCGAGGTTGCAAACCAGCATGGCCTTTCAAATAGGGATGATTTTCGACTCCTCATGCTGAAGGAGCTGTGCGCTATGGACAGGGACAGCAGAAGTCATTTACTTTCTTCTTTTCAAGAGACTGAGACTAGATTTTTTGGCAGACTTTAAATCATCTCCTAGGATAAATTACAAAAAGGATCTTGCTCCACACACAGAAAATGTTCCTACTTCTCCCTGTCTGACTTCATCCCATTATTTCGGTTTATGCTAAGCTGAAAACTTTAAGCAAGTTCCCTCTTTTTGCTTGTTTTATTGTCAAAGAACTCACGGGCCATCTTCAGCCCTGTCACCACAATTTAGCAACGTGTGCCTTTTCATCTTTCCAAAAAGCCATTCTTCCTAAACAATCGAGTTTCCCCGTCGTGTTCAGCTCTCCGGGAGCGCTCGGTATGCCAGAACAACACAGGCCCTAGCACAGACAGCTAGCAGAGGGGCTCTGGCACAGGCAGACAGCTAGCAGAGGGGCTGCACAGCCGCGGAGGAGCGGACGGGGACCCTCCTTCCCCTGGCGCCGGCAGGGAGCGGGGAAGGGTGGGCGCTGGGGCAGCTCCCAGCCCAGAGCCGGTGATCCCAAGCGCGGCTGTAGCCGCACGGCGGGCCGGGAGGACGGGCGTACCTGCCTACAGCCATCCCCCTCCGTAAGGGCGTTCGCAGAACTACAAAGAGAACTAATCATTTTATGGCCTGTGCTAGAGCTGGCGGGTTTCCAGTCACTCCAGATCTGCCCGATGTGACAGAGCGGAATGGGATTTAGTGAAACCTGCCGGACTGTTTCACACCGTGACGCTGGAGGCGACCAACGCTTCATCGCTTTATTTTTTATTAAAGCGGGCAAAAGCTCTCAGCCTGACAACGCGATGTCAGGATGTGAATAAAGACACCAGCAGCTCCGTCCGCCTCTGGCTACCAGGACAAAGCAGCTTCTCCTTCCGCTGTGCACACGGCAGCGAACCACCCCGCACCGAGGCTCTGCCGCCGCCAAGGGAGCCGCCGGCCTGCGAG
>Ga0065711_1041984_pt1 | contig 15738 bp, 8 predicted proteins | sample Hoacrofraction12_FD_59098 | JGI IMG/M metagenome (GOLD analysis project Ga0065711, IMG submission 59098) | Hoatzin crop microbial communities from Cojedes, Venezuela - Epithelial fraction 12 v2 (version 2) | ecosystem: Host-associated > Birds > Digestive system > Esophagus > Crop | place...
TTTTTTAAAAAAAAAAAAAAAAAAAAAAAAAGAGTTCCACAATCTCAATTTATATGGACAAAGCCAAGGACTAGAATCTGACAGCAAACATAACTACATACTTTAAAGATTTTTGAAACATCTGCAGGAATTATGCAGGTGGCTCTGGTCATCATGGGATTTTCAGCAACTGTTTGCAGTATTGTTACTTACATGGTTCCTTTGAATCAAAAGTATTCTCCATCCATGCAAAGAAAACTAATCTTCCTTACCATCACTGAAGTTAAAGTTTAACATTCATTTAAATATTGCAAAGATTATTTATATAGCCATAAAAACATTTGGCCTGGGCACTGGGGAGTGAAAAAACTAAATCAGTAGTTTGAGCAACAGCTTTAGTCATTTCCTCCACTTAACACAAAAGGGAAGCCAGTAGTTTCTCTGGGGTAACGGCAGTTAAACAGGGAAATTAAGTAATTGTTACTTAAAGACTACGCAAGTTGTATGACATATGCTGTAAAACTGTTTCAGTTGGCAGCCTGTCATTTCAGTATGAATGCGATCTAGCCCATTTTCTGACTTAAGCACATAAAAGCTTCTCCATGGTAAGAGGGGGAATATGAATGAGAAAGCAGTCTTTCAGATGGGTTGTCAAATTGATCGAAGTATAATCTGATCAGGAAGAATACTACTGGACTATGTGTGCCGGTTAACTTACTCTGAAGTGTTTGCAGCTACAGATTGAGTTTAATAATACTATGTAGTTCCCTCTGCAAATTGTGCCTTATGGGACGTCCATTTTTGTGCTCCTGAGTGCTACAAAGTGTTTTGACAAGTGCTGCCCATTGAGATGCTTGAGATGGGCATGATCAGAGTTAGTACGAATGATCAGTCATGACCTCGAAGCAAGGAAACACTGAAGTCGCTTAAAGAATTGCTCACTGTCTTTGCTTCGTCCTGTTCTTCCCATTCCCCCTAATCCCTTTTGACACTTACAGCTGCGCAGGGTTTTGCAGGAAGACCTGGAAGATAAAAATCACAGAAGACAATCAGCCCATCTTTTCCTATTGACACAAGATGAAAACCTTCACATTCCTGTCTGTCACTAGGTTTGTTCCGTGATAAATAAATAAATAAAGAAGGATTTGTAAGCAACAGTTAATCCCCACCTCTCCCCAGGATCCCCTGATTTGCATCTGGAACTACCCAGGATCCAAATGATTGCTTCCCTTAAAAGGTGACGGCTAGATCAGCAATAGCAGTTGCCTAGGAATCCCAGACTTAGGCTACCTGAACCAGGTGGGACAAGTTGCTCATTGAGTCCTCTTTGCCTTTTTTTGCCCTGCTCCCTGCCACACAAACAACAGGGGTCCTAATTATCTCTCTTTTTGGCTCCCTGTGGAACACCGAGTTTGATTTGGAGGTAGAAAAGTTGGAAACAAGGAAGATTACCAAGTGATAGAATAAATACTTCTTTATTGTAGAAAAAGTAATATTCTATAGTTTTTCATGTGTAGTGTGCTTATTTTTTTTGTTTGTTTGTTGAGAGTTATCACTGGCAATTAATAGTTTGGAATCCCTGGTGTTTCAGAGGAAGTATTTTTTCTTTTGAATGAACAAGACTGTATTAAATAGTTGATTTAAAAAGAGATATGAGAGCAGGTATACCAGTATTTCTTATGATTAGTTTATCTGAAGTATGTATGGAAGGTTGCTAAGATAAAGAGCAGTTTCATGGATAAAACAGAAAGGAAAATATCATTTACGTGTAAAAATGCTCCATATTTACTGCTATGGTGTCTTTTATGCATTTTAAAGTGAAAGATAAACTAACTTTTATAATAAAATATATATATATTTTAATTGTAAATTGTCTCCGAGAGAATTCTGATATCCTTCAAGTCATTAATTTAATTTTGGATTGATTTCTATTTTACAGTGTTTTACATTTTTAAAGAAGTTTAAAATACCTCTTCAACATAGAACTTCTGTTTTATTAGATAAATAGAAAGGAAGTTTCCAAAGCACGTTGTTCATTCCATTTAATAATAGCCACAGTGCTGTATCTATGTTGTTATCTAATTCACAGTTCGGAGAGGTGTTCTGTCCTTTGTTTGAGGACAAATGGCATTTTTATGTAGAAAATTGATCTGTCAGTGCCTTTTGTTATGAAATCCATTGTGTATCAAGACAGTTAGTTTTATGTCAGGTGTATTGATAAATATCTGTCAAATGAGTTTTGTAGAAAATTAAATCCATTGTATTGAATCAGAGGTATCATGGGCATTGTTACAATGGTACAGTCACAACATACTCCTGCAAGCTTACTAGTCAACTTTTTATGCATGGATTTCAGTATTTCAATATTCCACTTATTGTTCATAACAATTTTCTAAGCTTAATGGAGCATTTAAGGTTTCTAGGTCCACTTTTTAATCAGTGGGAAGTGGTCCTTTGTGTATTCTAAATGACTTCATAGTTTTCTAAAGCCGAGTCTTCCCAGTCTATTAATTGGCAAACAAAATGGAAAATTAAAACTTTTGACCCAGGACAAAGAACCACAGTTTGTGTGTTCGCATTGTAAGTTGTGGATTGGCAGCAACTTGACTGGCTAGTGTACGGAGCTTTGATTATACAAAATACACTGGTGTACAGAAGCCAGAGTTTTTGGCTTGATGAGGTATTGTATAATATGAAATTATTATTCAGTCAAAACTCTTATGTTAATTTTATCTTCTTACACAATACTGGGGAAAATACCAAAAGGAAAATTGATAAGGGGAAAACCCTTTTCAGCAACTAAGAAATTATTACAACAGAGAAGAGAAGGCAATGAGAATCAATGAAATCAGTTGTGTTCTTTTTAATGTTAATGGGAAATAAGCATTCAGTACTTGCTGTAAGCTGTTACAGAATGGAAACTCGGCTCAGTGCGGGTTGTGATGCAGCTGTTCCTCATTACACCCTGCTGGACAGGGATACCAGCTCCTGCGTTGCCACCCACAGGAGAATCCACCTCAAAATTGAGGCAGGGCTTCCATGTGGAGCAGAGATTGGTATACTGCTTGCCTCTCCCCTGCCATTCTATATGGTCGTTCCAGGACTGAATTAGCCGTTAGTCGTAGCCAACTCATTCACATTCTCCCTGGTTTGTCTGCCGTCAAGATTTCTAGGGTTTAAATATACCTCTTGCCTTCGCAATCGCGAACAGAAACCTGAAAACTGTACTGTTGGTGCACTAATTGCAGCTTGAGTAAGGAGGTAACTTGGAACAGGAGCTGTAAAAAGATACGAACTGTTCCACTCATCTCTGTGATGCCCTGTGATTTTTATGCGTATTCTTCCAAATATTATGCTGCTGGTATACTATGCAAAAGATATTCGAACGTCTGTTCTTGGTTAAAAAGAAGTCTCTAATGTGGTATTGCTATTTCAGTCCCATCAGATTTTTGAATAAATTTGTTTTACTCAAAGAGTAGTTAATTTTTCTTATGTATAAATGTATTTTTCAAAAGTGCATGGTTAATTTCTCATGACCCTAACACTTAAATCAGTCCTCTATTATAAAGTTATAATACAGAGTGGGGTGTTTTTCCTTACCGGACTTCCTCTGCTGAATTTTATTGGTTCGTTGTCGACTGTAATTTTTCTGTATTGTCGTCTTCAAGAAAATTTCAGCCTTCTTGGTTTCATCTGAGCAGAGTGCTGCTTAATTTTATTTTCTTTAACTTTGCTTCCTAACCAGAGGTACTTCCTCCCTTAACCTGTGAATTTTTCGTCTTTAATACCTTAGTCCCCGTTTGCTTACCAGGAACATAGAGTGTTTACGTGAATGGATAGCCAGGGAATCCTTCAGTTTGATTTCTCTGTCTGTCTGAGAAGGATATAGAAAAAATACATGTCAAGTTACTGTGCGATCTGCTTAATGAGATTTTTACATTTATCACTTACATGAATACATTTTAACTTCTGCTGCCGTATCTGTTATTTACATTTTTAAAATAGCATGTTGGTTTTCAGGGGTTTTGTTTATTTACTTGTTTTGTGTATTGGGTTATTTTTAATTAGCACTTTGTCTGAAAGAATTATATTAAAGGTTTAAGCTCTTGGCTTTGTGACTCATAATATTGGACTGTAGATTTTCTGAGGTAGAGTTATCTTAGATGACATATGTACATGAGAGAAACAATGCCCCATTTTTAATTGCATTTAGAATTTAAAATTTTGAGAAAATACTATTGCAGAAGTTGCTTTAATTCATGATTTATTAATTTGTCTAACTTGGATTTTTAATTTAAACGAATGCAGAAAATGGAGTATTTGAAATATCAATGCATAGAAGTAGAGAATTTTTAAATCCATCAGTTAAAGAATTTTCTGACATTCATATCAAAGTAGAATTTTTGTTAATACGGTTGGTTTTACAGCTAGGAGACTTTAAGGCCACTGGCATGAAAGAAAGTAGATCAGAATATGCTACTTTGTCTCATTTCTTGGCCGGAAGGGATAAAGCTCTGCTAAGAAATGAATCTGAAAAATATGTTTGTTGTTTACCTTATGCTGCAATGTCAATGATGACCATAAGAGAAGTGAATATTTTCTTATAAAGCAAGTGATTTTAATTAAAAAGTAGAAGTGTGTGAGGAGTGCCGGTTCTTCATGCATCCTTTGCAAACACTACTAAACTCAGTTCAAAGAAACAGTTCTCCTAAATTAGTATTCATACATAAAAGAAGTTTTACATTAGTATTCAGTTAAAACTGTGTTTATCATGGTACTTTATTATATATTTTTTGTTTTGTTTTAGCCACAGATGCAGATGTGAAGAGTGAAAGCCTTTCATCTGTGCAGCAGCTTGGCATTGAGATGACAGTCAGGTACATGGTATTAAAATATTTCCCTTGTGTATTTCTAGAATTTGTTTGATTTTCGTGGAATGCCTTTAATGATATTTAATCCATCAACTCGGTGCTTTATACCATTTAAGTCTAAAGATCATCTTTAAGAAAATGAATTCTAGCTTTGAAAATGAAAAAGATATTAGTACATAATTAAATTATCTTTACAGATTATATAGGTTATTATCCTTTATTCTTGTAAAGGCTAATTGTAACTTGTTAGCAAGATTTACCGTAAAATTACATTATCCAGAGTTATGTGTCTTTTTTCCTCACATTACTTCTGTAAATGGTTCTGTTTAGCTAAGCTTAGTTATATGCCATTTAAACATTTTATTTGGCTGGTAATTTGCAGAGCCGTGATGAAGGAAAAGCTGATATGTCTGTGCATCCACAGATTGTTATCTTTAGCATTCATATTTGAATTCTGATGCTAATAATTACAAACACAATATACTTAGATGGAATTCTAAACAATGCATGTGAAGAAAATGAGTCATGTGTGTTAGAGTACTTGCTGTTTGCCACCACAGTCTCTCAAAAAGAACTAAAAGGAATTTAGATGAGGAATTGTAGTAAGTAGCAAATGTTTGGTGTGTATCCTTCCTAGATGAAGCATAACAGGTTTTATTAAACCATTTAAAACATTTATGAGTATATCTACAACATAGTGTTTGTGATGAACAGCGCTATGACAGCTTAACTTCACAGGCCTTTTAAATATGATTTCTTGCTTTTTAGGCATTAAAAAAATACTTAACCTTTAAACAATTTCGGTTTTCAACTTTTTGTGCTAGGTATGGAAAATACCTAAACTTACTAAAAGAACATGCTGAAAATGGGCTGTGCTTCGTGTTAGTGAATTGTGAGAAATTTCTGAAACAACAGCAAAGAACTGTGGTATCCTCACTTTGTATCCTTTTTTGATGGCTTAAATTATATTGCCTAAAAATGCCAGCGGAATTTGAGCTCTCAGTTTGGGCCTTTGATGGTGGTATAGATGTGTAATATGTACTGAAAGAAAAAGAAAAAAAAGCAGCACTTTTCCTGTGAAATCTTGGTGAGTTAAAATGCACACCCAATGCACCCAAGAGAATCTTCACTCTTTTGCTCCCATACTTTGTTAAAATTGCAAGTCTCATTCATTTTTGTCATAAACTGTTTTGGAGTAGGGTCACATCTTTCTGTGTGTGATGATAAAGAGTCTGGAGCAATGCATCTTTGAGCAGTAATGAGTATTTGTGGTACTCCGACAATACCAGCATTGTTAGTGGTATTGCCCATGCAGCCATATGTGGCTGTAATCTGATCAACTGGAATGTTTTGACTTCTGACTCTCTTAGATCTGCTGCGGAACTTTTATTAAAAATATAACAGATACTGCTTTCCAACAAGCTTTGCTATATTCTTCAGGTGGTAGACTTGCTATGAAAAAACACTTCAGGTATGTTAGTCAGAACATGCTTGATCGGGGTTTTTTTTTAAGCTTTTCTTTTATGTTGGTTTTTTTTCCCTAATCTTTGCAACTCCTGTTTTCTTCCTCCACCAGTCTCCTTTCTTGTACTATAGGCACACTTGTTTTGGTGCGGGGCTTTTTGCAATTACTTGTTTTTTGTTTGCTTTGGTTGATTTGGCATGACTACTTTTGGACTGAAAAAAAGGAGTGTGTAGGGAAAATAGCTTGAATCATTTCTCTTAATTCAGCTGGAGAGGCTGCTGTGCCTCAAGAAGCTGCCTTCTGTGCGGCTGTATTCCTCTTGTCCCATCTCTGACAAACCCACTCTTGCCTCTGTGTGCATGGGGAGGAGGATGGCCGCGGGCCCTGCAGGGCAGTGAGCGGGACATCGCTGCCCATGTTCCTTAACCTCCCCACGCAGGCTGCTTGCAGGAGCGCTACGTGGGCTACGACTGGTTTGCGTCTTCCGTCTTCCTCATGATGTCGGGGGACGCAGAGAAGACACTGACGTTTCTGCAGCGATTGTCACGTCTTCTTGTTTCAGCGTTTCTCTGGCTACCAAGGCTGCACATATCTGTAAGAATTTAAAAGCTCTTTCTTTCTGAAAGGCAACTTTGAAAGTTTCTAAAGGAGACTTTATTGATAAATTTCCGTAGTTCTGGGTGGGTTTTTTTAATGTGTGAAGTTTTCATTAAAGCCCTCTGCTGAATACTTGACCCTGAAAATTTCTCTCAGAAAAATATAGATTTGACATTTGCTCAAATGGTTGTTTAAAAGTGATGAAATAACAGGTGGACTGATAGTAAAGGCAATGTTATTGAATTTTAAAGGTGGCAGGAAAATAAACTTTGTTAGTGGTGTTAAATTCAGTGTGAAGGCTGTGATACTGTTGGATGACCTTCTTTTCATTATTACAGTGTGCAAGTCCACCCTTTTGATTTTTTTGGTAGAATTATCAGTTTTAAAATGTACTAAATACGTAAATACTGAATGCTTGGCAGTTTCAAATTATTAGTATTTTGGATCATATTTGTAGTATAAGAAACATCATTTCGACCTTCATTAGATGTGACTCCATCTTTTTAAAATAAAACCCTTTCCGTTTGACTTTGTACATTGCCACATTGTCTTGAATGTTTTGAACATAAACAACTGCAGTCTTCTGTGGGGTATAAGAAGCATGGACTAGGTTCTGTACCTCTTCTGCATGCGAGCCTATGTGTTAATATGGATTGGTCTGTCTTTTCACCAGAAGTGACAGTGTTAGTCCACTCAGAGCACCGTGTCCAGCCCTGAGGTTGTTCTGGCATGATGAAATATTGCTCCATTGTGTGAATATAATGGTACTGAACACCATCAGTGCCAAGAACTTCAGTGTCATCTTCCATACAAGAACCTAGTCAGCATTGCAGGCAGGTTACTGCAGTGCAAATGTTCATTCTCAGTACCTAAATGATTTCTCTTTCATGATGTATCTTGAAAACACAAAGAGAAAATTTAATACTAAATGTATTTGTATAACTTCCACAATGTAAACTAAAACAAAATGACAAAACACGAATGAGGAATTATCCAGCCACTGGATTGTGATGCTGCCTACCTCAGGAAGGAGGAAAATTCCAGAGGACATACCTTGACCTTCTAGCACGAAGCCAAGGATCCATTACCTAGACCCCAAGCACTGGTATCCAGAGCTTTCCATACTGATAAAGCCTGTTTTATCAATTCTTTTCCTCTTCCTTTTGTTGCACAAAATAGAATTTCACTCATATCAGCCACGCGTACTGTGAAGAAACCTGCACATAGAAAACAATTTCAAATACCACAGAAGTTCCACTCTATACACCAATAAAAGCGGAAAAAAAATCCAACAGAAACTAGTCTTTTTTTTTTCTTCTGTTACTTTGTTTAAAATATAACAATGGTTTCTCTCCATCCCTACTTTGACAATTAAAGCTTACATGCAATAAAGAGCTAGATTGCTGATGCAAAGGAATAGTCATGATATATTTAACAACACTTTCTAATTTTTAATTTTCTTGAGTTTAACCACATGTTTTTCCTGATGGTAGCACCAGCTTTTTTGTTTATTCTGTTTCCTGTCTCTAAAATAACTGGGATGACTTACCTTACAAGTAAGCATATATATTTTTATATAATGTTTTCAGCAAAGTATTTTAAAATAACACCTTTTTGTACTCTGCAATCCTTTTCCTCAGTTTTGTTATTGTTGATGATGATGATGTTGTTGTTAATCAGATGCACCTGCCTATTACCACGGTGGAATCTGGCATCCATCCAGTCTACTTCTGCAGTGCTCACCATGTTGAAATGCTGCTGAAAACTGAGTTGCCACTTGTCTTTTCAGCCTTCCACATGTCTGGTTTCACTCCATCCCAGGTAACTGATGAAACCGTATCAAAGTGTCATCACCTTTTTTGACTTAAATCCACAAAATCAAGGACGTTCAGGAACTACTGTGCTTTTTCTATACAGCACTTGTGGTTATGGAACTGAGGGTAAGAGATAGTATTGAATGCATAGTGACTTAGGGCATCTGAAAATAGAATGCAACTGACTTTGGTAGAATAATGACAGTGTACTGCAGCTGATCGCCTTCCATTACATGTTCATGCAGGAAACTTGATAAAAATAATATATACAAAAACCTTAGATTTATCATTAAAAATGAATAGAATATTTTACTCCATGGAATAATTTTCTGAGTTTTCCACAGGAGAGAAATGAGTAATTTGGTATAGGTATATAAGAGGAAGCAGTTCAGGTGACATGTAGAGCAAAATTAATTTTGTATGAGCTACTATAGCTATTACAATCAGGTAACACACTATTCTTCTATGAGATATTACTAAAGAAGAATATTTATCCATAACATTAGCTTTCATTTTACCTACCTACTACAATTCTTTGGTAATATGAATTGCTCTGTATGGAGCATTACTTGTAAAGACTACAGTCGTGATGAAGCGTAAACAGCTTCACACAGTAATGAGATAGATTGCCAATGCAAAGGACCTCTCACCACTGTAAAAGCTTATTGCTGTTCTAAGGCAAGAAAAATGTTTTTCATCTTATTCCTTCAAAATTCCTTTTTGCTACAAGATTTGCAGCTTAAGAGACTTCTTAGTGGGTGAGGTGCCAGTGCCAGTACAGAGACTGCTTAAAATAGTCAGGTTGGGATTTGTTCTTTGGGGAAGGAAGACTGGCAGATGAGGGACTTTATCTCAGCATAGGAATGAGGTGCTTATAATAAGGTTCCTGTTTTGGGGTGGGAAAACACATGAGGACAGTTACTCCTTCCTCAACTATTCTTGTGTAAGTTACGCTGTGTACTTTTTTTAATTGTCTGCACTCAATTAAGAATAGACTAGTTATTGTTCTAAACTGCTGACAAGGTTTTTTGTTCGGGGATTTTTTTATTTAGCGTGTTACTGAAATGCTGGTGGGTGCCACTGTATCTTCTCTCTAATTTTGCAGTTCTAGAGGGGGATTAAAAACAAGCAAACCCTGAACTGTGAAAAGAGCTCTGATGTATTTAAATACTTGTGTGCATCAATAAACACCTGAAAGCAGTTTTAATGCCAGGGTATGGCTGCTGTCATCTAATTAGAATCCTGGTACTTCTGCTGCTGCATTTTTTTAAACACTTTAAGGATTGATTAGTGGAAGATTTGTGGTTTAGTACTAAATGAAATGTGCTGTATACATCTTAATATGTTGTGATTTAGAAGTGGAAAAAGGAGTCACTGTGTTCCATACCCACTTCAGTAAAAGAAAACATGTCTTAGGGAGAGGTCTAACGTTCATTTATAAGGCAAAGAATTACTTTAAGGGAAAATAAACATTAAACACACCTTCATCACCCTCATTACCCTTTAGTTAATGTTTTAAAAAAAAATCTTGAAAAAATTGCCATTGCTTTCATTGGACTTTGAGTTTTATGTCTTAACCTCGGGAGTTGCCAGAATATACTCAGGTAAGTGAGATGCACGGATGCAGGGTGTTATGTTTAGCAGAACTCGCTGGAAGTCTACTCGGAGACTGTGACTTAAAAAATGATGATTCTTGGATGCTTTTGTACTTTATCCCTTGTATTTTCATAAGTAGGGTAATGTTCTAGGAAAAAGAGTCTGTAGTGTAGAAATGTTACGAGATAAAGCTGATCAGTTATGACTGAATGTCTACAGCAATGTAATCATATATAATTTCATTTACATCTAGATTTGCCTGCAGTGGATAACTCAGTGCTTCTGGAATTACATGGACTGGAGTGAGATCTGTCATTACATTGCTATATGTATTTTCCTTGGTCCCGATTATCAAATATATATGTGTATTTCTGTGTTCAGACACCTACAGCAAGACATCCTGAAGCACACTGAAGCCCAAGATCTCCAGGTTTTTCTTAAAGTAAGGGTTTCTTTTTCAATTTTTCAGTTGCTGAAGGGAAGCAAAGCTCTCGATACTGAAAACATACATGTTACTTAATCTGAAGCTCTTACTGAATTTCACTTATTGATTTCAAGTGAGTGAAATAATACTTTAGTTTTATTGACTTCCTGGCAGGAAATTGTGGTATAGCATTTTCCAGAGAATAGCTTTCCTGCATTTTGTCCTGATCAGTCCCCTTTGTAAGCAAAGTCAATAGCCACATTAAGTCATGAGGGCATTTGATTCAGTTCTCTTTGTGTGGCCCCAATCTCATAAAACTAGATGTTCTCCAGAAAGGTGGATTTACACAGTGGTCTCCTACTGAAGCTTGGAGAGAAGTGGCACATAGGTCAGTGGGCTGTTGTTTTGAACACACGCCAATTACTATACAACTGGCCTCACAATTTCATATTCTTTGCCATACCGTAAATTACGTTTGGTTATTGGATTCTTTTTGCAGAGTACTGCTCAGATGTAAATGCAGTCATGAATAGATACAAATATTTGACTCTTCTCAGGACATTTTTGCTTTTTTCTCTGGTCTTTTTGTTTTTCTCCAGTCAAAATTCTTTTCAGAGCTATATACCTGCATCTTTGTCCTAACAGCGATATTTCTCTGACTAGTTTACATCGAGCTTACATATTCTTAAATGTGAATAATATGTCACCTCAATCATTGTCCTTGAAAATGTTTGGTATGCAGTCTAATGAGTGACGTATTTTGTTTGACCTGGTTTTGGTCAATGTGGCTTAAAAAATACTTCATCTAGATGGCATTGTTGGTATAGTTTATGTAAATTATAGAGGAGTGAATTTGTATGTTGTCACCTACAGTATAAACAGGCCAAAGATTTGACATGGTGCTGTTAAATTAATGAGAAGTCTTGTATATTAATGCGCTACTGAAGATTTTACAATTCATTGAGTGACTACTGCTGAAAAAGGAGTTATATAGCAGACCTATAGTCTTGCTTTTGACAGCTCTGAATTAATCTAAAGAAAAAAAATTACTCTGTGATTGTATTCATTCAATTTCAGCTATATTATGGGCTTCATGTGAGGTTACTTGGGTTTAATACTTGCAAAGGCATTAGTCAGCTGCCCTTTTATTGAAATTACCAAATTCAGTTTCAAGTCGTAGCCTATTTCCCAGCACAACATTCACAAATTCAGATTACTGTACTGGAGCAATTATCTTAAAAGTGGAAGTATAAGCTATTCTAAGAATATAATCCCGGTTAAGAATTAAAACCAACACACCTACTACCTTTGAAAATTCATTTTATATTTTTTAATGTAATGTTGCATCTTGAACTTTATATTAGCAATGATAATTTGCTATACGAACAGGCCCTGCTGCCCGTTTCCTTCCAAGTACCTATAGCGCTTTGTGTTTTTAAGCTTCTAACGTGCTTTATATCTGTAACAAAAAGATGATGACTTGACAGTAATACCCCTTTGTTGGTATTATCTAATAAGCAGTTCCAGCTAGCTATTAAAATGAAAAACAAGTACGTTCTTCTTAAAATATAAATGTACTTTCATATGCACACGAAATAAGATGTTGGAGACAACTTTGCTGTCAATTCTGATGACACTATGCCTAGCACTTAAAGTAAAACATTCACCCTTTCAGTGTGTCCTCCTAGTGATAAAAACCAGATGACCACCTGCGAAAGACATTATGCTCTGTTACTCTATAATGTGCCTTTCCTCTGTGCCAAGAGGAAAGTAGAAGTAATGCATTGTCCGTGAACAATTTTTCCTTTTTTCTGATTCTTTCTGTTGGCTGAAATGGGTTGCTGACGGTTATGATCCCTTCAAGATATCTTGAAGTTTCAGCAGTAACTGAATTTTAAATTTACTGCTTGGTCTTTTAGTAATCCTTTCATGGAAGGATGAAGGTGCATAGCTTTGTAATTTCCCCATGTGAGCCAAGAACACTGTAACCTGTCATCTCAGTAAACTCGTCTTGACTATCTTGGTTTCATTGTTTGCATTTGGATAAAACAGAGAAACTCAGGCTACAGGGTTTGTGACTTGTAATAGCACGTGTAGGCCAGTGTGTTAGTGTCTTCTAGGAGTAATTTAGCTACACTTTATTTTGTGTGAGTATGGGCCATATTATTGACAGCTAAGTTGCTGACCAGTGCTTTAATATGTGTGCACATTTAATCAATATAGGATTTGACTGCTTAAAATAAAAGAAAGAAAAAGAATTAAACACCTACTACAGTTCTCTATTGGAGCCAGTTTTCCACTGTAGTTAACCTCTCAGTGCATGGAGAGCAACTTGGAAGGTAAAAGTGTGCCTTTGCTTTCACTTGTGCATAGAGCAGAAGAAGCATCAAGACCATCTCGAATTCCTGTTCAGATGCCAAAGTGCAGCCTTCCAAGCCAGAGTCGATGTTCTCAGGAGAATTCTGCTTAGCAGAAATGTGCAGTCAATACACCAGCAGATGCAGCATGTGTCCACAAGGACTGTCTGGCTCCAGCGAGCTTGTTGCAGTGCATGCTGCCAACAGTGGTAATACTGCTTAGTAGATGGTTGGCACAGAAATTGTTCCATTTCAAAGCAGCAACAAATTCACCCGTTTTACCTAGACTGTTCTTCAGGATCCTGTGTTCTGTGGTGCATTCTCCCTTTCCCTCTAACGTAGTAGCCATGAGAAGGAAGTGGCCTTTTTGTTTCTTTTTCCTGAGGGCACCTTCTTTTACTCTATGTTTCGGAATTCATAAAAATTAATCATTTTGTGATGATGCAGAATTGTTTATTCTATTTTTATTTAAGTATTTCATAAAGATCTATCTTTATTGTTGATTTTAAAATAAGTATCTAGTGTTACACTTCTGATTTTATTGAGAATCTAGTTGGATACAAAAGCCACATTAACAAACTTTTAGCATGCCATGTGCTGGTATAGAAATCTTTTAAAATAATATTTTAGTACATGCCTTTGCCTTCTGAAAGCTTACTTTGTTTTTCCTTGAAAATCTTCGTATGGCATGTTCTCCAAAAATGAGATGAACAGCGTCCACCTGAAAAAACTATTTGTTACTGAAACTGTAATTAGAAAGAACCATCTGGAAGCAGATAATACCAATTCTGTATTTCTCAATGAAATGTAATAAGATGTGCATATTTTAAACACCCAAGCTGTGACAAGCGGAACAAAAAGAGTTACCTTTAGAGCTTGGAATTCATTTGAGTTGCACATCTTTTCTTGCTAGCTAACAAATGTTTTCTGTCTGACTTTGTGCAGGAAGAAGCACTCCATGGATTTCGAGTGAGTGATTATTTACAATACATGGAAAGCTTGGAGGCAATCTACAGACCTATGCTGCTGAAAGGCATGAGGAACATAAGAGTGCAGAAAACATAGATGAAGCAAACAAGCACTTTGTTTTCCAGTTTTGGTTACATCCTTTAAAAGGATACTGATTGACTGATATATCAGTCTCACCTAAAATAAGTCAGGCTGTGTAAATGTACATACTGTAAAATAAAGAAGATGGGTTTTCAGAGTGTAATTTTTGAAAAGGGAATTAATCAAAGTTGGATGACCTAAAATACCGCGTTTTCCCAGACAGGCTTTTTCAGTTAGCAGAAGGCAGCTTCAGAACCCACCTGTAGGATGCTGAAGTATCTTCTTAGAACAGAAGTCTTCCTTACAAAGCCTTGAACCTGTTCCCAACTCATTGCATTATTGTCGTCATCTTGTAGCACAGTCCTAAAACCTTCGTATTTTGCTAGGGCCTGACAGAGTGATTTTTCTTAGAAAGAACTGCTAGTGTGTATTCATATGCATGAAAAGTCAACAAATGTAAAACAAATTCCCTGTACACAGCTGTTCTGACTTTGTGGATAAGGTTGAGAAAATGGGGTGTTCAAATATATGCAATGAAAAAAAGACTGATATTCCTGTCCTTATTTAAAATAAATCATTTTATGTTGTAAAACATTTATTTGTAACATACACTGTGTCTGCATAAGTGAATGAGTAGTGCTTGAGCGGCCTGCTCTTCATATCTCTGGCAAATGATCATTTTTAAAGATTCTGGTTTCATCCAGACAGAATTAATAAGAAGCTTCGTCTGTGCTTGCCTTTCATCATCAATGAAAAGCAAGAATTAAGGATGCTGGATATTTTCTAACACTAGAGCAACATGGTAGAATTTCAACATTGTTGAAGTTGACTTAAATTCCCAATTTCAAAGAAATATGGTGTTCTTTAGGAGCGCTGCATCCCATTTGCTGTAAGGATAGGTTTTAGGTAACAGGCAGTGGGCAGCTGAAGAAATGTTCTAGCGGCTTTGTTTTCCATATTATATCATTGTTAAATATTATTTAAGAAATCGATGTGTATTTGTGCACCAGTTAGTAGTTGTTTTTTGAACCCAAATTTCAAAGCACGGGGCATGATGTTGAGTCAATAAATAATATTCAATTAGATGACAACATATTTCTAAAATGAGTACTATAGTTGGCTTGTCAAGAATGAGTAAATACCTTTGTATTTGATGACTGAAATTATGGCCAATAAAATGATAGTTATTGGCGAGCAGGAGGGCTTCCTTCAGTATTTGCAAGTAAAAGGATGTAGATGGAAAATGACAAAGTATTATCCTGTGGCAATTTAATATTTTCATGCAGTCGTCAGATCTGCATCAAAATTTCCAGAAAAGAGAATATCAAATAGAAGTGTAACCTTTGCAGTGCCCCCATGAGGTTAGATGAAAGTAGACATTTAAGATGATAGATTACTAACTGCAGAAATTCATAGTCGCATGGAAAGGAAATCTAAAGCTAGAACAGTTACTTATTTATTCTCAAATTTGTTATACTAATGTCTTGAAATGGAAGAGGAGAAAAAGTGTCATCTGCTTGGTACATCGTACCCATCACCAGCCAAGCTTCCTCTCCTGGCTCCCTCACACCCCCAACCCCCCCCA
>Ga0065711_1041987_pt1 | contig 15738 bp, 12 predicted proteins | sample Hoacrofraction12_FD_59098 | JGI IMG/M metagenome (GOLD analysis project Ga0065711, IMG submission 59098) | Hoatzin crop microbial communities from Cojedes, Venezuela - Epithelial fraction 12 v2 (version 2) | ecosystem: Host-associated > Birds > Digestive system > Esophagus > Crop | place...
GGCCTTGAACCCTGCCAGGGAGGGGGCAGCCACAGCTTCTCTGGGCAACCTGTGCCAGGGCCTCACCACCCTCATGGTGAAGAATTTCTTCCTAATATCTAATCTAAATCTGCCCTCTTTTAGTTTAGAGCCGCTCCCCCTTGTCCTATCACTACACACCCTTGTGAAAAGCCCCTCTCCATCCTTCCTGCAGGCCCCTTCAGGTACTGGAAGGCTGCTCTAAGGTCACCCCGGAGCCTTCTCCAGGCTGAACAGCCCCAACTCTATCCTCAGCCTATAGAACTACAGCATGGTAGCCTACGTTTAGCTGTACTAACACCCCTTTTTTTGTTCTTTTAATAGCACAAGTTTTACATTTTCTTTTTTCTGTAGACTCTAAATTTTTTTACATTCCCTGTACAAATCTCTAATGGCAGACTAATTTAATTTATGTGTACTTTGTGTACCTTTTCATTCTGTCTTCTACAAGAAAATTTACAGCTTAGTAGAATTTAAACTTTCCATAGGAAATAATGTGGAGTGTACTGCTGAGACTTTGAAAGGCACGAGGGTTAGGAATGTGTGTGTTGTAAATCTGGTAAATACTTAAGACATATATAGTATTTGGACTTCTCTTGTCAAAGAAGACACGGAACTGACACAACCAAGTAGAAAAATCACTTACGTGATATCTTTCGTTCTGTTTTCAGGAGCATTCAGATGACAATCTTTCTTACTCAATTAAAACCAGAAATGGAATATACCTCCTAAAACTGAAGAAAAATAAGTATGTGATAGAGCGTTTAAGAAATCATTCCATCTTGGGATTTAGTTGCATATAGTATGCAGACTATAAAAATACAGACAAGTATTTTTATACTGAAAAAATCCAGAATAAACCATTTAAATGACACATTGTAGTAATTACAAAATGACTCTTAAATAGTGTCTCTGTTATGGTACTAGCTTGCAAATAGAAGGGAATAATATTTTCTTCTAGTTGTGCAGATATTTATTTGGATTATTTTTTTTTATTAGCACCACAAGATAGTAGATTTCAGAAAATCCTTATGGAAAATTAGAATTCAGCTCAACATTAGCTCTTTATTTAGCGGGGAGAGGAGGGTGGTTAGCCGTTGTGTATTTGAAGAAATTTTTCTGTTACTCTTGTTCCTCATTCCTGAGCCTGTAATAGTCCAGGCCCTGATAAAACATAGTCTGCTGAGATCCTACTCTGTGGATAGTTTAGTTAAAATATTTCAAAATAACTTATTTTCCAAATAATGCACCTCATTTTGGAGGTATTTAGTTTCATATCTGTGGATTTTAGTAATAATCTAGGATGAGTATGCTGCTAAAAGAGTGTAGTACTTACTAGGATCCCTGACTTATTTCTTGCTTTCTAGACTGTTAAAAGAGTAGTAGTATATTTTTCTTTCCAGAAAGCTTGTTAGCGAAGACTTTACGCTATATACGTATGGGGAAAATGGAAAACTGGAGACAACACAATCAAAAACCAAGGTATCGTGCATAATAAAATTCCCCTTTTGTTTAAGAGTTTCCTCAAACCAGCGCAGCCAAGCTTTACGAATTGAAGGCCACATTAACACTATGGTAGAACTGGGGAGGACGACAACAAGAATGTGTATGCATCTCAGTGTATTTTGAAAGCAAAAGTGAATGCACAACCATTAATTCTGAGTGTCTTCGTGTCTCTATAATAGGACAGTGAAAATTGGTTACATTTTTGACAACAGAGGGGAAAATGCAAGTGATGCACCTAAAGTATCTGCAGAAGGAAAATACATTTGCTGGGAAAGAGGCTTTTGTGAATTTTCCCATTCGTAGCATTTCTATTTAACAGTTACCACTGATACAAAACGTAAGGTCCTGTGTCTTACGAGGGAGTGGGCTGTTTATGGTGATACAGCATCGCTGTTTCCCAAGGTGTGAAAGGGGATGCCGGGAGACTGTGCCAAGACTGAATCTGAGCTCCCTGATCAGTATGCAGTTACAGGTAGAATGGCAGCATCAAAGCTCTGTAGCTTCGAGGTCCTGAATCAAACAAGCCTTACAAATGCTTTTGCATTTGATTTCAACTTTCAACTGCGTGTGAGCTCAGCAAGACTTAATTGGGTGATTTGCGCCTGGGCGATCTTCTCAGATCAGCCTTTGAGAGGAGGCTGTTTAAGAACACGATGAGCAATGTAGACGAAAATATTTTGCTAAAAAGTGGTGATGGGTTAAACTAAAAAGCTGGTTGTTTTCTAGAACCAAGCAAATGTTATTGTAGTTACTCATGTTTGGTAACATTTTACTCCAAGGTTGGGATTACTTTTCAAATAGGCAACTCTGTAAATTTATAACAGCCAGCCTTACTGTCATGCAAATAAAAAGGCTGGTTATAAAAGAAGTTTGCATTTGAAGGCAACAACCTTATTTTGTCATTAATTATGTGGTTTTGTTGCATTTCAGACACACTGTTATTATCATGGCACTGTTGAAGGAATTGCTGACTCAACGCTCGCTCTTAGCACATGCGATGGCCTTAGGTATTACCTCTTGCTTTTTACTTCAGGATAATTAACTGTGCAATACCAGCGTCAAACAGTAAAAAAAACAGTTGCTATTCATCATACAGCTGGAGAGAAAACACCATCCTCCCTTGCAAATTTTTTTTTAAAGTTCACCTTTTGATGAAACTGAAACTCTTTACAAGTTTTATAGCTTCCCTCGACTACCACTTTTTTCCCCTTTTCCAAAATTCCTTCGCAGAAAAAGATAATATGAGAGACAGCACAATCCAAATATAGGCTGAACGTGGGCCTGAACTGAGGCCTCTATTACTTGGTGCGAATGTCTTGACCAGAGATACCATTGTAGAAGAAATGGTATCTGATGAAGCTTTTGCTGAACTTAACACACTCCTGTGAACAATTCGGTCTCATGAATGGGGAAGTTTCACAAGACAAACCCTTTCTGTGAAAAAGTTTTGACCATTTTTTTGTTTGTTTCAAATACAACAAAATTACATTCATTTGAGAAATACAAAGGGGCAAGATTAATGCATAAAAGACGGTGGTGTTCTTCCCACAGGATCAGGCCCTATGAGTTGGCAAAATGAGATGGCATGTTACAGCAAATTGCACAGATACTCAGAACAGAGCATGTCCATGCTCCCCTGCCTTCACTGAGCTTGGCTCTTCAGCTGGACTTTGGACATTCTTGTCGGTTGTAGCAGCTTTGTTCAGTTTGATGTCTTTGTGACAAGCAGAAAGAGGCAAATGGGATAAAGTTCACCCACATATCTTTCATGCATAGTATCACAGTGAAATGCCACTCAATAAATAATGACATTCCCCAGCATTCCATTAAATGAAGCATAAAACAGTCACCATACTGGTATTTCAGGAAATGCTGGATCTCACTAAGCAGAATAGATATTTCACTTTGGCTGTTCTGCAAACTTACGCAGACTCAAATCCTTTGGTTACCTTGAACTCACATTTTTGAGGATTTTCTTTCACAAGAGATTAACTAGAGAATTCTTTTTCTATATGTATTTTTGAGATTCAGGAAAACAAGATAATCACTTCTGAAAGATTCTGCTACAGCAAATGGGCACGTACCAGGTGTTTCTGAGCCATGGACAAATGCAAAATCTTTATATTTAGCTGCACTCAGCAGTGCAATACTACTATTGCCCTCGTTAACACCCTGGTGATTGCTTTTAGCCTCTCTTTCTGTCTTAGAAGATATCTTTTTCTAAAATGCTAGATTACTTTAGCTGCATGGGGCTAGGACTGAGACTAGAGATAAGGGCTAAAACAGACCCCATGCATCAGCTCTGTACCTGCAATCCAGACTCATTTAGTAGTAATTTGGCTTTCCCACTGATCCAAGGAGCCCACACTTGTGTACAATAGAGTATTCTAAATAAGTTGTGTTATGTCTTTTGAGATCCTGTTGCACGTCTGAACTTACCCCCTATATTAAGATAATTAAAGATAACAATTTATTTCAATATAATGGTATAAACAATTACAGTTTTTAAGTATTCAGCTGTCATTTACTCACCTAGTTACAAACTCGAGGGAAAAATTGTGGAATAACTTTTCATTCTTTTATGATTATTAGAGGAATTCTCTACATTGGTGGCAAATGGTATGGAATGGAGCCGCTCAACACATCCAGCACATCTGAACATGTGTTTTACCAGTTAGAAGATATGCAGGATATCCCCTTCCAGTGTGGTGTGCTGAATGGCAGCCTTCATCACGAGGAGATGTTTGTGAAGCAGCCTGTGAAATATGAGTTTTTATCAAACAGTACCTCTAGCAGGGAAACGCTTTTGAGGGTAAATATCTTTTTGCTTCTCTCTTGCAAGCTGCAGTCCAAGCCACCTCCTCAGTCTGTTCCAGCGGCCGAGGGTCTCCAGAGCTCTTGCTCTGGTGTGGTATCATTGCAGGTGGGTTTGCCCTGGCAGCCCACTTCCTCATTGCCTTCATTTTCATGGATCCCAAACTGGTGGGAGTCCTGCTAAGGAAATCTTGAAAAAGAACAGCACATCAGGAACTTAACACAGCTTGAAGCAATCCTTTAGCAGAAGAGCAGGGCTCTGTCCAAGACAGTCGTGGGACATGAAAGGCATGAAGCTGCCACTCAGCTCGTGCATCTCAGTGTCTGAGCAGATGAGAGTTACTGACATATAGATATTTATGTGGAAATCTAAGGCAAATTGGCTTTTGAGGCCACATTAAAAAATGCATCATTGCTTTATAAATCAATGAAATGAAAATCACGAGAAAGATAATTAAAAAAACCCTTGAACTCATTAGTTGTTATGTTAACTTATTGTGCTTTCTAATTTGCAGAAGAAGCGAGCTGTCCTCCCGCAGAAGAGCTACATGGAATTATTTGTGGTTGTGGACAACAACAGGGTAATGATTTCATCCAATGCCACATACATTTTATTAAACCATTAAATTTTTTCTCTGATATTCTCATATGATATTTTACAGTTTTTGATGAAGAAATCTGATACTGCTGCAGTGCAAAAGGAAACAGTTGAGCTGATTAATTACGTTGATGGGGTAGGTCAGATAAGTTGCCAAGATTCAGCAGTTTCTACTGTATCAGTTTTTCAAAAGACAGCTAATGCAGTAAATCTGAACAATTGTGTTCTGAAACCATATTTGGAATTTATACAGCAATTTGTAACACATTTAAGGTACCTCATGAATCTATGCACAAGTCTTACACAGGTGTAGACAGAAGGAGAGATGCAAGATGTTTTTAAACCCAGCCTTCAGCTGCTCCAGGAACGCGAGGTCTCCAGCAGGTTTTACAGTTCCAGGAAGAGTATTTCTCATGCATGTAGTTCTTTTTCATTAAGCAAACTGTCACCACTGTGAACAATTCGATAAGATCTGATCACCTGTTCCTAATTTCTCCTCGAGACAGTTAGCTAAGGAAATAAACGGACAAGGTCTTTCTACCTTCTCCAATGAAAGATACATTTAGGTACCTTCATGATGTGGATTTCCTTCAGTCATCTATTCTTTCTTCACATCAAACTGTTAATTATTCAGAGTAACTAAAGTTATGTCTCGGTCATTATGTTCAGCTTAATGTTTACTCAGTACTAACGATGTAATCTTTCATAATTCAGCTGTAACAGACTGATGAACAGTAATTATCATTATATCTTTTTCAGATGTATAGAGCATTAAACATCCAGATTGTTTTGGTTGGATTAGAGATCTGGACATCTACAAACCACATATCCGTAATGGATGGTTCAGCTGGAGATGTACTGAGTAGATTCGTTTCCTGGAGACAGAAGGATCTTCTTAAACGATCACGAAATGATGTCAGCCATCTCATAATGTAAGTGTTCATTCAGTGGAAAAGCTAGCCATGCTGCCAGTGTTGATAATGTATATGATTTTGAGTTTATGTATGAATGAAAATATAACTAAAATTCACTCAACTCCCAAACTGGTTTAACCTGGAAAAATGTCGAGAAACTGTAATTAATTCTTCATAGATAATCAACTCCAGGTGGCTCTGCTTGAGCGGGGGGGTTGGCCCAGATGACCTTCAGAGGTCCCTTCCAACCTCAACTATTCTGTGGTTCTGCGAACTCAGACGCACTGACACAGCAGGTTTAGGTGATTGGTCATTATTTTCAAGGTCTCTTATTCAGATGTTCATTAATTATTACAGTGAAGCCCTGATATGATGATAAATTTCTTCTTGACTTCAAAAAGACCAAATCTTGACTTGCAGTATGTGTTTCAGACTCATCGATGTCTTTTAGTAGAAATTGTGAACTTTCAGCCCCTCTTTCAACAACACCTTCAAATGCTTTTGTTGCAGAGGGAGAAGCTCTTATGCCGGATCCATTGGAATGGCTTTTGTGGGTACCGTCTGCTCACAAGTCCAGGGAGGGTCAATCAGCACTGTAAGTACATAACGTTGTGGTTAATGGAGGAAACTAGCACAGGAGCTGCTAAACTCTCATAGATGTGCTGCTAGTGAGACAAAGAGGTACCCGAACAATTGGAGGCTTTCCCCTGTGCATTTACACAACACAGAGTTGTAGATGCTGCTATCACCAGACATTGCTTCCACAGAGGTACAGTCCAGAACATCCTAATAAATAATGTGCACTTTGCTGACCTATTTGATCAAGTCACTCGGGTCTTGGAGCGGTACGGTTTCATTCATAGGGTTTCTGATTTAAACACTTGTGCATATTTTCATACTTAATATTAAAAAAAAATAAAATCCAATTTCTTTCTTCATCACACTCCAGTTCATTTGGCTGATTTAGTCCTGAAATAATTTTTTATCACCTTTTTGTAACTCAGCTAGCTCAGGGTTGTATAATAAAAGCCCATTCTCGTACTGTTAAGGCTCATAACCACAGAGTTTTGGGGACAGGAATGCAGCTACAAAATAATGTCTATTTTTTGACTCTTTACATGGACAGTGAGCATAGTGCACTCTCTTCTCAAGTGCCTGGAATTCTCCACAATGAGGCTATCAAAGGGCAAGAATTTTAGACTTGGCAAAATTAGCCAGAAACCAGTCTTTCCTCCTTCACCCTTGGGGAAGCACCAGTATCTCCAGAGGTTCCTGTCCTTTCGATAGGAATGCCACAACACCACAGACAATCTTAGAGGCGGATTCTGTTCTTTAGCAGTCTTTGTCTTTTTGCCATTGGAGACTCCATTGCAATCAGTGTCATGACTGATTGACGGTGTTATTATTCAGAATATGATCCTAATGGAAGGAATGGAAAGAGTGGCAGAATCTGGCCCTACTGAAAAAATAGCGACAAATTTCTGTTCTGTTCTGTTGCAATACAATGTAGTAGTCTATCTTCATAGCCTCTGAGAGACTTGTGGCTTGAATAAATCAGCAGGTAGAAACACAGTATTTTCTTTAGTTTCATACTGTTTTTTAACACTGATTCTCTCGATTAGTTGAATCATAACGATGTGTTACGTCATGCTACAATAGTTGCACATGAATTGGGGCATAATCTTGGAATGAAACATGATGACAAAAGGTGTCCTGCATCCTATATCATGCACAGCACAGATAAGTAAGATTTCCAGTTATTTTATTTAAATAATTGTTTTTTATCTGCAGTCACTATGCCTTGCAGGCTGTGAAACCCCCATGAGTCTTGAAAAACTTTTGTGAATGGGGAATTGTTTGAAAAGTTTAATCCCAGAGGTGAATTCACTGATTTAGGACTTGACATCATTTTAATTGATTTGAAATGTTTTCTGATCCAGTCATTCTTTGTAGCATTCCTAAAAACTTGTTTGGATTTTCTTAATTCTTTTTTTTTGTTGCTGGGGTTTTTCTGTTCTGCTGAGAATGCTTTACACATATTCACTGAGTTTGTGCAACCATGCATCCTTTGCACAGATTCTCTTAACAGTTAATTTAAATAAAACCTATCAGCCTAGATTTCTTTCAGTTCATTTGTTCTTTGGCTTCCCCTTAAGAGAAGATCATATTACTTTATCTGTCCACAGTTCTATTAATAAATCAGGGTAATGGAACACTGGACGAAACTACTATGATACGACGCATTTCTGCATTCTTAGGGACTGCAAGTTCAGAAAAGTATTTTTTAATGCAGCATTTTTAGACTCAGTACAGACAAGGAATTTATAAGGCCTGTTTTATATAGGACACCAGAATGAATAATCTGATGGTCTCTTTGGCTTCTGAAAGTACTTGCATTTATGTTACATATAGTATCTTTTAACTTCTAGTACTGTACTCTAATGCAAAGTAAAATAAAAATGAAATAACTTGTGATCTCCTGACATTATGAAACATGGTATTTATTATAAATTGACAATATTTTAAGGGTTTGACTTGGATTTTTCCCTGTAAGCGAAAAATTTATAATAAATAACATTATGCTTTCCAGTGGATCCAGGAATTTCAGCACCTGCAGTGCTGATGATTTTGAAAACCTTATTCTAAATGGAGGAGGAAACTGCCTTAGAAATCCTCCCAAACCAAGTAATGTTTACAAAGAACCTGTCTGTGGTAATAATGTGGTCGATAACAACGAAGAATGTGACTGTGGCAAACCGCAGGTAATGAATGAAATTCGACTCGATACTTGTTGTATATTATATTATTTGTTGCATAAGACTGGCCTTGTGGAATACCTGATTTGCATTAATATCTGAGGAGTTTTCCTTGTAAATTTACATATTTGCAAGTAATATGAAGATAAATTTTTAGAAAAAGCCTAAAAGCCTTTGATTTTTATATGACCTCAGTTAAGGGCTACTGGACTCCACAGAACGTTGAGCCAATGCTTAGGAAAGAAGTGCCTTTCAGTGCAGAGTATGTGGAAATGACAGTGGGTTTTGGGCTGGTTTTAGTAAATTGGGTATTTCTTTTACATAAAAGAGACTACTCGCCTACAGAGCATGTACGGGTTTTCTAACTGTAACCCTTAAGCTTAGCCCACAACAAAATTACCTTTGTTGGTCATGTTTGCATTGTCAGAACGTCCCTCAAACAATGTGATATATTGACTCATTCTTTAGAAAATAAAAGTGTCTCAAAAAAGACACCAATAAATCGAAAGGCTGTCAGCAAATCCTGGTTCCATTGCATAGGCCTTCTTCCAAGTCATGAACAAATACCAACATTTCTCTACATCAAACTGCTAGCGTAGTGGGAAAATAAGAGGGGGTGATAAGCAGTGTTATTTAAAAACCAAAGTGTTCTGCTTCTTTTAGTGTCCATTCAAAGTGTAAACCTGTCCTATACCCCTGTGCCACAACGCATCAAACCAGCTGGTTTTCTGATGACTTGTAATAAAAAAATACAGCCAAAACTGTATGCTGGTTTCTGTGAGAGCAGAAGGCTGCCAACCTTAGAACACGGAAGAGAGACAGTGCATTGAAAGTTTGGCTTGTTCGTTCACTTGGTTTGATGATGCACTTTCCTAGCTATATAGTGAGGTAAAAACCTTCTGTCCCCTTGTCCATGGCTGCTCCTCAGGAATGTACTAACCCTTGTTGTGATGCTGCAACCTGCAAACTCACGCCTGGATCACAATGTGCTCAGGGACTGTGCTGCCAAAATTGCAAGGTAGGTTATGTTTTATTCAGCTAAATCGATACTCATTACTAGTGTTTTTTAATGTTTGAAAAGAGCTATCGTAGTACTCTTGACATATTTTCACATTATCAAACTACATTCACCAGTAGAGAGCATGTAAGCAGAGAGTTTGTGTCTAATGCCTCCTGGCCAGTAGCTTAGAAATGGAATGTCATCTCTGTGTCATCCCTCGTAGCAGGCAGGGAGCCATCAGGGGAGCCAGTAGTAGGGAGCTCTATTATGCAACACGAAGCTTCTCCAAAGTCTATAATAGTTGGCTGCTTTATAATTTATACTTAATTGTATTTTAATTTGTACTTGTGTACCATCTACCCTACTCCTGTGCAGGCTCACCTCATAAAATTTATAGCTACACCATAGGAAACTGAGGGAAGTTCTGGATATTCGTTAGATACTGATCTGAAAAACTATTTTGTCTTCCTTAAAATCACAAAAGGTTCCCAGTTGTCATTGTTTCATGGTGGAACTTCTGCTGTTGCAGCATGAAAGTATGGTGGCATTCCTCTCTGGTTCTAGTTTAAAGCGGCAGGAGCAGAATGCAGATCAAAAATGGATTTCTGTGATCTACCTGAATACTGCAATGGAAGCAACGCCTACTGTCCAGACGACGTTCACATCATGAATGGTTACCCTTGCGACAACATGAAGGCGTACTGCTACTACGGAGTATGTCAGAGTTTTGATTCACAATGTGAATCTATATATGGAAAAGGTATGTTTATAATTTAATGTAGAAAGACTCGTAGTCTCCTAAAAGACATTTCAGATTTTTCGTTCTCGTATTTTTAAGACAGTGTAGCAGCTTACTAAAAGTCACCATTTTTTGTACAGGGGCACGAAAAGCACCTGACATATGCTTTGAGAAAGCAAATATTAAAGGAGACAGGTTTGGAAACTGTGGAATGACAGGTGGAGTGTACAAGAAATGTCCTGTTCAGTAAGTCACCAGCAAATACAAGCTAACGTAAAAATCTTTAATGTAAAACATAGATTCTGTTACAAACTCTTAGAGCATGTGATTTAAAACAATATTTCCTTGAAAAGCAAGCTGAAAAGTTTGAGTGGATGGTGTATTTGCACTGATATTGGGGTTTTTTTCTGCTCACCTTGTCTCTGAGTGCGATTCATTCAATACAGGCATAGTCTGTGTGGCAAGCTCCAGTGCACATCTGTTCGCCTCCAAAATCTTCCTGCTTGGAGTGTTGTCAATAACGCATCTGGCATTTTGTGCTGGTCTTCTGACTTCGACTTGGGATCAGATGTCCCTGATCCTGCTCAAGTTCATGATGGAACAGCCTGTGGAGAAAAGAAGGTAAGATGAATCACAGCAGCACTGCAGAATATATTCAACCAACTGCAAAGTTCATCACGTTCAAAAGCATCATGTAGCTCTCTGTTTGCCATAATATAATAAAAAATCTGCTTTTGAGATATGCACATACAATTAATTAGCTCTTCAAAAACACGGATGCTACAAATCAATGCATTATAATAATTATAATTATTAGTTATAATATATGTAACAATTATTAGTTATTCAAATCATTCCATCAAAGTGCATCCATAGGCTTAAGAAAATCTGAGACAAATATAGCTCTAAAATTGTGAAGGACTGAATGTTCTGTCAGCCCCTTTTCTTGACACATAAGTAAAAGCTGTAGACTTGTAAACATATGCATTTATGTAGTATATTTAGGAAAGGATGGGATTTTTTGAAGTTTTGTCTTTGAAAAACACTAATTACTTTTTCCAGGCCTGTGTAAATTTTGAATGTGTCAATGCAAGTTATCTGCAGTACAGCTGTGACGTAAAGCAGAAGTGTAATGACAACGGGGTGAGTAGATGGTGTTTTCATGCCGCTTCTAGAAGACAAAGATAGGTGCAAAATCCCTGCATAAAAGCAATAACCAGCCAGATGGCTGGTTTTTTCCGATCTGTATTAAAAGTTAAGTCCACTTTTTAACCTGTAATTCATGTTGCCAGGACACTGTAAACCTTTTAGTGCTATCATTGAAAGACATTTCTTCTGAATTTCCCTAGGGAATTTTCAGATATTACTGAGCTGTTGTAAAAGGCAAATATTCATTTGAGGAGAACAGTCTAGTGATTCCTGATTTATGCATGTCTCTGTGTGAAAAATCAAAATGCAGTCCAAAGGTTGTAAAACTGAGAAATTGCAGGCAATTAACAAAACAAAGGTTAACTTCTACAGAGGACTAACTTCTGCTATCAGTATCACTCAGTGTTTTGGCATGCTATGGAGCGGGAGAACTTATTCCCATGCAATACCATGCAATATTTCTTGTTTCCACGTGCAGTTCTTAATGTATAACTCCAAATACACACGGGAGGTTGAAGGTGGCCGCTTCCAGACAGGCGTTGTTCGTCTGACTGATCCCTGTTGTGTTGACCGTAGGTGTGTAACAACAACGGGAACTGCCACTGCAACTCGGGATGGGCGCCTCCGTTCTGCAACCGGTCAGGCTACGGCGGCAGCGTCGACAGTGGTCCAGCTCACATCGGTAGGACACTGCAGCTGGCCTTCATTCTGCCCCCAGGGCCTGAGAAAATAACCTACTACTAACAGGGGGGGGTTCAGTCTCTTTTCAACTGTGTTTTTCTACTACACGGGACTCTTATTCATGGACTGACTTGAAGAACAAACATCATTATCTGATGTGTGGGTTTGCAGTCATGAAGGAAGTTGATCCAAGGGAGAACTTGACCTCTGTTTTGTCTGAGATGATAAAAAGCAGTACATCAAATTACTGAAATTAAAATCAATCCATAAATTACTGTTATATTTCTGAATAGTTAGATATTTAGGTATTTATTTAGGTTATTTAAAACAGAGTTCTGATGAGATGGATGTCATAGAGGAAGACTATTGTTTGAGAATGAAACCAGCATCCCTTAGATATGGAAAGGGTCTCAGAGAAATGAGAGGGGTCGAGGAGGTGCATGCAGCAAGCAGCAGCTGGCTGCTGTGAGAGCCATGAAATTCTGCAAAGGGAAAACGGAGTAGATTTTGCTGGCCTTGACTCTGAGAGAACACACAAATGTTTTGTATTTATTACTAGCTTAGGAAGACAAAGAAGATGTGCAGATCAATTGTGGGTATGCAAATACAAAATCAATTTGTCTGCTTTACAATTCTTGAAAAAATACAGGGAAAAGGAGAAATTTTGTATGTCATACAACATGGGGTGGGTAAGGGGAAAGAACTTGTGGTAACATAAGGCCAAATTCTACTTTTCTGATCATAGCATTTTATAAATTTCAGTGAAGTTGCTAGTTTTAGTCTATAATAATTTCAAGATTGTAGTTTTTACAACAGAAAGGTGGTTTTAGCAGAAAAAATGCTTTAACATGAGGTTAAATGAGATTACTGTCTTACACGATTGCAATCCTTTTTCTCTAGATACATCACTTCGGGATGGCCTGCTTATTTTTTTCTTCCTTGTGTTGCCAATAGTAATCATTGTCATATTAGCAGTAATTAAGCGTGATGCAATAAAAAGAAAATTTTGCAGGAAAAGCAGAAGACAACACAGGTATTTCACTTACTACAAATGCATATTTCAACACTTGGGAGCATGCTCCAGACTGATTTAGCAAGCCAGTTAGATGCTTTAGCTATACCAAGAATTCCATACCTCCTAAAAGAAAGAGAATTCCCTCCTAATAATAGTAGTAGGTAGTTTTAAGAGCCAGTACCCTGATGTTGGGTAGTTTAATCCAGATGCTCCAGTTGTCAGTTGTCAAGCATTTTTTCCCCAAATACATTGCACTTTCCTAATTGTTATTGATAATCGTTTTCCATGGACGCAGGGGCACAGCACATTGAAACTACATGCCAAGGCCAGAAAGGGGTGGAGGCAGAAACAGAATCCAGATCTCCGAGCTGTAGCCTCGTCCCTTGAAAAACATTGCGTCCCTGAAGGTAGACAAACCAAGTGGGGCTTTGCCTGATGACGTGGTTTTTATTGCAGGGATAGCAACATGCAGCAACCAAAGCAAAATAACGGACCAAGTCACAACGCAAGAAATAATCAGGTAAGACCGATGCATGCTTGCATTATTTCATGTCGAGTAATCAAAATTATACAGTGCCTTTTCTGTAATATAGTTACTGATGGCTTTGTGGCTTTTTGATAATTGAAACCATCTGAACTTCTAAGTATTTAAAGTAATTTATGATGTGTTAGACAGGATTTCTGTTTGGCTAAGCATGAGCTTTACTGCCTGCCCTGTCAACGCAGGCTGTGCATAGGATGGGATGGAACAGGCTGCTACTTAGCAGAGCAGCCAAAGACTGAATTCTGCGGCCAGATGCCAGAGACGTTGCTTAGCCAGGCTGTGGATCTAGTTCTGATAAAACAAAAATTATCAAAACAAAATGTTGCAAGACAATGTCACAGGAAATGAAAATTAATTCTAAAATATCGCTAGGTTAATACTGAACAATTAGCCACACTTGGAAATCTGTGGGTTTCGTTAACGTGATTTTCTGCGATATCTTTTCCAGCCTGCCACATCAAGTCCTGATTTTTTTACCACATCGCATTTCCCTGGTCCAAGGTTTGTAGTATTTAAAACCTTCTTACTTCATCTTTGCTATTGCAAAGCTTTACGTTGCTCTGTCATTGTAAGTGAAGTTCTTTATGTCTCATATCCTGCTTAGGCAGATTTTTCATGCAGCATCATATGAGATAAAATAAATTAAATGCATGAAGGAGAAAGGCTGTTTTACCACTTGTACAGAACACAGCACCCATAAATGCTACGAGGGAGAGAGAGTTAAATACACGTAAAAATGCTAGCAGCCATTTAAAAATGGTAAAGAACTAGTTTAGAAATACAGGTTGTCTCAAGTCATTAAATACTTCACAAAATGTGTTTTCCACGCTTCAGGCAGCCAGTACAAACCTGGTCTCCTGCGGTTCCTTCAGGACCTCAGCGACCCGCAGTCCCACCTAGACCGGCTGTCTGAACAGTTTCCTGGGAACCCTCAACCACCTCCGACAAGTAACTGGTCTGAAAAAAAGCAAAGATTGCAATCCTCCAGTCCTCTCCTTGTGCAGCCAAAACGCCTTCTGAAAGCACGTAGCTCTGGAAGAGACTCACTGCTAAGAGGCGCTGACCAGAGATTTTGTAACGTCCCATTATTTTGCTAATTGCTGCTGGCTGTATTTGCACCTCTTCTACCTCACCTCGGGGTTTTTTCCTTCAGAAGCCTGAGGTTCAACTCGTTAGATTAAATCTCATCAGAGAACAGGCCCCTTCAGACATGCAGCCTTGCTCACAGGCCAATGAGAAGGAGCTGAGTTATTTACAGACGTAATTTGTTCACTTCTAGCCGCACGCTGCTGTCAAGCTGCGACCGCAGACTGAGCTCCTGGGAGGCCTGCAGCCTGTCTACCTCCCGGACCGTGCCCGCAGCCTCGCGCTGCTGGGGCCCTCCCCGGTGCCTGCCACCACAGCCGTACCCCGCGCACCAGCCCTGCTCCGAGCCCCATCCCCAGCGCAGCCCTCCCGAGGCCGGGCTCCAGATCCCACCTCTCCTCACCCACCAGCTGCCCTGCTTTTCCGGTTCGGGTGGTTTGTAAAAGTCACCTCCCACAGGGACACCAGCAAAGGAAGGAAACTCTGTGGAGAATGTGGCCGAGTGTAAAAGAAACAAGCTGCCTCTGTTGTTGCACAAAACGGGGTGTCTCGGGACGTGCGTTACACAGCTTGGCAGTGTTTTAACGCTTACTGGTTATTACAGCTGGAGATTTTTGCTAGAAACCGATTCCACCACAAAAGCAACAGATAACTTTTTTCACTCTAACTGTGCCAGTTAGGCACCATCCTGGTGGATGACAAGTTGACCATGAGTGTGCCCTGGCTGCCAAGAAGGCCAATGGCATCCTGGGGTGCATTAGGAGGAGAGTGGCCAGCAGGTCGAGGGAGGTTCTCCTTCCCCTCTACTCTGCCCTGGTGAGGCCTCATCTGCAGTGCTGTGTCCAGTTCTGGGCTCCCCAGTTCAAGAAAGATGAGGAGCTACTGGAGAGAGTCCAGCGGAGGGCTACGAGGATGAGG
>Ga0065711_1041988_pt1 | contig 15738 bp, 11 predicted proteins | sample Hoacrofraction12_FD_59098 | JGI IMG/M metagenome (GOLD analysis project Ga0065711, IMG submission 59098) | Hoatzin crop microbial communities from Cojedes, Venezuela - Epithelial fraction 12 v2 (version 2) | ecosystem: Host-associated > Birds > Digestive system > Esophagus > Crop | place...
ACTGCCCTTATCCCGACCCACCAGTTTCTGCCTCTTTCTTTCCATTCTCCTCCGCACGCCGGCGGGGGGAGGGGCGGCCGCGTGGCGCTTGTGTTGCCGGCGGCAGCCGAAACCAAAACACAGTGGTACTGTCTGTTCTTCTAGCAAGAGCTTCCTTCTATTTTAAATGCCATAGGAGAGAACATACAAGCATTACATTTTACAAACTGCCAATAAATATGAAGTACCCACAACCAAACAGTGAGTGGGACGGTTACACGCTCTGCCAGTAAAGACAGACAAGCACACACTGTTTCACTGCAGGAGTCAGCTAACCACACTGTGGCAGGGTGGGAACTTCCCTAGAGAGCACTTCCAGCAAGACAGCCCTCCATTTGGGGAGGCCGGAGCGCTAAATGGAGAATGGTACACACTGTGTTAGTGAGCACAGTAACCCAACATCCACACAGAGAGCTCACAGCCATGTAAGCACTGGGGGTTTTTTAAAAAAAAGAAAAAAGAAAAAACGTCCCCCAAAAACCCACAAGCAAGATAAATGAGCAGCTTTTCATCAGCTCACAAATGCTCCTCTCTGATCGGAAGAGTACGTGAGAAAGAGGCACTGCTGGCATCACACTGCTCTGCTCCCCCGGCACTCAGGCAGCCTCTAACAGCGCAGCGCACAAGCTCTCCCTTCAGAGGCACGGCTCTTCTGGATGCTCCCTCTACAAACCTGGCTTCGCACGCTCAGCAGACTCCTTTCCTAAACTGCCTCTATTACACATACTTGTGGGACCCAGACCCGTCAACCAGCCAGGAGATCATGCTGTAAAACAGCCAAGTTAAGCACCAAGGAAGGGAGGGGAGCGCAGGTCAGTCTGGGACACACAGGGCTCAGAACAGATGTCAGGCTGGAGTGGCAAGTAACTTGCCACTCGCACCAGGATAAAGCTCTGGCAGCGAGGGCTAATGCTGCTGTCACTAGGCATGAGCAAGTCTGAAGGACAGGCTGTGAGTCTCCACACAGCACTGGCGAGGCAGACAGTGAATTACCGAATGCTATTTTGATCTCTGATTAACTGATACCGATAGTGGCTCTTTTCTGACCCAGGGGCTGGAAGAAACAACTTAGAGCAAAAAGTATATAATCAAGAGCAAAAAGTATATAATCAAGGCACTTAATGACCTTCTTGGTACTAAAAAGCTTTTAATTCAGATCAGAAAAACCTCGCCAGCAATCACGAGCAGCTGAAGTCAAACACTTTTAAAGCAGAAACACAGCGAGGTGATGGAATCGACCATCAAAACCTGATCTCTCTCTCCAAAACACTTCAAGATGATCCTTGCAGCAGGGTTACTACCAGATTTCCTTTCAGAAGCTGAAACTCTTGGCAATCGCGGCAGTTTGCAGTTGCTTACGTATTTCTCTCTATGCAAGAGTGGATGCTATTTCCATCTTGATAAGGCAGTCCACAGCTTCTGCACATCACACCACATCGGGACGGGCTAAAAAAGGGCTACAGATCCCTAATGCTTCCCTGTTTGCCAGTCTCCCTTCTTCCCTTCGCCTCATAATGCATGCAGTCTGGTACACAAACAACAGCTTCACAGCAAGACCATGTCTGTGACTGCTCCAGTATCGGGATACTCTCAGAGAACAGGGAAGATGAGCTGTAAGGTCTCAGTCCCTGGGATTGCTCCAAATATACCATGGGCACAGCAAGGAAGCTGGTTGCAGGGAGAAGACATGATAAGATCCCCTAATATCTTAACACACACACACACACGTGGAAAGCTAACAGTTTTCCGCCTCCTGGTAGGACACTGGGAGCCTGCAAAGATATCCTTCCACAACACAAAACACAGAACCCGAGGAGATCAGGCAGTATCAGCAACCAGATGTGCTTCACATTACTTAAGGCATACAGCACTTAAGCTCACTTACGCAAACCTAATTTACTTACACCTATACAGACACGGAAGCACCAGTACTGTGCTTTGACAGTTTTAAATTCAAGTGCCAAATGCCAGCAAGGCAGGAAGGTATAGGGAAGACTGGATCTATACATAGTGCCTGCCTCCCAGAGGAGCGCAGAGAGCCCTGCACCGCTTCTCTGCCAGTCCGACACTGCCGCAGTGCTCCCCCAACACACATCTGGCTGTGCAACAACCAACGCAGCGCTAAGGGCTGCCAGCAGCTCACTGCCTCTGCCTGTGACATCTGAGCTCATGGAGAGCTCAGGCTCTCAGTGAGCTAACACTGACACTTCCCACTGGGTACAGTCAGGCACCTGTGGGACACCGGCAAACGTCGTTAATTGAGCAGTAGACAGGAAACAGGTACTCACAATCTGCTTCTGTTTTAACGGCTTCACGGAGTAACTGCCATCAACGTGCTAGCAAGGAAAAAAGAAAATGCATTAAACAGATGAAGTGTACAAATTCAGAGTAAAACAGAGTCATGATCAGAGTTGGTGTCTGCTACGTAAGGGGAGGATGGCATATGTACAACTGGGACAGCCTGAATGACAGTCACTCCCAGAAGAGTCAGTGGAACAGGGCATCAGGGTGCTCCTTGTCTGCTCCAGTGCAGAGCTAGATGGACTTGGCTCAAGTTAAACCTGGCTGAATTGGGTCAGAGCACACACAAAAATCCCCTGGCATACTGGATGCTTTCAGGCTGCAAGCAGTCCCGCTGGGTGCAAACACCTCTTTAGCCAGTCCAGCAAGACTTGGCAGGGGATATTTGTTACCACCCTAAATAACATCCACTTACAGAGCCCCTCGTGAGGCCAGAGCTCCTAGAGAGCAGGGGGCTGGCATGAGGCTGAGAACAAGGCTTGGAATCAGAAACAAACCACGTGTGCTCCAGATTGCCATCTTCAGAGCTGCGGTGACCGTCTCGAGCCTTTCATTTGCTCAGTGGTGACAGGCATGGTTGGAACTATTCTGTATATACCTGGTGTCAGAACCAGTGATAGGAACAGCATGCTGTTTCGATCTTCTCCATCATTTGCAAGGGCCAACTAAACTGAATAAAACCAACTCCTCTGCCAGAGTCTAGAGAGCAGGAACGGAGAGAAACGGAGAGAAACGGAGAGAAACAAACGGAGAGAAACGGAGAGAAACGGAGAGAAACGGAGAGAAACGGAGGCCCTGCTGCTGTGAACAGTTGCAATCGTGCATCTGTTTGCTGAAGGAGTTTCAGAAGGAAGGGACAACAACTTTGCACCAAAAGACAAAACAGCCCTGTTTTCCAGGCAAACACAAAGTGCCAAGTTTCTGCCTTTGGAAGAGCTGCAAGACCAGACTATGCATAGCATCAAGGTTAGTATTCTGATCTGAAAGATGTATATAAATAGCAAGCTACCCAGGCCTGCTGCTCTGCCTGTCCTCTGAGCATGCTCTCCAGATCAGCAGCAGTGCTTATTAGCAACGACCTCCTCTGAACTTATGGACCCATGCTTCAAAAGCTGCAATTATTCAAAGGATGGGGAATATATTTTAATCAAACAGGGAGGAGAAAGAACTCAACAAGCACTTTGCCCTGTGACTTTTTATTAAAAGACAGATCTTGATCTTGTTTTAAGCATTCAGTGGAAGATGAGAAGTAAGAAGCGGCCCCACCAGACAGCATCTCCCTCTCACAGCACACACAGACTAGAAAAAGAAGGGAAGCACTTTCAACCCTTGCACTCAGCCCTGGACACAGGACATAACCCAGCATCGATGGAACGGCCTGACCAGCTTAAGCTGGTTCCCAGTTTTGCTGCATACCTCGTTCAGCTCCCTGAACACTACAAGGGCTTTTGCCATCACCTTTGAGCATCCAGAGAGCTCAGAGGTTCTGTACAGTAGGTGGAATTTACCTTTACTCCTTGAAATCCTGCTTCTAAAGCTGGAGCGCTTCAAGCCATTTTCCAGTCTCATGAGACAGAAACTTCCAAAGCTTCACTTCTGCCCTCATGTTAACATATTTCCAGTATGTGTGTATTTTCCTACTTTCTATACGGTGCTGTATCAAGTGCTGGCCATGGGATGCTAGAACGGGAAGCTGGGACAAATCCAGGCCCAAGCGAGAGCTCTACTCCCTGAGCACAGAGGCTGGGCTTACTGCAACAGCACTACGTTCAGATACCTGGAAAACAGCAACTAGACACACTCCTTTGTAAGTAAAAGTCATACTCGCATCATCAGATCCAAAGCCTAATCTGAACTCAGCTACAACCAAACAGCTACGAAGGCAATAGCCAGGGGAGCACAGGAGAGTCTCGCAGATGAGGAAGGCAAACGCGTAGGACACTTCAAAATCAGGCTGTAACATGCAGGACCTGGTGGTCTCATCTACTTTTCTCTCCTCAGAAAGGGCTGAATAACCATTTTGCAAGGCTAGGGGGTCTCCGCCTACAGTACTTGCCCACCAAGATGACGGATGGGCTTCAAACACTACAGCCTTCCCCAAGGACCCTCTGCCCACGCTGTCCTCTCCCAGGTGCTGCTGAACAACGACGGAGGGATTCCAGTGTGGTTTGTTTTTCCAGATCAGCTGGAGGAGGAAACACCAGCTACAATTAGCTGAGTGACCAGCTCGGGTACAAATGGTAAGTACAGGCTGCACAGGGGCTGCCGCAAGCAATTATTTGTACTACAATAGCACTCAGGAACACCAGTCACAGGCCAGGACTCCATTGTGCTAAGTGTTATACAAATACACACTAATGACCCACGGAAATGTTTACACTTACAAGGACAGGGGCAGAAGGAAAAAAGAACTCATTTACCTTTTCAAATGCAGCCAGAAGAACATGGGCATGACCCGTCACCTCAACCACCACTGCAAAAAGAGAAAGAGCAGACCTGGTTAAACCTTGAAAACAGCACAAGCATAAAACTATCCCAAGCTGAATTTTAGTCCACTCACAATTTCTAAACTACCACCTGTTCTATTTTCATCTCCTCTTGCAATTTAAAACTTTCCGTATCTGGTCGTCAGGTTGGTTCATCTCACACTCCTGCAGACCAAGAACAACACCCTGCTGGGCTCTGTGGTGGGCCCTATGCAGACGTGCCTTTGTTATCTTGGGTGCTCCAAACTACTCCTCTTCATTTTCAAAGGTTGGAAAGGGAAAGTAAGACAAAGTGCTCAGTGGGATTCTGCGCTCCCCTCAAATTTCTGGTTTTAATTACCTGAATTTATCACAGATATTAATAAATCCATCTGGTTTAACAGCAATTGGCAGCATTTCCAGCCCTGGTACCTATCACTTCATTTCACTTTAAGCCGACATGCTTATAAAACATTTATTTCTCATACCAATTTTGGACACTGAAACATCTCTGTCCAGTTCTCTGATTTTTTCCCCAAAGACAAACATCACGTCTTCCCTCTTCCAAACTTGAGGCCTCCCACTTAATCCAATGGCATTGAGAAGGGGCTGTCAGAGGTGTTCTGTACTGCATTCCTGGCTCCCTCAGCAAATACAGAAGCCTGAGATACAATTCCAGTCTCTCTGGCTCAAGCCTCTCAGGTTCTGTTCAGCTCCAACTGGTTGGACCCTTTTGCTTAATTAGGTTCAGACTCATCATATGGCAATGGGAGACAGAGGTCGTGGAGAAGTCACCGAGGGAAGGGAAGGCACGCAACTACCTCGCCCTGCCTGCACCGACGAGTACCGGGTTGTGCTCAGCACATGCAGAAAACCTGGCAGTCACTACTATCAGCTCTGTGCAAGAAACTTCACAGCTGAAGGAAGCAGGTCCTGTGTTGTCTAAGATGGAGAGCAGTTCAACAGCTTCCTTTGGGCCTCCAGAACAGCATGGACAACGAAAGGAACCATTCCCTGGACTACGGCACAAAAATCATGTTTGGAAACAGCAGCATGTGGGAGAAGAGAGTCCATGCCTTCAGATTTGCTGGATGACTGAGACTGGTCATGGCAACCTAGGTGCAATCAGGAACACAATGGCATGCAGAAAAGAGGGCTAGAACTGTGAATTCATCTGCTTGCTCCCCTCACTGCCAGCCAAGAACAAGGCTGTTCTAGCTCACTCAGTAGATTAAATTTGGGTCCCTCCCTGAGCTTGAATAGCCAAATAAGAGGTAACAGGCATCGCTTCCCTTCATCTCCTCCGTGGCATTCAAGCAGCGTGAGTGACTGGAGCTGTGCGACCCGCTCTGTGCAGCACCTTCCCTCCCCGCAGGGCTTCTGTACCTTTCCCTGAAAGCAATCCCGCTGGCAGGAACGGGAGAGGGCTAACATTTCAAGCTCACATTCTTCAAAGCACGCAAACATCTCCTGGCAGAATTCAGTCCAAACCAACATCTCGCTGACTGCTATTTTAATTTGCCATTCAATTTTATTTAACTCAAGCAGTTACAGGCCAGCTGTAATTTTTCAGGTGCTCCAAACACGCAAGGCCAGCTCCTTCCAGTCGCATCAGTTAAAAAAAGAACCAAAATACACAACAATTTCCTCAAATCTTGCTCAAGAGTCACATATTTTTCTGCTGATATTCTTTCCAGGAGAGGATTTAAAAGCAATTGCCCTTCCAGGTTATTAAAATAGATGACAGTACACTATTGGCTAAGACAAGGCATGGTATGTGCATAAATGTATGCTTCCCATGCTGCCTCCTGTTCTATTTTTGGTCCTTCAAGCAATGCCCCACATCAGAAAGTACAAATACCCTGCCAAAAGCTCCATAAACAGAGGAAAGTGTTTTATATTTATGGTCAGGAAATATACATATATGTCAAGTTTACTAACAGTGCCTGAAATCACCAAAAATAGATGCACTTTAGAAGTAATTTCCTTTATGTTGCACTGTGCTTTGTTAGTCACACTTCAAATTGGTTCATCCAGTTCTATTTCACTCTGCTTGGAGGACTGTACAGTAATGCAATGAATTTCTGGACACTTTCACATCTACAATGTAAGAAACTGAGCACAGCAATCGCACTAAACAATGCAATCAACAATGGATTTTTCCTTTCTAATTATTCTTAATTTCTGTACAAAATATTACAAAACGCAGGAGTGAAATGCTAGTCCTGCCGCCCAAAACAGCCCCCAGTTGTAGCGAAAAGGTGACTTCCTTGTGCGCTTTTCATTGCTGATGCTCAGAATGAGCGCAAACACACGGCGCCCAAAACCACACACCCCCTAAGGAAAATACTGCGCAAGGTGAGTAACAATCTAAATATTTACTGGACTTCCCTCTTCAAACTGGCAACGTGCTTGAAAAATAATCAACCATCTTATTCCTCATCAAAGGTAACGCTCTTTTGTTGTAACTATTCAGCACCCTTCAGAAAATGCAGGAAATTATAAACTGCTGAATGAAGCTCTATTTGGTTGAACGGTGGCCTGAGGATTTCAAAGCCATTTCTTTTTTCCCTGCCCATTCCCAGGCGAAGGCCCACCGCTACAGCTTTTCTGCAGACAACTTGCCCCTCAAAGAGGAGGAAAAGACTAAGGAGCCAGGAGCTCTCCTAAACACTTTTCCAACACCAAATACCTGGCCATTTTTCCTGTAAAAAGTTAAAGCTATTTTTAAAAGCATATTTTCATGGTTAGCTGGGCCCTTTTAATACAGGGAAGTTAAGACAAACTCCTGAAATATTTTTATTCTGGAAAGGCTCCCCAAGCCTTTGCTACAAGTAAAACATTTTCATTGTCGCAGGAGGAGGCCTGCCCTGAAGGAGTCACACAACCTCAAAGCGAGCTAGAAGACAACCAAGAGAGCACACTACCACACTTACCATCCCCTTCATCCACCACCGCTCGGATGACCACAGGGAACACGCCACGATCCAAGTCGAAGTTCAGCTGAAGGAGAGAAAAGGGATGAGGTTAGACAATTCACAGCAGGCTTGCCTGAAGACAACAGTCGAAATAGCATTAATGACAGAGGTATGAGGGCCCCTTCTGACAGGCCCCCAGTCCCTGGTCTCAGAAAGGCACGACAGAGCAGAAGGATTTAAAATTCAGGCACCAACTTTCAAAGGGAGTCAACCAGAGTAACTACAACACACATACATCGACATGGCACTAAACACGAGCCGTGGCTAGCAAAGCAAAGGATCTCCATCTGAATTTTACATAGTATTTAATTCTCACCAAAAAGTCTCCTAAAAGTCTCCTCAGTGACTTGCAGTAGGACAAGTTTCTCAAAATATATCTAGTGCCAGAGTTTTGCTCGCGTATTGTAGGATATACTGGCTATAGCACCACAGTACATGTTACGCTCCCTACTCCACGCAAGAAAGCCTAGTTCTTGTACGAAGTTCTTGAAGACATAGAGAAAAATCTGTAAAACTTCAAGCTCACACAACACTTTAAGGAAACACCAGACTAATTTCCATCTCTTGGCATGTTATGAAATTCAGGTCCTTGACCTAATCGAGGAGAGTGAAAATTTAAGATCTCGCTTGAGCGCAAGGAAAACAGACTCAATTTCTTCCGTTGCCCTGCACTTCATTAAAGCACTTCAAAAGCTCCATGTCATCTTACAAACACAAGAAAAATGCAACCTTACAAACACCGTCCTGTGCCAGGAAGGGAAGTGGCTCAGAGACTGGATTTCTGGTGTTTTTTGTTAATTATTGACTTGGAGTTTTTTGTCTTATCTCTTGCCAAGAGAGAAAAAGATGTCATTTCACCATGGTGCTCCAGCTAGTCTGTTTTCAGTTTTCCAGTGAAAACCGAGACCTAATTTGAAGCACCGCAGCACTGTTCAGGTGTGCTTCCTGTCTTCCCTCACTTTCTCACAGCACCAACATCATTTCCAGCGTGATTTTCTCCAGCCAGTCCCTCAAAAGATAAGCTATCAAGACAGCTGTTGGCACTGGCACAAATGGCAACCCAAAACACCCAGCCTGGAGGGAAGGTGACCCTCACCGTGAGCTTTAACATAGTTGAAAATGGTTCCTCCTCAAATGAATTACAAGCTAAATGTTCATCCTGAAATGAATGATAACTGTACACTGGGAGACGATATACCTGGCAGCCACCAGCCAAGTCTGCCGTAGCCCATTAGCCACATGGCTGCGGCTCTGCCAAGAGCTGCCAGCACTGGCGTCGCACTGCAACAGCTCACCAGCCTTCCATGAGAGGGAAGCGGGAATTGCGAATCTGCCGCTCTTCTCTCCAAAGCTGCACGCTTCTCGTGCAGGCTGCATGCCTTTGTGGCCACTCAGCTTCTGCAGTGCTGTCTGGAAGCAACTCTCAGCTGCGTAACAAAGCTTTGCACACACATACGCATCCGTTCAAACGTGCACACCTGACTGCAAACAGAAAGAATGTGCTGGAAGACCTTCTGATTTGACCTAGCCAGTCTTCAAATCAGAGGGATATTGATTTTCATCCTCTGTATGATGGTTTTACATTTTATTCCTCCTTCAAACTAGCTGAATCTATTTTCTTTCCAAAACAGCAGAGTAACAGAGCAAAGACAAGAATCTAATTTAACCTCTCAGTATTTGTTACAGAAGAGACTGATTGAGCCACTATTTTCCAGCTTGCATTTTTGAACCATTACGGCATGCCACAGAGGAAAAATTCATTGAGGACAATTGATTAAAATTGCTGAAAACAGCTTATGGTTCTGCTTTGCTTCCTGCTCTGACTTATTACTGTACGATAACAGTTACTATTCATCCATTTGAAGGGAAAGTCACATCACAGAATTGTGGTTGCTTTACGATATAAACTTTTGCATTTTCAAACAAAAGGCCTCTTTCAGGGTCCATTTCACATTCATTTTTAGGGACCTGAAAACAACTGTCTCAACACAAGCCACACACTATAACTTGCAAGCAAACCAGTACATTGCAAAGACAAAGTAAACTTTTATAAAGCTTTCCACATAACAACCCCATATAACATTGTTTTCTCTTCTGTTGGCCAGCCAAGAACTACATCATATGCGAGTATTACACCGAGCAAAAATATGAAGTAAACCTGGTTTTTTTGGACACCACCAATAACAAAGCTGGACAGCAATCTGAAGCATGCAATTGTACACAGCTGAGTGACAACACTCTGCCAGATGTCTCAGATAAAAGTGCTGCATTTCAGTGGCCAGTTAAGAAGATTCAGCCATATGCATTTTACTGGACTTGAGAGGACAAGGACTGATCAGTAAATAGAGCCAAAATGGGAGAAGAAACTCTTCCGAATCACTGTGGTTGTTCCACATTTTCTCCACAACCACAGCTCCCAGTAACACCAACAGAAAAAGAGGAGACAGAGGATGTAGCAGAATCAAGCAAAGGGAGCTTGAAGCTTACTTTTCCACAGCATCTCTCCCTTTAAGCTGTCAAAGGGACATGACATTAGTACTCAAGTTAAAACCTTGCTGGCAGGAATAAAAGTGAAAATTAAGCCTCTCAATTCTTTAAGAAGAATGGGATCGGAGCTCCTACTTTCCAGCTCTCTCAGACGACAGAAGGGATTGAAAATCAGCTCTTCCAGGATTTTGTAGGCTGAACTTGTGAAATCATATGTTGGCAGAGAAGCCAAGACATCAGGAGACCAGACTCTGCAGGCTCTTGGTAACCGCCACGGCATTTGTTGAAGCATGGGACTGATTATAGTTATAACTGTAACTTCAAGACAATAGCTATTCAATCTTTTCAAAAGACATGAAGGATTACTTTTTTCCATTCTTTTTTTTTGTTTCTTTTCTTCCTTTTTTTTTAAATAGGTAGAGTTATCTTTATTTATTTTTTTTTTAATAGATAAGAGTTACGGGTTCACATACACAATACTGTTATAGAGGCTTGGGTCAGGAAATTAACACTGTATCAGTGTTGACCTGGGAGAGGGGTCCACAGGAACAAAAATACTAGCAGTAGTTACAGACTGATTCCTCTGCATCAGATATCTCTTCTGGCAATTCTGCACACAGCAGGGAAAGATCAAGGCCTACCTGCCCTGCATCACATGCAGGGGAAGCCCTTGGGCCAAAGCTTAGAGGCTCAAAAGCAGAGAGTTACTGCCTGGGCTGGAATTTTGCAAAGATACCAAAATTAATAGGACTCCACAGATCTTGCTTGTAAAAGCCATAGAATTTAATTAAAACCAAGCCCTTGTCTGTTTGCAGTTACGGGTTAAACTAAAAGGAGGAAGGCATTCAGCATTAACGCACCAGTGTGAATCTGTCCAGAAGGGAGAGTATCTCCCCACAACACTGTACTGCTACTGTTAATAACGCAGGATGTGGCCCTTAAACAGAACAAGACTCTTCTGGAGCAGCGGTCTCTGAAGTATTTTGACAATTCATCCCATCAGTAAAAAATTTTGAGCACGTACTCCAAATATATGTATTTTTATAAGATATATACATGTACTACTGAAGCTCTTCCTGCACCCCAATGAATTGTCTTGCATGCACCCCACTTTGGAGATCGCTGTTCTAGAGGACCAGGTAAAAAAAAAACACAAACAAAACAAAAAAAAACCACCAAAACAGAAAGATCACGACAGACATTTGTTCCCACAAGCTCTCTGTCTGGCAGGGAGAGGAAGGTTGAGGAGTGGCAGGTTCCTCCAGGAAGAGGTCCAGTACCAGTCTCCCTCCCACACCAGATGTTGGGATGCCAGCTGAACAGCAATATCAAAAGTTGCTTCTTTGGGTTTCTTCACCATTTGCCTGATCCACCTGCCAAGTTCCCATACAGTGTTCCTACCCGCTCCTCCCAGGGCCCCATTCGTCTCATACCCACAAAACATGCCATGGCAGCTGGGAGAGGGTGTCTTTCACCCATAGCTTCGTGGCACTAAATGGAGTCCAGTGCTTCTGGGACAACAGGGTTGTGGAAAGAAGGGGACACTGAGAAGAGACTTACCTCATCATCCTTCCAGTCTGAGAAATCAATCTTGAAGGAAGGCAGGGAGAATTGCTGGCTTACCCCTCTCTTGTAATGAACTGTCTCTGATTGCAGAGAGGGATTCTTTGTGCTGTATCTGAAGAAAAGGGGGAAAAAGAAAAGTTGCTGTAACGAATGATTGTTCTCTGCTAGGCTCTCATTCACTCACACCCATCTGGCCTTTCAAGAATCACAAGTGGCAGCTCTAAGAGGCAGAGCTGGCAGGGGCTGGCAGCCATTCCATGGGGATACAAAAAGGGAAGGGCAAGGTCAAAGCAAGAAGGTGAGCACAGGGAAGGGAAAGCAGCGCAGACAGGCAAGGTCTGATTGGATCCACGCTGACCTGCCTGGAAACACTGGGTGCCAGAGGAGTACAGTGGGGTGTGCAGCCTGGCAAAGGCTAGCTCACTAAACCCAGGGCCTAGGCAACGCTGGCGTTCAGCCCAGCACACAGTCTTATTTTCTGCAGAAAACCCAGGAAGAATGAACAATGATCTAACAGTGGCAACACACCACCAAACACAGCGCTGAATGGTCTCCCGTGCCTCCGCAGGACAGCTCTGCAGTGAGAGCCGCTGCTTGGCTCACCACCATCCTGATAAGCAACAGCCATTCTAATTCACTCTTCCATTCCTCACGTGTTTCCCCAGAGGTGCTGCAGGGCTACCAACACTATCCGAGAGACACCAAGTAGTCCTCCATGCTGGCCACCAAAAGAAGAGTCACCATTCTTCCACTGCCTCGAGGCCCGGCACTGAAACGCCAGCACTGCCAGGCTGGGATGCACATCTGTGTGATGGGACCGTCCACCATCTTCTGCACCCACAGCCCACCCAGCGCTGTCTGCCTCAAGGGAAATGTTTCACTGCCCACTGACCATCACTACGGATGGCGTGATTCAGAGTGGACTTCAGCGGCAAAACAGGGTCAAGAAGTTTTCAGCCCTTTTCGGAGGGTGATTTCTGAGCTGGATGCGCACAGCCTCTTGCTATGCCAGTTCTGGCACAGGAGAGGAGGCAGCGAGCCACAAACCAGGGTGGGAACATCTAAAGCCAGTTTTAGCACCAAAGCCTTTGCTGTTGAGCTACCAACCATGTGTTGAGAGCATGCTGACAAACTGGAGAGCAAGTGAGAGATCCCTTGCCCGAGAGGCTTACACTGCAGAAACAGCCACCTCCCCCTGCACAGTGACAAGACAGGTCCAGCTCCAGCTCTACAAGAAAGACTTCAACAGCCAGTCACAGTAATGGGATGTTGTCTCTTCTGCCTCTCCTGGTCATCTCCAACCATTACCTTCCATGCAGAGCTACACATGGTGAGACTGCGAGAGTGCTGGCCTCTGGCCACCGCACACTGAACAGCTACAAGCTCGAAGCTCTGTTGACTGTTCAAACTTGATTGCCACGGTTCTTGATCGACCAGACAGCCCAGGGACAGGCTCCAGGGACAGGCGGCACATTAGCACCAGGAACTCTAGGTTGAGCTTTTCCTTAATTCAACTTGGGATATCACACAGCTCCTCAAACTTTGCAGATTGCATTTCTCAAAGAATAACACAGGCAGCCAGCCCTGTGAAGCAGACAACACCAGAAGAGACTGAGGTATCTGATGTTGCCAATTCAGCACAGAGGCCTGTCGAGCAGAGCAGTTAACACAGTGTGCAGAGGCAAAAAAAAAAAAAAAAAAAAAGAGAATCCTTGCTTGAAAAATGGGATTCTGTACTTTATAAGACATTCAGCTGTTCTGAAACACAGACACAGCTTAGAAATCACCAGGTCTGTAAGCAAAGGTTGGAAAGCTCCAAGCTCCTTCAGCCTAATTACACTTTGTTGAGGAGTGCAGCACATCAGAAGGGGATGGCAACACAAAGCTTTTCTACATCCGAGGTAATGCCTTCTGGTTTCTGTAAGCAAGGACCAAGAGGGCTGGGCAGCTCACTTCTAGAGGGGGTGAAGCAAAAACCGTGGGAAAAGCCCAAGGTGCAGAGTCAACCATGAACTGCAGAACTGAGCATCACGCCAGAGATGTGAAGACTGGGCTGGGGGATGGCAGAGGTGATGAGAGAGGACATGCCTGAACCTTAAAGCTCAGCTTTAAGTGATGCTGTGGCAACTTTACACTCAAGAGCTATAGCTCTGGCAGCTACCTGCTGCCAGAGTGCAAGAGCCCACAGAGACAGCCGGCTGCCCTCCAGGGCTCAGGCCAGCCAGCACTGTAACACAGAGCCTTAAAGCACCATGATTAGGATGTATTTTGCAGCTGAAGGTATAAGAACCTGGGTACTAGAAGATGATGAATATTTATTAATTCCTCTCAAATTCAAGGAGGAAAAGCCAGGCTCCCCGCTGGCATGAACTGCTGCCTTTCTCTGGAAAGCCAGTGTAGTTCCTGCACCCTCTGAGGATCCAGAAGGTTTATCCAGTGCCACAAGATGCATGTTAAATCCTGAAAGGCCATGATGGAGGCCAAGTTCACCACGAGCACTCCGCTCTTTCTACCAAGGCAGGTTCATTTTGTTATTTATGACAATACCTTACCCTCAAAGACCATTCTTTAGTGCGCTGAAATTGAGCTGCTTTACTAGAGGGTCTTACTCCCTCCGTTGCATTTAAAGCATGGTGTGGGAGAGATCAGAATGACAGGTCTTTTATGTGTGAATTACAGAGCAAGCAATTGAATGAAGTTTTATTTACTGAGTTGTCAAGCGCAATGAATAGAGCAAGCCTGTATTTGGCTCCTTTTGTGGCACTCTCAAAGCTTCCCAGCTCTGTAGAGAGGCACAATTCTTCCTCTACAGCTGGGAGAGTACAGGACGGAAGAGTGACTTATCTAAGGTGACAGCAAGTCAGGAACCTACTGGAAATAAAGTGTAGAGGAGAGAGTGGAGGTCACAGACTGCCTGGACGACATACACCACAGCAGCGCTGGGAAAGGGGTGTAAACAAGCTGATCATGAGTGCCAGGAAGGCCAGAGGACCTGCACTTACAGCAGCAAAAGCCCAAACCAGTCTACAATAGGAAAACAAGTAACGCTGTTCCAAGGAGGACAGGGTAGAACAATACTAGCGTAGACTTGCTGCTCTCACTGCCCCTGAGAAAAGAAATAAACCAGGTACATAGATTTTCTGAGCTGAAGAGTATGACAAAAATATCAAGGAGGCCTCCCCAAGTGAGCTTTATGCCTCAGACTGTGTGAGTGCCCAGCGCCCATTGCCAAAACACAGGTCAGACTTGGATCTGAACACCCAGACAACGCTGGAGACCTCCAGTCAGCAGCCAGCACCGCAGCTGGCGAGCACCAGTGTGCCAAGTGCCTGGTGAATTCCCTGAAAGCGCTGGTGACCCCGGACTGTTGCAGAGATCGATCGTCTTTCTAAGGTGCTGCACAGGATCCACTGCACAAGTACACACTCCTTGTGCCGCACAGGAGAACAACTTGGCAAGCTGTTACAAAGCAAGGGTCCTCCCTATCAGCGTCTAAGTGGTCTCTACCCATCCCCAGCCCTTTTGCTTGGCATCTGCTGTATTCATAAGACTTCTATTCCCTGCCTATGCTGCTGTGGGCTTGCAGCAAACAATAGTGGAGAAGCCCTGCAGAGCTGTGGAGATGTGTTACCGAAAAAGAGAGCATGTATTAAGAATAAAGGATACCAGAGAAGCAGAGAAGCAACGTGGTGCCTCTCCCTGCACAAAGGCTGAAATCTGAATGTTTGGGCCGCTGTTTCTTAGACTGCACCGGGCCAGGTGTCCAGCCAGATGGGAGGTCTAACAAAGCCACCTTGTGATCGCTGGCAGCTCAGGACAATGGGGAAATGGGGTCTCTCCTATTAGGTCAGGACCAAACAGAAATCTCTGGTCTTTTTTTTTTTTTTTTTTTTTTTTAAACC
>Ga0065711_1041989_pt1 | contig 15738 bp, 11 predicted proteins | sample Hoacrofraction12_FD_59098 | JGI IMG/M metagenome (GOLD analysis project Ga0065711, IMG submission 59098) | Hoatzin crop microbial communities from Cojedes, Venezuela - Epithelial fraction 12 v2 (version 2) | ecosystem: Host-associated > Birds > Digestive system > Esophagus > Crop | place...
TCCGTCTGAACATGAGGAAGAACTTCTTCCCTCTGAGGGTGACGGAGCACTGGAACAGGCTGCCCAGGGAGGTTGTGGAGTCTCCTTCTCTGGAGATAGTCAAGACCTGCCTGGACAAGGTCCTGTGCAGCCTGCTGTAGGTGACCCTGCTTCGGCAGGAGGGTTGGACTAGATGACCCACACAGGTCCCTTCCAAACCCTACCATTCTGTGATTCTGTATTACACCAGTATCTCTGAATTGTTCATATTACACTTGTCTAGAAAAATAGTTGTGCAAAAGCAATGTTTGTATTTTGAGTTTGTTACCAAATTAAAGTTTCTGTTAAATTGTCTTTGTAGTAAATTACAATAATAAAAATATTCACAAAAAATAAACTTCAAAATTGTCAGGGTTGTCATCAATCAGGTGATGCTACTTGTTAAGTCAGTGTCCATCTTGCCCTCGGGTTTCTAAGTGGGCATTACTTTCTTTGAAATCACTAGAAAATGTTAGGTACCCCTTTTTATGTGCCTCTTTGTTGTGCACAGTATAAATACATTAGGGGGGAGGGGAAGAAAATTTTCCTTATGTCATTAAACATGCCATATACTAACCTGAATTTGATCTCAAAAAATTTTGTCAAAGCTCAGTTTAATATCAGCTAGAAGGGAATATTGTTGGAATCTTCTCCATGTGGCTGCAGTATGTATAACCTAATGAATCCTCAAATAACTTAGCAAATCCAGAATGTTTGTTTTGGAGATGTGCTTATAGCTTTGGAACTTAGTTATTGATTTTGGAAATGTTCAGATGTTTTAAGATGTGTTGAGAGGCCATACAGTTGCGTGAGCTGATCTCTTAATCTAAGGTAACAGAACAGCAGCTGATCACTTTGGAAGTGGTTAAACTCTTGCTGTAAGACAGAATGGTGAATGTATTTTTGACTTTGTTTGTCTTAAATCTCCTTTGCAATAACCCAAGAGAGTTGTCCTGGAAAGCTGATAGAGATTCGTGGAAAAGCAGGCTTATTTCTGGAAGGGCGAATTCATCCTGAACTGGAAGGTGTTGAGATTGTCATCAGTGAAAAGGGAGCAACTTCCCCGCTCATCACAATTTTCACCGATAACAAAGGTGCTTACAGGTAATTAACAGATTTGTTTGGATCTTTTGGATTCTTTAGTTAAAGTGCAATGGTGACTTGATAACATGTGTGTGATATCCAAGTTCTTTTTTTTTAAAATGAGTTCCTCTTTCCTTTTATTTGAAGTGTTGGGCCACTCCACAGTGACTTAGAATATACAGTTACTGCTCAGAAAGAAGGGTTTGTTTTGACTGCAGTAGAAGGAACTGTTGCGGACTTCAAAGCGTTTGCTCTTGCTGGGGTGACGTTTGAGGTAATGTTGTAAACACTTTGGGTTCTGAATGAACAGCGTGTGCACTTAGAGCTAGGTGGGAAAAAAAGTTAACCAACCTGTCCCAGCAAAACACGAATGGGTGGCGGATTTGGGGTTGATTTTGTCATGGGGAAACAAATCTCAGTGGATGGGCAGAGTCGTAGACCATGACTTGCCAGACAGAAAATATTGCAAGGTTTATAGAGTGAAAGTTAGAGCCTGTAGTCCAAAAGACTGGCTTTATTTTCTTTTGTAGGGTTGGACCACCTTCTCTTGATGAGTTTTGTCCCTCATGATTTTTTTCATGTACAGTCTGGTCCAACTAGTGCCTGGTTCTAGTCTTTGGGACACTTTGTCCTGGCCCCCAGCATGTCCTGTGAGGTGATGGAGAATGACTGTTCTGGTGGCACATGCTATGTGCAGCTGCGACTGCCCAGATATTGAGAGCGCAAGCTTCTGTAGCCCTGAAGTCTTACAAGAGGGGATATGCTGCAGATGCGGCTGATTTTCTTCTGCTTACAGTTCAGTGCTCACAGCTAGCACATCTGTGCACTCTATAAGGAGCTTCCGAGTTGAACCCTTCTTTGTAAAGCAGTCCTTGCTTACACTTAAGACTATTGCTTTTTCAAAAATAGATCAAATCAGAGGATGACCAGGCTCTTGCTGGAGTTCTCTTGTCTCTCAGTGGAGGGGTCTTCCGGTCCAACCTCCTTACACAGGATAATGGCATGCTAACTTTTGCCAATCTGGTAAGTTGAAATTGATTGTCCTGAATGTGGCTGCATGTGCTTTGCCCTCCAAAATAGGGATGCTATTAGCTCTCTTCAGTGGCAGAGGGATGTATTGTCTCATTTGAAACTATAACCCACAAAGAGAGATGTAGGTCCCTCAGAGTGGACAGCACTTACAATCTTAGCAAGTGAAAGATGTGAACTCTAACCTGGTAAGAGATTTCTCCCCGATAGGTAGTAGAGTTACTAATTTGCAGTCTATAAACATAAACCAAGCCAATTTGTTGATGATCATTTGAGAGTCTTTAGAGCAAAGAAATCTAATTAGATTGTTGATTTGTACATGTGTGTAGACATGCCTGAATAGTTCCCTTGCAGACATCTTTCTCTCCTGGTCACTTTCTTGTCCTTGAGGTCTTGCAGTAAGGTTTTACGGCTTCCTTTCCCTCTTCATGCTTCATCACCTGATGGAGTTCCATTGGTTTATTGTCCAATGTGCTCCCTGTTTTTCAGTGCTTGTGTTTTCTGACCAGTTTAACCTACGGTTGGGACAGAGAACTTTATCTCTTCAGGGAGCTCTTGCAGAAACGTAATTGTTTGGAGTTGGTAAATTTTTGTGGCACTGTGAGTAAACAGCTTGTTTTATGCCTCTTTGCAGAGCCCAGGGCAGTATTACTTTAAACCCATGATGAAAGAGTTTCGCTTTGAACCATCATCACAAATGATTGAAGTGCAGGAAGGACAGAATCTTAAAATTCGAATAACTGGTTACAGAACAGCTTACAGGTCAGTGGAGCTGAAATGCTGTGCAAAATGCTATGTACCGTATCAGGATGCATTATGCATAATGTGTGTTTTTTTCCTGATGCGCCTCTGTTCTGAAGGTTTTGTTCTGAAGGTTCTGAAGGTTACTTCTGAAGGCACAATTTAACTTTATTATTCTGTGTATGAGTACTTTTTGTAGCCTTTTCTTATGTATGTGGATATACAGCTAAGCCCAGATGGCAGGACTGTATGGAGAAACATTGCTATGAAAGCACTATGTCATTAGCCCTGGAAGTGGCTTGTGCTATGTCCAGTGGGACAGGAGAGGACTGTTCTAGGGATGGTAGACCAAGTCAGGTATCTGACTCGAGATCCTTCCTTTCCTTGCCCTCAGGGGTAAGTGCTGCTGTTCGCGGAGGTCAGGGAACTTGGATTCCTAAAGCTGTGCTCTGAACCGCAGCTAATCCTAGTGCTTTAAATAATTTTACATATACATTATAAATTCCCCTTTTCTTCTCAATGGTATGCTAAATATATTAAGTACTTTTTCCATCAGTTATAACAAAATGTCTTTAAAATGTGCATTAAAACAGCATCAACGCATCTGTAGCCATTGATTCTCTTTATACCTCTAGCTGTTATGGCACAGTTTCTTCTTTAAATGGAGAGCCTGAGCAGGGAGTCTCGGTAGAAGCTGTGGGGCAGAAGGATTGTAGCATCTATGGAGAAGACACGATAACTGATGAAGAGGGCAAATTCAGGCTACGTGGCCTTCTGGTAAGTATTGGAACACTCTGTCATTTACTTTTATGTTAGTGTCATAATAGAGTGATAAAATGTGTTTTACTAATTAGCTGCCAGCTTCTGTTTTCCCATCACATTTTCTAACTGAGATTCACTTCAGTCTTTCTGTGTTAGGAAACACTGTCATGTAGTGAACATTCATTCTAGTAAAGGGGGAAGAATCTTGTAAGTCTGTGGAACTTGCTGCCAGCATACTGTGGTGGCCTCCCACAAACACTGAACAGTTCCCGTGACGTGGCTCGAGCCCCTGGTTAATGTACTGAGTGTGCCTGACAGGTGATCAGCAGCGTTCAGGTGTTATAGCAGGGAATGTTCTTAGGCAGGAGAATTTGGAGAAACATTTAGCTTCTCTTGTGAAAATACTGTGACAGCGTATTTTTAGCAGGATATTGGGTGTATGTATGATGTTGATTGTACAGCGTGTATGTGAAGTAAGCTGTTCTGCAGAAAATGTGGAAGCTGAATTTCTGGCACCACTATGTATGGAGTAAGCAATTATGCTGAAGCAGGCAGCAGTACGTGATCAGGTTTTTATCCTGTCTAATGTATTCTCTTTGTACCTAAAACACTTCACAGCAGATGTTTTCTTTTAATACTGTAATGTAATGAACTAGTGAAACTTCTGTGATAGACCTTTTGTATTTGCTGGCAGTAAACACCCCTAATGGTGTTATTGAGTTAAATTTTCTATGTGGGTTAAGGAAACTTTGACTGGATAGAGTCAGATCTGTTTGGGTGGTGCGTCTTAAATGGAATCTCCTACTGTCTTCTCAAATTAAAGTACATATTATTCAGTGTTGGTATTTATCACTGAATGTTGCTTTTAGCCTGGTTGTGTGTATCATGTCCAACTCAAAGCTGAAGGCAATGATCACATTGAAAGAGCTTTACCACAGCATCGGGCAATTGAGGTAATTTTTTCTTTTTTTGTAGTGTCACTTAAATATAAAAAGCATCTGTGTAGGCATTATGTCTGTTCTATCAGCAGCAATGTAGTTGAATGCATTCTGTTTAGACAAGTGGCTTTCAGTGAGTTAGCTCCCTAAATATGGGCCCCACTTTGTGTGTCAGCACCATAGCTTAAAACTGAAATAAGATAAAAGCCCAAAGACAAAGCAAGTGAAAAGGATTCTTTCAGTCACAAAAACTATACATTAAGAAATGAGAGAATAAATGTACAGAATACTCTTTAGCATTTCTTTATGATGTGGAACAAAGTGCTAGTGACTTGAGGATGTCATAAATTGTCATATTATGCTGTCTTCATATTTAGTTATTGATTGATAGATAGATTTTTGTCATGCTTTATTTGGTCCAAACGCTGCAGTCTTGATGTAGATCTAGTTGTCGTTCAGACTAGTAGATCTTTACAAAATGTAATCATGACTTTGAATTGAAAACTGATGAATTCTTGTTAAATATTCCTCCATCCTTACAGATTCAGATTAGTTGCCTCGCATTTATCTCATGACATCCAGCAAAGGTTAATTAGCCTGACCAGGGTGCCCTCCTTTGCAGCAAAATACAAGGGCAGAAATCTTCAAAGTCCTTAGCGTCTTCTCGCTAAGAGTGCTTGCTGGTTGGGAAGAGAATGGCAACCCAAATTCCAGAAAGTCATGTGAAGGTTATGTACTGCAAGTAACAGCTCTATGCAGTAGCTTGTACTAGTAGTATCCTGGCTACTCTGCCATTTTCTCCAGGAGGGAGAAGTGTTTGAAGGAGACTTGCAGGAAAAATGTACAGCCTCAGTGGCACCAGACTGTTGGTATGGCACCAGGCCTAACCATAACCTGTCTGCTACTGTAGTTATTATTTGAGTAAATGTCTTTCCTTACTCTGATCGGAGTTCAAATTTAGGAAGACAAATGTTTTGTGTTATAAACAATTTTGAAGAATATGAAGTTGTGTATTTTTGAAGTAGATTGTGTTATGATATTATGATATTAATCAACTGTCAAAACATCCTAGCGTAGTAATATGTATCTCTCAGCACAGATGCGAAATACTGAGACCAATGTTCAGACATCAGGCAGTCCTGTGTATGTAACTCAGCCTCTTTCAGAATAATGTGTGCTTTTGATACTTCTTCCATTTTCAGTTTAACTTAATGCCATCAGCCTTGTGCTGATAATGCACAAGTTTGTAATGGCGAGCTTTGCACTCTGGAGAAAAAGTACTTGCAGTTGGAAGGCCTTCAAGTTTCCATGTGGTTAGTCTAGAACAAACCTCACTTCTTGTTTAAAATTATGAGCAATATTTGTGTTGTGCTAACTATCTTCTGTTACGTGTTCCTCTTGGTAAAAACATGACTGTGTTTTATGTTGCAGGTTGGGAACAGTGACATTGATGATGTTAATATTATAGCGTTCCGGCAAATTAATCAATTTGATTTAAGTGGAAATGTAATTACATCTTCCGAATATCTCTCCACATTGTGTGTAAGTTCAAGCGTTTCACCTTTGTCAAGTGTATTTGCCATTGGTTTCCCAGTGTTTTTTTGGAGGGTCACTGGAAATCATTCAGTAGCCAGAGTACACATTGAATTCAAATTATGACTAATACTTTAATGAAGGTGAATTTGAATTCCAGATAGAATTAAGATTCCAGTGTTCCTCACTGCTTTGCCTTAACGTTTCCATTTTTCATGGGAGTATGTTTAAGAAATACTTTCTCAGATTAGCCTGCACATTTCTGGGTCTGCTTCCCTGGTTAGGGATGCCCTTGTCCATAGGGAGAGCAAGGGACCAGGGGTGAAATGAGTCTTCTGTATCAGAGAACTGCATTAATTCCTGAAATACCTGGAATTTTTGACATGCGTGTCTGCTAGCAAGAAGATACCATGTGAATGCAACAATACCATAGGACACATGAACTTAAAAGTGCAGTTATAAGAGAATGAGACAAATGGTAAAGCTGAAATTCAGAAGACTGCATGGTGATCTGAACAAAACAGCTGCAATCTTTGGCTTAGGGTGCAAATGCTGGAAGTATCTGCGATAGGCGTTATTGTGGTAGGAGTTGTAGCACCATTTCTCAAGTTTGAAAGCTTCTTAAAATGTTAACTACAAGTATAAATGCAATGCCTGGATTTCTTTCAGGCTGCTCTGTTAAGCATCTCATCTGCCCAGATCTCATTGCTAAGCTGTTTGTTTTTTTGGGGAGACATCCAAAGGTTCCAAAACTCAGAGCACGTGTGAAGAGGAAATGTGTCACCTTACTGAAGAGCACCTGAGCAAGCTTCCCATCTTTCTGGGGAAATTTAGAGCCTTGCAGTTCAACCTAAGCAAATAGGAATTGATGTCAAAATTTAATCATATGGAAGTTATCCAAGGTTGTACCTGTTTCATATGAGGTTGGGTCTTGCCTTACATGTAATGTACGTGTGCTGTCGATGGGTGCATATCATCACCCTTGCTTTCAAAGTAGAAATTTTTGTCTGTAAAAGATGTGCTAAGATTTGATTACAGACCCAAGCGACTGGTTTTGTGACCTCAGTCGTGTCCCTTCTGGTTGCGTGGGCTTGATGAAACAAATGGAAATGCTCTGGTGAGCTGTGATTGGAGCTGCAACCGCAGTAGTGCTGGGCAGAATCAATGAGAATTTAGTTGGGCTGTGTCTGCAAGGAGAGCCGAGTCTTGGCAAATATCTGATGCAGAGGTTTACAGACAATGGTATAGATGGTAGAAGGCTGCTTCAGAGGGGTCCACTAAAAACATCACTTTGCTTACTGTGTCCTCTGGATGAGGCGCAGTGGCTGATAAAACATCTGTGTCTACAGGCAACCACATGTAGGGAGGTGCTGGTGCCCCTACCAGCCTAATTTGACTATGATACAACCTTCTTTTAATTATGCTTGTTTCTGAGCAAACTGTATTTGTTGAGGACTTCAGGCCTATTCTGTAGCTTGAGGATGTCTAGCTTGGTAAATAAGTGCAGAGAAACTTAAACTGAGCAAAATGAGCCTATCGGAGAAATAGGAACAATCCTCAGCTACAAATTCCTGTGAAACTGCTGGGATTATCTAAAAGAATTACTCAGTTTTCGTTGATGCACAGGACAGACTACTTTTAATACACCAGATACATCAAAATGTCAGACATCAGTTGTTCCTAAATTACTTCAAGTTTTGTAAAAAGACTGTTTGTGTGACTTTTCACATCCCAGACTACAACAATTCCAGGTGCTATTACTTGACACCTTTTTGTTTATAAAACACATGATGAATTTTGAAGTGCTTTTATCCCTTAAGATGTGGGATGTCTGAAATACCTGTTGTGGTGCAGGCTTAGAAATACCTTGTTTGTGCTTTCTTCTTTCCCTCACAGGTGAAGCTCTACAAAAGTGAAAATCTCGACAACCCAATTCATACAGTCAGCTTAGGCCTATCCCTGTTTTTCCATTTCCCACCACTGCTCCGAGATGGAGAGGTAAGAATATTGCTGAAGAATTAGCTTAGGTCACTTTAATTTTTTTTCTCTGAGGACACTGAAGTGTTACTTCTGGTGTGCCTACGGTACTGTATTCATGCTGGAGTGACCAGCGTCTCAGAAGATGTGAAGCCTGTTAAACTGACTTTTGCTTTTAAATCTGATTTTGCCTCAGACTGCTGCTGGTGCTGTAGACTGAGTGTATTTTTTACCCACAGAATTACGTGGTGCTCCTGGATTCTGCATTGTCTAAATCACAGTATGACTACACCCTGCCTCAAGTTTCATTCACTGCTACTGGATATCATAAACACATTACACTGATCTTCAGTCCCACTGTAAGTACAAAATACTTAAATGTTCAAGTGTTCACCATGAGAGCAATGTCTGGTAGTACAGCCTGCATGTTTTTTGTTGTCTTGGTCAAACTTTCTATTAATAAATTAATAAAAATAATAAATTAATTAATAAATAATAAATTAATAAAGAGGTTTGTGAGAGGCATTAAAGTAGCAGTGAATTTGGATATGGCCATATTTAAGGCATCAGGCAGGGTTGTAATAACCTGGTATGTTATAGGAGGCAGGTGAGGAGTTGTAGTGGTGATACTAACTGCACGGTTGCAGTAAGTGGAGGCTGAAGGAGAAAGAATTCTTTTAAGACTTCTGTGTATATGAAAGAAGTATCACCAGGCTAAAAAGAGAGCTGCAGTTGTTGGAGTTGAGGAAGAGGGCAAAGCAGAAGGGTTTCAAACTAGCATCAGGGGAAAACTTCTCCCTTGAGAGAGAGAAGTGTCTTCTTCCACTTCTGAACAGGGCAGTCAATTTGGTGAAGTTTTCGTTGTGTAACACTTAAACGATCTATTTCTTCTCTGCATCACTGCATGTTCAGATGCCAGTGAAACATGAGGGAAACATGAAATGGCAGTTATAAATGAAGATGCAGATGTGCCTGAAAGATTTTGTGCTAGCATGGTTGCTGTAGTATGATCATTGGGATCACAGAGGTTTGGGCATCATGTAACAGGTAAATCAAAGCACGCCAGGTTGACCGTAAAGCGGAGATTGACCATCAGTGAATTAGCTTTAAAAAAAAACAAACCCCAGGAAGAAGGTAACAGATGAATGCATCTGATCAAGGGGGACTGCTATGAAGTTGAATGTAAAGTATATCTTAGAGCAGCACTTAGAAGGAGTCAGATGGGAAGTGCTGGATGTGTCACGTGATCCTATTGCTGATGTTGCTTCAAGCTGAGGACTTTCATATTCGAAATGACTGTTTAAAAAAAAAAAAATTCCACGCTCCCCACTGTTTTCAGAGAAAGCTGCCTGAACAAGATATTGCCCAAGGATCTTACATCGCATTACCACTGACTCTGCTTCTGTTGTTGGCTGGTTACAACCATGATAAGGTAGGTTATGGATTTTTTTTGTCTTATCCAAATATGTACTGTCTTATTAATGAGTACTTTCTACTGCGTTAAGCGAGGGTTTGTTGAGGTGGTTATCCAGACAGAGATGCAGTCAGCAGTCACCTTATACAACACATTTTAAGCAAAGCCACAAGGTAGCCAAGTTTGTGGACAATTACCTTCCTTTAAAAAACCTAGTGCGAAGGTTAGTTCCTGTGCCGCTTCTGAATTTTGTCTTCTCATTTGATAGCTCTAGGAAAAAAACAAATACAGTATCATTCAAATTCAGATAACCAGACTCAGTGATAATAGGAATGAAAATAACTATTTTATGGGCTTCAGGAACAATCAGACTGGAAAAAATCTTGCAAGTCATTGAGTCTGGTCTCTTTAGCTTTACACCCTCCCTAGTGAAAAGCTCTCAAGAGAAATATAACTACCTACTATATAACCCCCTCTCTTAACAAGCCATGCTCTGCTCATTTTCTCTGATACGACTGGATTTCCGTTTTGCTGATAAGAGAAAACAAATTTGTCTATGCAGTTTGATTTCCCCTCAAACGTGTAAGACAGCACAGAACGTAGGATTCTCCAGGATTTTCTACAGTGTTACTGAAAGTGCCTCCACTGAAAACAGCAGTCATTTTCTAGACTCAGGACTCAAACCGCTGTTCTTGGCTAGATGAATGCAGAATAAAAGATTACTGGCAGTCATTTTAGTTATTTATTATCAGAAATTCCCAGAAGTTTTGTTTGATTCCTTCGCAAGATTTGCTGCCATTTTCTGATATCTTTGTAGGTGTGCGATTTAGGCGATAGATTCTGTTTGTCTGGGGATGCATGAGTCTAAAGAACACTATCATTCAGACCTTACCATTGTAATCACAAGCTTTTTCCACTTCATTTTTTTTCCCAGCTTATACCCTTATTGCTACAGCTGACAGCTCGACTGCAAGGAGTACGTGCTCTTGGACAGGCAGGTTCTGACACAGGTGGCTCAGAGGATGCAAAGAGACCAATGAAAAAACAGAAGACAAGACGGACGTAAGATGAAAAGAATGATCGTGAAGCAGTGCTCCGTCACATGAGCCAGAGGAAGTGAAGCCACTAAATGCATTTTTTGTTGAATTTGTGGACTTCGCATTTTCATTGTTGCTACATGAGCAGTGTTTGTCACACTAGCTCCGTTTTGGTTGTAAAGTTTCTATGGAGTCTATAGATTTCCTCGTTGTAAAGTAATGAAATGAATGCCTCTGTTGTCACTGTGAGAGCATCTCCCATACTTGAAGACAATTAATGAATTTTTTTCCTCTTCAGTGGAACAGGTCATGCTGTCTTCAATAGTGATTTGTAAAAGCAGTGGTAATAGACTGCTTGACTTCACTTTCAGTCTCTAGATTTTGGGATCATTTTTCCTTACCTTTTGAAGTTCCCTCTGTACAGAAGCAGCACATAGGGATTTTACTAGATCAGTGGTGCTTGAAACAAGAAAGTTTTGCGGGACATACATGAGCTGGTGAATTTTGTCCGTGGCACTTCTGGTTCAGCAGCTGATTGAAGAGTCTGTCATCTGAGCAGCTGTGATTTCAGTTCTTATCCAATGATTATGTTATCTTTGATTAGAATCAAGTTTTTGTCTGATAAAGACAAATTGTTATTGTCAGATAAGGCTAGTTGTTAATGTCAAGTAAGTTCTGATGATCCTACTGCAAAAGCAGTGTTTAAATTTCAGTTTCATATATAGCGTGATCTCTTCAGACCTCCAGTATTTCTGAAGTGGCTCCAGCTGGTTGTACTATTCTTTCCAAAACTGTACTGTGTACAAACTGTACAAATGGGTGACACCCATTTGCCTGTGTGGCTGTCACATCTCCTGCTTAGGCCCTGTGCAGTTTTTTTGCCAAGTGATGACTGATTTTAAAATTTTTTTAAAACTTTTTTTTTTTAAGAAATGTGAGCTTTTTGAAATCTCCAACGTGTACAGTCCCAGTAGTGTAGTCTGTAATTAATAACAGTTTCTTATAGGCTATCTTTTGATTCTTGTTTGAAGTAGACAGTTGGACATACCCAGTTTAAATGTTAATGGAGCTTTTTATTGACAAATAGTACAAAGGTTAATAGGGCTTTTGAAAGATGCACACAAATGCCTACAAATATTACAAAGACATTGGTACTGCCAGTAAGTGGCAACGTTTGTCTTTTGAAATAAAGTCCCTTTACATTTGAATATTGAAGCTTACAAACCCTGCCATTCTTAGAGATTTGGAAGCTAAAGGTTTAATGCTATTTTTGTTGGTATTTTGCATTAGTTTGGGCCTAAATAATTAAAACTTGGTTCAGTGATCATTCTAATCTCTCCGAGGGAAATTATATCAATATCATAATAAAAATTGAGAATGTTGAAAAAGCACGTATGTATAGAGTTGGAGATGAAGCTCTAATAAACTATCACGCTCTCTACTTAATGACCTTGAATTTTATATTGCTGTGATGAAATACATGGGGAAAAAACAAAGTGTTGTAAGACTTATAATAAATTTTACATTTTGAATACATCTTTATTTTAAGCTGGTGAATGTTAAGAAAGGTATTGCTACTTTGGACGAATGTATGAGGAAGAAATGCGCATGTCTGTGTGCCTCAAGGGACTGCCAGATATTCTGACCTGTCAACTGTGGGACTTGCTGATGATTGACCTTAGACATTGGAAATGCTGTTAATAAAAAGAAATAAAAAGTGTTAATGCTTGCTAATGTAATGTTTGCTTCTAAACCTAGGATTCGCCCAACCTCTCTTCGCAAAATTTTCTTTTCTTTGCCTTCTGCAGCACACTGGTGGCCTACTCGCTTCCAGCCCTGTGTTTTGAGGTTTATTCTGTTTTTGAAGTGTTTATTCCTAACAAAAACTATAGCTTGCAGTTTCTCACTTGGCAGAGAAGACATGCTGCTCATTGAGAACATGGGGAAAACTAATGCATCGCATAATTTTTCTAAAGCAGAACTAAATGCCAAGAAATCCGTATCTCCAATTATATTTAGAAGCCAATAATCAGATACACAGATGCAAGCAGAAAAATCAGTGATGTTGTCTCTCGGATCGCTAGAGCCACATGCTTAAAGCGAGGATAGACTGAGGTCTGTGCACGCTAGCCATGAACAGAGTGACTGGGGCACTGGGAGGGAATATTTCTGTGAACCTGGTGGTCTGCATGGGCAAGCTCCTCCTGCCTCTGGCTGCTCAGCCCTGGTACCCGGGTGGTACCTGGTGCCTCTGCAGTCTTCACCCACAGACCTGGGGCAGGGAGGAGAGGTTACCTTCTGTACTCTTCTGAGTTCAATACTTTTAATAATTTGCTCTGTGTATCTAAGGTGTGCAATTGATTTTGTGCTCTTAAAACTAAGACTTCAGTACTAGCTGGACTGGCCCTTTCAGTATTTCCTATTGAAAATGTCTGTTAAAGCTGCTTCAATTAATTTATGTTATTACAGAGAATAAATGCAGAATGGGCCTAACATATAGATGTTGACTCCTACCAGAATGCTTTCAAGGCTTACTGTTTACTGTTCTTTTTTGCAGGCACAACAGTGAAAGAATGATTAATTCATTTAATTGGTGCGCTAAATATAGGCAAATGGCTGAATTCTGTTGGAAATGTGAGCAAGGCCCTCCGGATAAAGATGGCATTGCATGTTACTTGATTTTTCTACCAAAAGCAGCAATGAATGTTACATATATTTGGTTGGCTCATCAGTGATGCACAGAATTCTATTGTTTAAGAATGAAATGGATCATTAATACTGAATTTTACAATTTCTTTATAGATGGTTCAGTTTAGTTTCTAAAGCATCATCTTCGTTAGATGGCTGTCAGATTTGAAGAACAAGTATTTTTGATGCATAAGCAAGAATGTTGTTAAATAAATATACAACAATTTAAAAAACAGATGTGCTTAAAAGGAAGAAAACAACTACTTAAATCTTAGAGAAATGAGCATTCTCAGCAAGGATGGAGAAGCACATTCTTCTTCATAGTTAATAGTCTTTGTTGCACTTATTTTTAAAATTGAAATTTCAATATTTGCTGAGTTGCATTATTTAAGATAGTTGCATGAATCAGATTCCTGGGGCCAAGTGCTCATTTGTTTTTCTTAATTAAGAATATGTAGGGGAAAAATTATAATGTAGTGTGAGATTGGGTCTGTAGATCTCTTTTGGGCTGAACAGGGGGTGGGGTGCCCAACATGCTAGCCAGCTCAGTGCTTCCCTTCCTATGGAGGACAGGATTTCATGAGGAAATCTCTAAAACGAATGTTACTGCTCTATGTGCTGATATACTGACTGAGGCTCCCTGCTTTTGAAGGTAAGATGGCTTTGAAAATCCTACTAGACATCTAAATAACTCACCATCCAGAAAAGCTGAGGCTGAATGTGGAATTGAATGCTGAGATGACTGGTGTCTAATTTTCCTCCCATTCGGTATTCCCTGCTTTGTATGGTATCTATTTCTATGTTTTTCCAGTCTGAAAGTAATGCAAACTGGGCTTCTTGCACAGATGGATGCAGTGAAATGAGTGGTGAACTGGTTGGTTCTCTTTTGCAGCGTTGTTCCAGGCTGTGTCAGCAGCTCTTATCTCTAGCTGTCCATTTTCGTGGTCTGTGGGACTTACTCCTTGCATCTTTACATTTTTAGATCTTGAAGCCAGGCTTGTTGCACATCCGTTATCTCAGTTATGACTGTAAGTCCTTGTAGTGGACCATTCCATTCACCTCTGTTTTTCTGCAGCTGCTCCTCGCTTCACCGTTGCAGCCCTGTAGGTCTTCTTGCCCGACAGCATCTCCCGTTGGGGAGTCATTCTTCTTGTGGAGAGTCTTCTCTTCTTTGAAGCCCCTTGTTTGTGGAGGTCTGCGCCTGTGTGTGTTTGGCTTGGAGCTGCTCTGCCCAGGGGTGTAGAGTCAGGGATAGGTGGAGTAGCAGTAAGAGTCTATGATCAATATGTTGATTCGCCTAGACCGTTTAGACCATGGTTATAGTCACCTCAGGTTGAGTAGCCGTTGGCAGGCTGTGCGGACTGTCATTTCAACAGTGTTTTATGGAGCTGATGGGAGCCGTGTGGGAGGGGCTGGCTGTTCAGCGGTAGTGAAGCAGATTGAATCTTGACGGTGTCAAGGCTCATATACGTGGGGCTTAAAGTTTGGCCTTTTTTTTCCTTTATTTAATGGCATGCTGTAGTTGGACTCGAGATGGTATTCTGAAAAGGAATCAATAATTCTGGAATTATTAAGCTATTGTTCAGCTTAACTGAGCTGAACTAAGTCATATGGGTGACTATTTTTTTCAGGTGCTGGGGGACAAGATGGACACCGAAGAGTGACAGAGGAGGCAAGCAGAGCGCCGTAAGAAAGTGGGTCAGTGCGTGGTGTTGGAGGGAAGATGTGATTGGTGGCTACATGGTACATTATGGTTGATCATTTGTTTCTTTTAATTTTGAAGGTGCGAAGCAACGAGTGAAGCAGGATTTCGGCACCAGGGATGACTTGGGCAAGGTGAGCTGTGACTTGTAGGCTGAAGTAGCAGTTATTTCTCAGGTGTCACATTGTTGGTGAAGTTCTAAGCATCCCTTGTTGTTTGTGTTTTACAGGTGGTACATGAGTCCCAGCGTGGCCACCTGTAGATAGCAGGGGCAGGGTGGGTGACCATCCAAGGTACAGGAGGAGGAGACGGGAATTGGCGTGGGCAGGCTGCAGTTTCGGGCAGTATCTCAGCATACGTCTTTTGCTTTGGTTTTTGCAGGTGCTGCATATAGCCTGGGAGGCGCAAAGCAGCATGCTGAGAAGCGGTCTGAAAAGGTGAGGTGGTTGTCAGCCGGGTCAGTCTGTTAGAGCAAAGCATCCTGTGGCAGCTCGGTGAGGCGGGTCTCTTTTGGTTTTGCAGGGGCTGCGTGGGCTGCCTTTGGCGTTGGACCAGCGTTTGAGGTGAGCTGGGGATGGTAGTGAGCAGGAGCATGGGGCGGGTGACTTCTCACAAGCACAGTGGTAATTTTGTGTCTCTTGGTATGTTAGGTACCACCATGACGGCCACAGCCTCTGACTCTGGAATGGGCAGGTGAGTGGAACGCCCTGCTGCTTCTGAGGAGGGTTTGTTGTGGAACAGGCTGGCAATGGCCAGTGTGATGCTCACTGTCAGCCCTGTTTCTGGGTTTTGGTTCCCTTTTTTTTTTTTTTTTTT
>Ga0065711_1041990_pt1 | contig 15738 bp, 7 predicted proteins | sample Hoacrofraction12_FD_59098 | JGI IMG/M metagenome (GOLD analysis project Ga0065711, IMG submission 59098) | Hoatzin crop microbial communities from Cojedes, Venezuela - Epithelial fraction 12 v2 (version 2) | ecosystem: Host-associated > Birds > Digestive system > Esophagus > Crop | place...
CGGCTGCCGCCGTCCCGTGCGCCGCGTCCGCAGGGCGCGGGGGGCGGCCTCCAACTTTGCTTGTCCCGGGAACTGCGGCCGCCCGAGGGGACGCCTGGTTTTGGCAGAGAGAAATACAGGGGAAACGTGAGCTTGATGGATGGACCTTCGGCTCCGCAGCCGCCTGGTAGCTCGAGGAAGTGCTTGTCTTAGAAGGGTGCAGAGCCATCGGTTGCTGCCTGGGGCTTTTCCCGCGGCGACCTTTACCATATTTCGGCATGCTTAGCCTCTTTGGTCTTCGTTTCTGTTACTGATAAGGCTCCGGCGATTTTTCCTCTAGTCAGGTTTGTACTTAATGTATGCTCAGGTCTTTCACAGGTGTGCGTGAGAGCGTACCCACTGTGTTCTAGATGCTCTCTAAAGACCAGGCTGTGACCCTCTGCTTTCAGAAGCTCATGATTGAGGATACAAGTATAGGTAGAGACTATCATGCTGTGGTGGTCCAGGTTGTACCAAAAAGCCTGCAAGCATAGAGTTCAACTGACAAATTTCTTGTTGAAAGACTGTAAGTTCCTTGGGGCAGCACCTGTGCTTGTGTCCTCGATGCGCACATGGTACAATGTGCATTAGGGCAATGTGGCCAACACACTTTAAACCACATGCTGTGCGCGTGTGGATGTGGAAAACTACCATGTGCTTAGTGCATTCTTCACTTTGCCCGTGATCTTATGTTGGCACTTAGCACTTTTTGTGTGTGTGTATACTGAAACTTACATGTCAGCTGAAACGTATATTTCAGTATACACATGTACATTTATACATACATATATATACGCATACTCCCTCTACCCCAAAATACTGTGTTTTAATGTCTAGGCATTAACTGAAAGCTAATGGAGTAAATACTTCAGAAAGAGTGTTTAGGCATGAAAAGGATTCTCCACTGTAAATGGTCAAAAACTTTAGAAAAGTCTGAACTGCAAAAGCAAATAAATGGCCAACATTGCCTGTGCAATGTGTTTTACAGAAGGCTCTGTTACAGTTCTTCCTATTATTAAAGAAAGCTAGTCATTAGGAGTTGGTGACTATGCTTTGATGTATTTCCAGTAATGTCTGTTTCTCTGGTTCTTACAGGTATGCTTACTGCCGAATTTCTATTGCTGCTTGTTAGGGTTTCATATGTGTATCTACCTTAAACTGGCAAACTAGCGTATTGCAAAGTTTGCGCATTTTCCCAACAACACATAATGAGACAACCTTTTTTCAGTGTTGAAAGTATAATTAATTATTCGTATTTTCTGAGCAAGCAGCTCAATGATGAGTGAGGGGTAGGAATCAACCTGGAGTGTTGAATCATGCAAATTCACTCTTTTAGTTATGTAGCTGCCAGGACATTTGACAACTAGGAAATACAGAGGGTCAGATTTGAAGTTGTAGCTTTCTCTTTTACTCTTGTGTCTTGATTTGTTTAAAATTTTGGCAGTTTCCTTAGCTGAGCAACTGAAAAGATATCAGTTCTAGCAAGAAATATTAGAGCAAGAAAAAAATGTTAGCTGTGCTTGCTGGAGTAGAAATGGAGCTACTTCACCTTAAGTGAATTAGTAGTACTAAACCACGTAAGGGCTTCCTTTTGTTTTGGCATCTGTGGTTTGTGATTACTTTATTGGGACTGCAAACAGAGGCTCGATTGTATAATGGAATGTTTATATATTATAAATATTGCAGACCACTCATAGGATTAATCTGAAAAATTGTATTTTTGGTCCATTCCTGTCTCTCTGTAGCTGTATAGAATTTCTGCTTTATCTGTCAGATGTCTTCTAAACCAAATGATTTTCCCAGTCTTGAAGTTATATACAGTAAAACATAATAATCAATAATTTTACATATATATTATCTGATCAGTCTGTTCACTGACATTTAAGGGGATAAAGATGAAGATTTGAACTTCACTATTTAAATCTTGTTGCAGAGTCAGAATTTAAAATAAGTAATTACTATAATCTTGGGCTGGTCTGGAGGGGGAGCTAGTGTCAAAGCAAAATCTCAATTACATTTTTTCTAGACTCTTTCAAAAGCTTGCTGTTTAATCATAGAGTATGCTTCTAATACAATAAGGAAAACAAACATAGATGATGCATGCTATGTATGATTGCATTAATATGCATCTCTTGTATATAATGAATAAAATCTGCAAGTGAAGTGATGTGTGTGTATTTTAAGGAAATTGTGCTTATGTTTTGCTATTATGCAACAAAAACTATCCTCAAAGAACTTTGAAGTTGCAAGGCCAAGCTGTCATAAATCATAAAATGCGAAAAATTAGGGATTCTTGTAAGAACTGTAATTTGGCCTCTAAAAATATGGTTGAATGTTACCCTTTTCCCTACAATATTTCTTTCAGTATATAGCATAGAATCGCATAGATTGTGTTCGGTGAGCAATATTGAATCTTTTTTTCTTAGTATCGAATAATGTGTGGCCTCACTATTTATTATATGCTGTTCATACTGTACCTTCTTAATTTCCTCCTTTACCGTTTCATTACTTTCAGTGTTCAGTGTCTGTGTGTTTCACTAGTAATGTTTTCAAAGAAGTCTCTGGAGATGTGTTATGTGTCCCTTTGTGTTGAATATCCAATTCAGGGCCTTTATGATATAATTTTTCAAAGTAATCTATCAGTCTTTTAATGATCTGCGTGTTCTAAAATGTCTTATTGTAAAGGCCTTTCTCACTATGTAATTTACTAACAATAACCTGGGTTTTCTTTGTTATTTTTGTAGCTGCCTTAACAAGAATCTATGAATGCATACACTAGAAAAGAACTCACTGCTTGATTTGTAGTATGGTGTCTGTTGATTTAGACTGTGAGTATAAATACTTAGATCTGCTGCAACATTAACCCTGAGATACTAAGTCCGAAATTTTGATGAAGAGTGGATTGCTCATTGAAAATGTGGTGTGGTGTTGTTGTGTTGTGTTGTGTTTGGTTTTGGTTTTTTGTTTTGTTTTTTTTTTAAGATGGTTTGCTTGCGAGGAACAAGAAGAAAATAAAATTCCCTAGGACAGTATTAATTACCTGTCTTTCCCTGCAATACCTGTCTTATTAACAGCATACTTGCCAACATTTACGGTGCTTAAGGCAAGGTCCTTATATAATAGTGTTGTTATTTAAATTTTTTTGACATCTTCTTTAATAATACAGAAAAAGCACATTGCGCACAAGGGCACAGAGAGAACAAGATCAAATAATCTTAAATTGTAGTGATGTGACTAGTTTTTTATGTTTTTTTAAACCAAGAGTTAGGTTTTTTGTAGTCATCTATTAAAAGTAAATTTCTTTGCATATAAACAAAATGTTCAGCGTGCTAGATTAAAAAAGGCAGCAACCCTGATGGACAGGGGGAAACCTTTTATCATGTGGGATTACATTATAGCATGTAAGTCTTCAGAAGTGCTGAAATGTGTATATTTTTCCATGAGACTTCTGCAACTTGAGCTAGCAGAGAATGTCATACTAGTAATTTGTAATTTATCCGTGGTCCAAATGATATGGTGTGTGCATGATTTTCTGAGATTTTTGAGCATTTCAAAGTAGTGATGATATTCTGGAATCTTGAGTTCTATTCTGGGCTTTGGGAGTGGGTATGTTTTGGTGGGTGCTGATTTTTCTGCTTATTCGTTCTATGATATCTACTTAAATATCTTCCTGTCCCCATCTTTTTTGTCCTATTCTGAAATTTTTATCACAGTCCTATTTTCCCCGTGCAAATAGTTTGTTTCTTGCTGGAGGGCTTCTTATCTCAGATCCAGAACTGCTGTGTGGGGGGATTCTGATTAGTAATTTGTTTATCCCAGTGTTCTTTCACTGTTTAAATCCTATCTAGTTATTTGCACTCCTGTCTGCTGGTCTCAGCCTTCTGTCCACTATCCTCAGCTTCACATCCAGTTCTCTGTCATTGCTAGGATGTGTCCTCTCTATGTTCTGCATTTTCACTGACTCCTGTTCTGTCTTCTGAAGTTTTCCAGCTTCAGCGTTGTGCTTCATTCTGGTCTTCCTGCCTAGCTGGTCTCTCATCTGAATTTGTTTTCTCCTTTCCTACCTACCAAATTCATGATTCTGTTCGCTGTATTAACTGTATCAGCTTTTTCCCACATTGCAGTGCTTTCTTCAGTGAAGTCCTATTGGTCCCTCTTTTCCACCCTTTCGTTCACATGGATAATTTACCTCTTCGTGCTTGCTGGGTCCAGCAGGATATCACAGAGAAGCAATTTAGATACTAGTGGTGCATCCTGATACTCAGGAAAACAAGCGGGCCTATCAAGAGATGAACTTGGCTTAACAGGGAACTCATGTCTGAGCTTCTGTGCAAAAAAAGGATATACAAACGTTGGAAGCTGAGACAGGCTACAATGGAGAAATTTAGAAACATTGTCTTGTTATGTAGCAATGACATCAAGAGAACCAATGCTCACATAAAGATAACACTTGCAAGGGAGGCCAAGGGCAGCAAGAATAATTTCTTCTAGTACTTCAATAGTACAAAGCTGGACAGGTGAAATACCAGCTTGTTTCTGAATATGATGTGTCATTGAGTTACAGTGGACACAGATAATGCTGGGGTACGCAGTGCCCTCTTTGTCTCAGTGAGGTTTTTACCAGCAAGGTCGCCCAGGCCACTGTGCTTAGTGACAGGGTTTGAGGAGAGTAGCTACCAGCAATGGATCAGGATTGAGTCGGGAATTATTGAGAGAACTCGAATCATACAAGTCCACATGGCCAAGTGGACTGTGTCTGAGGATGTTGATAAAGCTGGCCAGAGTCACAGTGAGATCCCTCCCCATCATCTTTGAAACACCTTGGAGATCAAGAGTTTCCTCATGACTGGAGAAAGGCATATGTTGCATCATTCGAAAAAGGCCAAAATACATTCCAAGGAGCTACAAGTCTGGCTAGCTTCCTTTTTGTCCCTGGGACAAGGCCATGGGTGTTCTTGAAACACGTTTCTGGGCACAAGAAGGAAGTGATCGGGAGCAACTGACATGGATTTATCAAAGGTAAATCATGCATGACTAGCTTGATTGCCTTCTGTAGTAAAATGGCTGAATTTTTGGATGAGGGAAGAACTGTGGATTTAGTTTTACCTTGACTGTAGCAAGGCTTTCAACTCTGTCTCCAGCAATATTCTTGTATCCAAATTTTGGCATTACAGTCTGAACGGATGGAGAACTAGATGGGTGAAAAACTGGTTGGATGGATGGACTCAGAAAGTAGGTCTTAATGTGTCATATATGGAGGTTGATAGCAAGTGAGGTGCGGCAGAGGTTCACCCTGAGAAGGTGATGGAGTGTCCTCTTGTGCTTGCAGATGACAGCAGTTTGGGGGCAACAGTTGATGTGCATGAGAATGGGGTTGCCATTCAGAGGGACTTTGGCACTGTGGACACGAGGCCCATCTGGCACCTTATGAAATTCAACAAGGACAAATGCAAAGCTCTGCACTTGAGAAGGAAGAGCACCTTGCAGTGATAGAGGCTGGGGACTGACTGGCTGGGAAGCAGCTCTGCTGGAGAAACCTGGGGTCCTGGTGGAGATAATTCTGACCATGGGCCAGCAGCAGCATGCCCCTGCAGAAAAGAAGGGCAAAAAGATCCTGGGCTGTATTAACAGGAACATAGTCAGTAGATGGAGGGAAGTGATTATTCCTCTCTACTTGGTGCTCATTAGACCTCGTCTAGAGTACTGTGCCCAGTTTTGGGACTCTCAATACAGGAAAGACATTGATAAACAGAAGAGAATTCAGTGAAGGGCTATCTAGGTGGTTAGGGAGATGGAGCACTTGCCCTGTGAGGAGAGGCTGAGAGAGCTGGGTTTGTTCAGCTGGAAAAGAGGTGGCTTCAGGGGTATCTAAGAACAACATGCTGGTGTCTTTCAGGAGATCATTGAGAAGATGGAGTCAGGCTCTTTACTGAGGCGCGTGGTGAGAGGATACAAGGCAGTGGATGTAAATTGAAACAAAGAAGGTTCAGACGGGATATAAGGAAAAACTTTCTCTCCATGATCGTAGTCAAGCTGTGGAAGAAGTTGCCCAGAGAAGCTGTGTAGCTTCTGTCTTAGAGGTTTTCAAGACACAACTGGATAAAGCTGAGTAGCCTGTTCTGATCTCACAGTCAACGTTACTTTGAGCAGGAGATTGGGCTAGGGACATCTGGAGGTCTCTTCCAACCTTTATTTTCCTGTGAGTCTACAACTGTAGATGCTTAGCTCCCAGAAGCCTTATACTGGAATGCGGTCAATACAGAGAGAATGTGTAGGTCACTCAGCGATAACATCAAAACAAAATCAATAACAATAATGTTACAGTGAGCTTGACAAAAACATAATTTGTGTGTAAGGATATGCATTTTGCTGTCTCTTAGGAAGATGCACGTGGAGCTTAAAGTGTGCAAATGATTTAAACTTTTTAAAGAAAAAATAGCCTTTTGCAATGGGGCGAAAGTGTATTTTTTTGTAGCTTTTGTTGGAAAGGGGAAAAAAATGTTTTGCGTAGAATGAAAACATTGAAGTAGCTCAGCTTTGAGGTGGACATCTGGCACAGAAGAGTCATCTTAGAAAGCCTTTGGCAACTTAAACTGAAAAATGAATCTTCTACAAGGAAGTATCTGGCAGCCTTAAAAATAGGTGATCTTTCTGGGTCATTTGTCATGACATGTACATAAATTCATATTACATAGTTCATAATGCATCATTTCGAGGTGCTGATTTTCTGACTATCTGTTAAATCAGTTGCAATCAATTCTGAGGTTTTTTTTTTCCCCCCAAATACATGATATACTGGTTTTCTGACATGATTATTATTTCGTCCTGTTCTTTTCCCCCCTCCCTCTCTCCCCTTCTGCGTTTCAGAGTGAGTTTCCTTTTAGCCAAAAGTCTTCCAATCAGAAGAGTTGCCTGTAGTAAAGAGCTGCTGGTAAATGACAGGCTGGGCATCTTTCTAAAAAAAAAAAATTTTTTTTTTGTTATTGCAGTATGAGATACTCTGTGAGGAAGTCTTTGAATGAGCTTTTTCTGAGGTTTTTGTCCCTCTGTGTATTTGCTAACCTGTAGTTTTTAGGAATTCTCTGTAAGACAAGTGATGAATTCTGTATCAAAGCATAGTTTCCAGTGAGTCAACCATTCTACTTGCTTCCATCAAATATTAGATATTAATAAAGCATAATTTATATATTTTATTTTCAGGTGTAATACATTCAAAATAAAATGAAACCCTAAAGTTATTGACCATTCTAGAATTTGGTGAAGTTTGTGCTGCTACATGTGCTTTATGGTAGCAATATTAATTCTGAACGTAAATTTTTTTTAGGTGTCTGCTTTCGTTATACGTTTGCTTCAGAACTTTATAGTGGTAAGGTGAAAAATTTTCTCTGGTATTAGAGAGTTTCTTTTGTGAGACGTAATAGCAGTGAATATCACCACGACATTGTTAATTCTGCAAGGTAAAGACTGTTTTTAGCAGCTTGTGGAACGTTGCTGTGAATATCTTATGGAAGTTAATTCTGGTTTGCTGTGTGTTAGAATTTTCTTCAAAGCATTGCTCTTCCAAAAGGTTTTGTAAAAGAACAGTAAGAATTCTGTTCCAATAACCTCCCAATGTTCATCTTTAGTTTATTAAATTACTTATGTTGAACTCCACATAATTTGGTTAGAACTTGCACTGTGTTGTAGTAACTTTTTATGGTAAGTCTGATTTGACCATACAAATCAGACTTACCATGTAGAAAAACATGTCAAGCTTTTTTGAGGTTAAACTTCTTTAAAGTCTTTTCCTGTAAGGAGATTTCTGTTGACCAAGTGACCTGTTTAAAAAATGAGAGCTTTCAAATTGCCTGTAGCCTTTGTCTTTAGCTCCATGCCTCTATTTATGATGGTAAAATATGTAATATACTTGAAACATGTATACAGATTTCTGATATGCTGTGCTTAGCTGACTCTTGTCTCTCTCTGGGTTTTGGCTAAGCAATTTCCTCTTTTTGACAATCAGTATGTATATTCACACATTAGATGACTGTATACTTGAGACTGATTTGCTGTTGCAGCGTAGATGGTCTCTTCTCTCTCTTCTGTTTTTCTCCCACCTCAAGTTGTGTAAGACCAGGCACATTATGTCTCAGCTGCAAACATTTCTTCCTTGTTTAGGGCAAAGTTTGAATTCACAGAAGAAAAATCTTCCCTTTTTTAAAAAAAATTATTATTTTATTTCCCCTGTTTATGGTTTTGTTTCACTGAGACACTTTTGTGTTGTTGTGCCTTGCCTTGGTGTGGTTAGATGGTCTCTGCACTTCATTTTTGTGTGGTCTAGGTGTTTTAGGTTTTTAAATGGTTTGGAAAGACGCTCTCATAGTTCACAATCTTCTCAATGCATGTCTTCACATTTCTATTTATTAAGTCTGTTTCAGTGTTGTTTGTTTTTTTGTTTTTTTTTAGCAGTACAACATGGTACTTTTTGATCTGTTCATTGCTTGTGGTGTTTTCAAGTTATAGCAGTTAGGACAGTATGAATTACACCTTTCTCCTGGTGTGGCTTACTGTTTAGAACACAGTGGCATTTGAAGATGCTTTCCTTGAGTTGTTCTTCATTGTAGATGCCTAGTCAGTGCTCTGGATTTCGGGTTGAACTGCTAGACATTCTCTGCAACTTTTGCTGTTTTGTAGCTTCAGTGAGGTGGTGCTGGACTAAGTATCAATATTGTTAAGTTTTCGCTACCAGGGTGTAAAGATGGATGGCAATTTGGGTAATATGACAGCTTGCATTACACCCTATGACAATGTCTTCAAATTCTGCAGATGTGAATAGACTTTATGTACTTCCTAGGGAGCAGGGCATGTTGTCTTTTAGCAGGCTGTTGATGGTTTCTTCTAATATAGTTTTTTTCCTTCAGTGGCAGCAGGACCTTTGGAATGCATGTGAGAAAGACCTTTCACACTTCTTCTCCACTTGATTACAATGGGTGGAGCTCTTTTACAGGATGAGGGAGTCAGTACAACCCAGAGCACAGAAATGTTGGTCTCTCGAGGAGCCAGACATTTGTATAAGATACAGTGAGTTCAGCATAATTTAAAATGCTTGTTTGATTTTCATGTACAGCATATTGCAGTGTCATGCAATAATGATAGATAATGATAGATAATAATTCTGCAAATTCTGTGTCTGCAGAAGTGCTGATAGAACATTGTCTCTATTCAGTTGATTGCTCTTCAGATTGCTGTATGTGTGCACAAATCACTTGTTTGCAGTTTATCTTCAGGCATGCTGAACATACATCTCAGATATACCTCTAGTTGCTTCAGGCTATTAGGCCAAGAATAGGAAACATCCTGAGTACTGAAATCTGACAGTAAGGTCATTAAACCATGTCTTGATATGCTGGTATCTTTCAGATCCTAGACTCTCCACAGAACGAATTTGAGATACCGTTTTACAGAACATTGATTTTTGTTTGCTTCCAAGTCCACTGTTTTCTAAAGTCCTACAGGAGATAAGATCATGCTGTCCCTGCTTGCAGAGACAGTTACAGTTTTGTGACCAACTGTATTTTCAGTTAGGACTTCCAGGATTCTGCCTTTCATGGCACATTTTCTTATGTAGGTTGTGAGTACGTCTGTTATTCCAACCGTATCAACCTCAGCTTTACCATTTGAATGCTATGGCTGTTTGGGGTGGGCTTGCTCATTCTTCATGAGTGTACAAGGGGAACTGTCAGATTTGTATGATTACCTAAGTGGATTAGTTAGCCAGATGCCTGTCTCCACTGTTTGTCTGTTCACCGTTACAGATGGTCTTTCTTTGAGGGTTTATCTGTGCTCTCTCACTCTGCAGTTCTGATATTTAAGCAGGGAACACTCATGCCACGTTTCCCAGAAAACACTCCATATTATAGGGATACCTTTTATAAAGGCATTTTTTGGTGTTTTGGCAACCTCCTCTCTTTCTTTCCTTATATAACTTATTTTCTTGGCTATATCTAGACAGTATGTGGAGAATCAACCATTGTGAGGCCAGTCTCGATAATCTTTGAATGCTCATGGCAATTGGGAGAAGTGCTCAAGGACTGGAGCAAAGCGAATGTCACTCCTGTCTTCAAGAAGGAGGACACAGGGAACTGTAGGCCAGTCAGCCTCACCTTGATCCCAGGGAAGGTGGTAGAACAACTAATCCTGGAAACCATTTCCAGGCACGTGAAGGACAAGAAGTAATCAGGAGTGGTCAGCATGGATTCACCAAGGAAGTTATGCTTGACCAACTTTAAAAACCTTCTGTGATGAAATCACTGGCTTGGTGGACAAGAGGAAAGCAGTGGATATTGTTTATCTAGACTTCAGTAAGGCTTTTGACACTATCTCCCAGAAGATCATCATAGAGAAACCGATGAAGGATATGCTGGATGAGCAGACAGTGAGGTGGATTGAAAACTGGCTTGATGGCTGGGTCCAGAGGTTGGCGATGGGTGGCATGAAATGTAGTTGGGGGCCAGTGATTAGTGGTGTACCCCAGGGGTCAATACTGGGTCCAGTCCTGTTTAACATCTTGGTTAGTAACTTGGATGGTGAGGATGGAGTGCACCCTCAGCAAGTTTGCTGATCACACAAAACTGGAGGAGTAGCTAATATGCCAGAAGGTTGTGCTGCTATTCATAGGGACTTCAGAAGGCTGGAGAAATGGGCTGACAGGAACCTCATGGAGTTCAACAGAGGGAAATACCAAGTCCTGAACCTAGGGAGGAGCAACCCCATTTGCTGTGGGCTGACTAGCTGGAAAGCAGCTTTACAGAAAAGGACCTGGGTGAACCATCAATGTGCCCTTGCGGCAAAGAAGGCTAATGGTATCCTGGGCTGCACTGGAAGGAGTGTTGCCAGCAGTTCAAGGGAGGTGACCCTTCCCTTCTACTTGGCACTGGTGCAGCCACACCTGGAGTACTGTGTCCATTTCTGGGCTCCTCAGTACAAGACAGACATGGACATACTGGATAGAGTCCAGCAAAGAGCCATGAAGATGGTGAAGGAACTGGAGCATCTCTCCTGTGAGGAAAGACTGAGAGAACTGGGGACTGTTTAGCCTAGAGAAGAGAACGCTTCGGGGAATCTTATCAGTGGATATAAATACCTGAAGGGAGGTGCTGGAGTCAAGGTGAGCTGAGAGACAGTGCAGTGTACTTTCTGTATCTCAGAAGAAAGGCCTAACAACAAATGGCATAATAATTCTTTTAATAAGACAGACTAAGAAGAGGAATATAGCAGGTAAATCTTATGTCCCTTCAGATGCTGAGCACTCCGTGTTTGTTCAGCGGCAGCTGGAGGAGCCTGGATTTATTTTTTTTTTTTTTTCCCCTGGTGCACTGTGCAGAGCAGAGCAGATCCTGTCTGTGGAGAGCAGCTCTCCCTTCTGGTCATTTGAACTATTATACAGTTCTTTGACAAAAAAACCCCACTCTTCCTAAAGGATGTTCTCATGAGAAGTTCTTGCTAAAGGCAAGACCATGCAGGTGGTATAATCACCAGTAATCAAGTAGGAGCTGCTTGTAGGCTCCCCTATTATAATCAGCTGGCTGAGTGTATCCCGCAGCCAAGGAATTTATGCAGCACAGCACAGGCCTGTATCTGCTCAAGTTAAGTGCTATGTGGATCATGAACTCCTAAATGTGCAATTGTCTCAGTCAGGATTAATACAGGAAGGTACAAAGAGGGCAGAGCCAGGCTTTTTTCAGTGGTGCCCAGTGGCAGGACAAAAGGTGATGAGCAGAAACTGAAACACAGCGGGTTCCATCTGAACATAAGGAAACAATTTTTTTTACTGTGAGGTTGTCTGAGCACTGGCACAGGTCATCTTGACAGATTGTGGGGTCACCATCTTTGGAAGTACTCAAAAGCCGTCTGGACATGTGTCTGGTCAACTGGCTCTAGGTGGCGCCACTGGAGCAGGGGGTTGGACAAAATGACCTCCAGATGTCCCTTCCAATCTCACCCATTTTGTGATTCATTGCAGCGTTGTGGTTTTATGTTTGTCTTCTCAAGGGAGGATGCTCTTCTCTTGGCATTGAACAATTTTCCTACAGCTGAGAGTGGCTTACAAAACAAGAGTTATGCCAAAACCAATGTTGAGACTCCTCATCTCACAGGCATGCAGATCTCTAGAGTTTAAACTGTGTATGGGTCTTAATTGCAAAATGGGTCTCAGTTATACTTTCTACAAGCATTTTTTTATTTATTGTGTAAGCATCTAGGAACGATTCCGTATTGGATTGAATGATCTTCTGATACCTCTCAGCTTCTTTCTGTTGTCCTGTCTCTGTCGTGGCCTTGCTTTTTTTTTCTAATTTCAGTTTACGGAAAGAATTTGAGGACATATGATGTGCTTCACCTTATGTCAGATGCAGGATGGAAAGCAGTAGACCCAAGAAAGGGTTAAATGAGTTAGGAGGACAGGGAGCATGAAACTGTTAGTCCAAATGCCTGAGGTATGTAAATGCTGAAGATCTGAATGTATAACAGAATTCTGATTATTGGTCGACCATTTTTGCAATTATGATTAGCTCTTGTTGAAATAGTATTTGATAAATACATTAAAATGTAATGTGTCTTGATTTTTCCTATGCTTTTGTCATCAGCTGTATTAACTGTAAAGGAATTTTTATGCTAGGTTAGACTTAGTGGCTGTAGTCAAGTGAATTGTTGAAGAGCTAGTGACAGCTTTGCAAAAAGTAGGGAACTGGTAGGTAGCAATACAACATTTCTACAGGAGTGATGTCATCTTGTTCAGGTAAGTAGAATGATTAAAATTAATTTTTGAAATGTAGGGCTCTCAGTTTATCTTAAGACATAATTGCAGTGTTTTCTACATTTATACTTGAGAAAGTTGTTTATTTTTTGAGGGAGCTGTAACTGAGTTCTCAGGTTGAGTGCGTGTGGATTCATGCTGAATTGTTAAAATTAAGTTGCATTTGGTACCTAAGGGTACCATTGCTTTGGGACGGTAATTTACGCAACTCAGTATTTTGAGTTTTACTTGTCATTAAGATACCCTTTATCTAACTTTTAATGTCAGATTGAGTGAGTTAGCATTTGCAAAAGATTAAATATAAATCCTTTTTATCTGCCATTTTTGTTAATGAGATGTGTATTCCCCCCCCACCTGATCCTTGATCAGTACTTTTATATAATGTAAATTTTACTGGTTTTTTAACTTTGGAGATCCCTTCTGTAGTACTTTGACCAGGCAGATTCCAGGTTTGCTCTTGGTTAAATAACATCCTGCTTTTTCATGCAGAGAGCCCTCTCCTGATAGTAGAGTAGATTTGTGAAACAGTTCTGTATTTTAGAAGAGAAGCATAAAATTGGGTATGATGTGATGTAGTAAAGATTTTCAGGTATTGTTAAGTCATGCCATGTTGGTTAAGGCATCTGTATGGTATTTTGAATGTGTTTTGTTATGTATTGTTTAGGAAAATAAATGACTAATCTTGATGGCTTTTTGTTTTTATAGATTTATATGACTAATTTTTTATGGTTCTAAAAATCTGAGATGGTGAATGGAGATATGGTTTACTGTCCCTTCAGGAGTGTCAACCAAAATGTCAATTTGTTATGGTTTAACCTGGCAGCCGGCAATTAAGCACTAGACAGCCGCTTGCTCCTCCTCTCTCCCTCTGCCCAGCGGGATGGGGAGGAGAAATGGACAAAAGGTAAAATATGTGGGTTGAGATAAAGACCGTTTAATAAGACAACAAAGGAAATACTAATACTACTAATAATACTACTAATGATAATAATAATGAATATGCAAAGCAAACTATATATAATACAATTTTCTTACTACCCAGTGACCGATTCATAATTGAGCAATGATTACGGAACACAGAAATCGCAGATTTTGCAAGTTTCTCAAAACTCACGAAAAAGACTGAACTCCCCGAGAAGTTTGAATTCCTGGCTAAGCAAGGATTCGAACTCACGGAAAAGAGACAGAGCCTCCAGCCCCCTGACCAACCCCCCCTTCATAAACTGGGCATAACATATATGGTATGGAATATTTCCGTTGGCTGTCTTGGGCTGGCTGCCTGGCTGTGCTCCCTCCCAGCTCTTGCATTCCTGCTCACCAGCTGAACATGGGAAACAGAAAGAAGTCCTTGATTTCTTAGCAACAACTGGAAACATCAGTGTTATCAATATTCTTCTGATACTAAATCGAAAACACAGCGGCTACTGGGAAGAAAATTAACTCTATCCCAGCTGAAACCAGGACACAATTATGTGGTTATTTTTGAGAATAAATGTGAAAAATAGGAAGCAGAATTGAATCTTACTGATTTTGGAGTGTCTCAAAAGTGCATATAGATGCTAAACAGCCTTCCTCTCCCTTTCTTAATGTTTGTATAGCTAATGAAAATATGGAAACACTTTTTCATCATCTTTAAATGTTTATTTAAACATATTTTCTCATGACACTGCTGTGAAATGTTGCAATATGCTCACACTGTGTTAGACAGCAAAGGTGCACCCTGGGAGTTCATGAAGATTATAGTTTCCTGCCGAGAAGTTTGTAAATGGTGTGTATAATTCAGTGGCACCTGCAAGTTAAACATATTTAGGCAGCACAGTTTTTGGTTTATTGAGGGAGCTTCCATTGGTCTAACTTCTAGGGGAGTAAAGAACATCTTGTGTTCCTGATTTTATTGTGTGCAATTTCTGTTATTCAGGTGCTCCTCAAAGTCATAAACAAACAAGGAATCTTTAGATTGATAACCTTTGTTAGTGGCTTTTCTTCTGAAGTCTCTTACAAATGTGTAGTATTGTTGTTGCTTAAACTTTTTACCTTCCCTGGCAGAAGCAACCACAAGGAGACTGATTATTTCTTTAGACATACCTTATCAAAAGAGGCACTAGCTTTAACCGGGCTGCTTGAAATCGTAAGTGCTTTGGAATGGAAGTGTATGGAATGCTCCTTTAGACAGTTCTTTTCTTGGTTGTTGCTTGAGAATGTTGCTTTAACATGGTGTTTATTAACTGCCATCACCTGCTGTTGAAGGGTATCTAGAGCTCAGCATCCTTAGATTATGGAATTTTTTAATTTATATGTTAGGTCAAGTGTGATTATGGAGAGAAAAAAGTGCTGTGAACTGTGAATTCCCATCTGAGAATTCATCTGTGTATGGTTGTGCTGTGTAAAGACCTACTGTTATATTGAAGGTGGATAGTCCCAGGTGCACACAGTTCGTATGAACTAATATTAAAAAAAAACCCAAAATACATTGTGACAGTATTTAAGAATAAGCAGTGTAAATACTTTTTGTGGTGAATTAGTAGCACATATGTCAGTGTGAGAAGTTTCTGCTGGAATGTGGTGAACCAAAATGGAATACTGTCTTTCGAACTGTGATTTCTAATGGCATTTATACTATTGTAGGAGCCTGTCTTCCCTTACCTGCACTTATTAAATATGTGTAATTGGTGACAGTTACTCAGTCAGCATGTGTAGTGTGTGAAGAAAAGATGTTTGAAAGGGTCATCAGTTCCTGAGGATGCAATTTGAGCCTCAACAAAACATTTTGTCTCTCAGCTGTCTTTTATCTTGGTGTTTTTCAGCTTTACAGAATCACAGAATCACAGAATAGTAGGGGTTGGAAGGGACCTCTGTGGGTCATCTAGTCCAACCCCCCTGCCGAAGCAGGGTCACCTACAGTAGGCTGCACAGGATCTTGTCCAGGC
>Ga0065711_1007077_pt1 | contig 15737 bp, 10 predicted proteins | sample Hoacrofraction12_FD_59098 | JGI IMG/M metagenome (GOLD analysis project Ga0065711, IMG submission 59098) | Hoatzin crop microbial communities from Cojedes, Venezuela - Epithelial fraction 12 v2 (version 2) | ecosystem: Host-associated > Birds > Digestive system > Esophagus > Crop | place...
TTTTTTTTTTTTTTTTTTTGTTTTTTTTTTTTTTTTTTTTTTTTTTTTAAAAAAAGACACGTTCCACAAATGACTTACACTACAGTATTTATCCTTTCAAAGCTATTTCATCTTCAACTTCAGGAGTTTCAGAAACTTACTGCAATGCCTCCCACACACCCTTTGCCCTCAAGTAGTCACTTTTAAATCTGTAACAAAAATCTAAAATACAACTGTAAAGAAGAACCAGCAATCCTCCTACACATGGGCAGCATTTTGTAGATTTTAAACTACACAAATCGGACTACCAGAATTGTTATTCTGGCTTGCTTTTTGGCTGCCTTTGTTTTACATGGTACTTCAAATACAATTATTCATTTGTACTAGCAACAATTGCAAAGACCAACAACCAGAGTTCTTCACAAAGTACATATAAACCCAAATCTCTCTGGCAATGAACAACCTGAAATGCAACTCAGCAAGACATTCTGAGGACCTATTCCTATGCTTAGTTTAGATGCATGACAAAACACTGCAAAAAGGGATGACTAAAAAAAAGAATTTTGCACATAGAAGCTGAAGGCAGATAAAATATGAGGTGCATAGCTCAGAAACTGAGCGGAGATCTATTTTATTCTCCTTTGTAACAAGCAAGTACAGTATGAATTATCAAATTCTCATTGTAACAAGTTTTCACTGCGAAACAAAAGCTGTTTCTTTTATAAATGTTACAGACGTTAGTCAGCACTCCATGTTCCCTCACAAACACCCATACCCTGGGACTGAAGAGGGCTTCTGCTGATGGGTCATAGCGTGGATTCTTATCAAGGATCTTAACTGGAAAGACCAGCAAAAGGATTTGACAATTATCAGCAGTATTTATGGCCAGAAACTGGCTTTGGTCTCTAAGCCATTTTAACACTGTGTTACCTATCCCATACTCGTCACTTTCAGGCTATGTGAAGTTTAATTACTGCTTGTTGGCTGAAGTCTTGAAGTAACATTTGCACATCGGTCATGTGAAGCATAAAGAAAAATGCAGATTAGCAAATCTGCATTAAGTTCTCTGAAAAAAACCGCCACAAAATACAGAAGAGATTACATAAGGACACCCAAACCCATGAATTCAATTCTCTGTAAGCAGGTTCCATAAGAACTAGCAGGGAAAAGGCGAGAGAGGCAAGCCTGACAACCATTAAAGCAGAAATACTTACATTCTGCAATGCTAAGCTCAGTTCTACACTGGGAAATAAACTAAGTGATAGCACGTAGAGAGACAGCTGAGATATTTCAATGCTGCTTGTAATTTTTTTCCTTTTCTTTTTTTAACAAGACTAACATTTCGGAAGTTGTGTATTTATCAGAATGCTACATGTGTTTTTCCTCAACCAATCTGCCAAACTCAGGCAGCAAGAAATACACATTATTCAAATTCCCATCTTACTCCAAGGTTTTCCTGTGACTGAATTAATTACTTGTGTATCTTCTATGTCTTTTGAAGCAGGAATAACTCCAAGACCCTGTAGTGTACCCACAACTTTAAACAAAATTAAAGCAGCACTAACATATTTAGAGGGAAATCGGGAAAGCTAAGAATATTTAATTAATTCCAAAGAATTAACATATGTATGTTCAACACTCACTTCCCTCAAAAGGTGGGAAGTAGAGAGAAAATGAATGGCCAGGCAGAAAAGCAAGTTCCTACTTTACCCTTTACACAGCCTACAGAAAACTACTGTTTAGTTATGTTCAGCTTTCACATGGAAGATTATGCACGTATAAGCTTTGTCTGTGCTTGAACAGGAAGAATCAGAACACCAGGATTTAAGTCCTCACCAAACCATTTTCCCATCTGCGGGAATGCTGAGATCTGCTACCCCCTTACCACAGTAAGATTTTGATATATCATTACTTCTCAAGATTTGTTTTGACAAGCATACCAAAAGGATATTTAAAAATTACCTGGTTTTCCTTCTGACCCTACCTCAGCAACCTGCAACAGGCCATTTACTCTATAATGAAGCATATGAGGGAAGCAAAGAAGTCCAGTTCACCAGTCTAGCAGCCCAATGAAAAGCAGGCAACACAGAGATCTTGCCTGAACTTTGAAAACCCGGCTCATCCTGCACTGCCCAAAGCAATTCCATTAACCAGGACTATACCACATCTTCCTCTTGTGTTTAAAGCAGAGGAACATCTCCCCAGTACACAGCTCCTTCACTTCCCAGCTTTATTTGTTTCCAGTCACATTAGCATTTTTACTTGCTTATAACATTCTGAAGGCAATATACTGTACAGCTTACTGGGGAAAAAAAAATGTTTGTAATTTGTTCCTAATATCAGTTGCTAGCTTTTAAGATTTATTCCTATCTAGGCACTTTTCTTCCAAGGAACTCAAAAGTCTGCTGAATGCTGCAAGCAAATCACTATCACTTATGAGTGACAGAGTGATGAACAAAAGCTGAATGACCTGACTGGAGACAACAGATCACCATGACGCAGAAGCAGCATTGAGGTAAGAAGGAGTCAGGATTCTCAGTCCTGATACACCCTGCAAGGCAAGTATTCTCATCAACACCCTTGTTCCTATTTCACCTTCCAAACTCCCTTTTTTTGTTCCCTTCTTAGTTTTTGGCTTTCTTCTTGGCAAAGTTGCTCTCCTGCTAGTCCTGACTGTACTGTCGCAAAGGGTTCTTCCTTCCTCGGTGCAGGACTTCGCTGCATTTCATAAGGTTCCTATTTGCCCACTCCTCCAGCCCGTTTAGGTCCCTCTGCCCTCAAGCATATCTGCTGGTCTCCCCAATTTAGTGTTTTCTGCAGGCAAGAGTGCACTCCACCACCTCCAGATCACTGCTAAAGACACTAAAAAGGCCAGAGTATAGAATTCTCCAATACCCCACTTGTTATTGGCCTCCACGTAGAGTATGACCAGATTTTTACCCAGCTGGTTGTCCACCCATCTAAACTGTAACATCCCAACTTGAATACACGCATACTGTGAGAGACCCTACCAAAAGCCTTGCTAAAGCCAATACTGACCACTGTTGTTCTTCCTTTATTCACAAACCTATCACGGAAAGCAACCAAGCTGGTCAGGCATGATCTAGCCTTGGCAAATCCACGTTGACCGTTTCCAGTTCCCCTCTTCTCCTTCATGTACACAAAAACATGTTCCAAAAGGACTCACTCCGTGTTTTTTCCAAGAAGTCCAGTGGAGCTCAGCAGCCTATAGTTTCCTAGATCATCCTCTGAGAGATGGATGAAGTATTTGCCTTCCATTGCTGTAGACTTTCTGTGATCTCTGTGACCTTTCAAAGGTGAGAGAACAGCCTTGCAAAAGTATCAGGCAGTTTTCTCAGCATCCTCAGATGCAACTCCTCTGGCTCTATGGACTTACATAGGTCTAGAACTCCCAACTGATTCCTGACTCGCTCTTCATCCACTGCTGGTGTTGCCCCTGAACCCCTCCTGAGTACAGAGATCTGAGCGACCTTATTAGAAAAGACTGAAACAACGAAGGTACTGAGCACCTCAGCCCTCTCTGTGCTGCCCCAGCCATGTTACTACATCACTCACACCATTCAGCAACAAGATTACTTTTTTGTTGTTCAGTCTTTTACCACTAACAAAGTCATAAAAGCTCTTCTTAACGTTGATCCCTTGCAAGCATGAACTCCTGGTGAGCTTTGGCTTTCCAAACACCGTCCCTACAGGCCTGGCCAGTGTTTGCGGAGACTTCCTTTGTAGGACACACCTGCTTCTGCCTCCCTTACGCTGCACTAGGAACAGGGTGCAGTCATTAGTTCCCTGTAAAGACAAGACAGTCCCCTGATCCATCTACTTGCATTCCTGGACCGTTCTTGCATCTGGAAGATGCTGCTCTTAATGAACTCCTTTCTTCTTCAGAACTGCCCCTCACCAGGGATTCCACCCCTACCCATTTCCCTCAGCACAAGAAGGACACAGACCTGTTGGAGTGGGTCCAGAGGAGGGCCACAAAGACACAAAAGCTGGCACTGCCAGTGATTATTTCAAGATTCAGTACAGTGCACAATTCAGAACTGATAAGACACAAGAGTTAATTATTTCACAATTCTTGTTGCTAGAGTAACAGCACTAGTTTTCTATTCATTTGCATCTTCCGCTCCAGGAAAGATGCCGAGGCAGTCTTCTATCTGAAGAAGTTCACGGTACAATGAGCAAACCATCAAGATAGACTGATTCTGGATGCATTGGAACAGTACTAAATATATTAAAGCCCAACATAAGGGCATTTGGAACTTCTCTCTCCTGCATTTTGCCTGTTCATTAAGGAGTGAGGGGAATTATTTGAAAATGGTAATTAGAGAACCTTGTGGGAGCTTCTAAGACAGAAACAAGGAAAAGTGAGGGAACATAGATAGTACAGGGTTAGACTATTAAAACTGTTTGCCAATTTCTTCATTTTACTGAATCATTGCAATAAAAATTAATTGGCAGCTCATTCTGGGGTGAAAGCAAGGGACGATAATCCTGCAGAAGACATCAATAGGGCAAAAACTAGGTAACGAACTTGTTATTCCCCTGCCCCACTACAGTACTTTTACTCTGCCAAATGGAAAGATGTTGTTAAAGCCTTTGCAGCCAGCTGCATATACCTCTAGCTATCGATCACAAATTAAAAACTCAGTTTCACACATATCCTTGAGTCACTAGACTTTTGGGGGAAGTTGGAGTGCTCAACAACTTTTTTGCCTCAGTCTTCACTGGCAACCTCTCTTCCCACACCTCTCCAGTGGATGGACTGCAAGACTGGGACTGGAGGAGCAAAGTCCCTCCCATTGTAAGGGAAGACCAGGTTCGTTACCACCTAAGGAACCTGAATTTACACAAGTCTACGGGACCTGATGAGATGCATCCCAGAGTCTGAGGGAATTGGCTGATGTCATTGCCAAGCCACTCTCCATGATACTTGAGAAATCATGGCAGTCAGGTGAAGTCCCTGGTGACAGGAAAAAAAGGAAACATTGCACCCATTTCTATAAAGGGTAAAAAGGAGGCCCCTGTGAATTACCGACCTGTCAGCCTCACCTCTGTGCCTGGGACGATCATGAACAGATCCTCCTAGAAGCTGTGCTAATGCACATGGAGGACAGGGAGGTGATTCAAGACAGCCAGCGTGGTTTTACTAAGAGCAAGTCCTGCCTAACCAACCTAGTGGCCTTCTATGACAGACTGACTACATCAGTGGACAAGTGAAGAGCTATGGATGTCATCTGTCTGCACTTCTGTAAAGTCTTTGACGCAGCCCCCCCACTACATACTTCTCTCTAAATTGGAGAAATACAGAATTGATGGGTGGACTCTTTGGTGGCTACAGAAATGGTTGGATGGTCGCATCCAGTGGGTAGGTGCTCACTGGCTCAACATCCAGATTGGTGAAGAGTGGTGTCCCTCAGGGGTCTGTATGGGGACTAGTACTGTTTAATATCTTCATCAGTGACGTAGGCAGTGGTATCAAGTGCATCCTCAGGAAGTCTGCAGATAACACCAAAGCTGAGTGGTGTGGTGGACAAGCCTGAGGGACAGGATGCCATCCACAGGGACCTGGACAAGCTTGAGAAGTGGGCCTGTGTGAAACTCATGAGGTTCAACAAGGCCAAGTGCAAGGTCCTGCACATGGGTCAGGGTAACCCCCAACATCAATACAGGGGGGAGGATGAAGGGATCGAGCCCTGCTGAGAAGGACTGGGTGGTACTGATGGATGAAAGACTGGACACGAGCCACCAATGTGCGCTCACAACCCAGAAGGCCAAGCATATCCTGGGTTGCATTAAGAGAAGCATGGCCAGCAGGTCGAGGGAGGGGATTCTGCCCCTCTACTCCGCTCTGCTGAGACCCCACCTGGAGTCCTGCATCCAGCTCTGGAGTCCTCAGCACAGGAAAGACATGGACCTGTTGGAGTGGGTCCAGAGGAGGGCCACAAAAATGATCAGAGGACTGGAACACCTTTCCTCTGAGGACAGACTGAGAGAGCTGAGGCTGTTCAGCATGGAGAAGAGAAGGCTCCGGGGAGACCCTACAGCAGCCTTCCAGTACCTGAAGGGGGCCTGCAAGAAAGGCTGCAGAGGGACTTTTTACAAGGGCCTGGAGTGATAGGACAAGGGGTGATGGCTTCAAGCTGAAAGAGAGTAGGTCTAGATTAGACATAAGGCAGAAATTCCTTACTGTGAGGGTGGTGAGGCACCGGAACAGGTTGCCCAGAGAAGCTGTGAATGCCCCCTCCCTGGCAGTGTTCAACGCCAGGTTGGATGGGGCTTTGAGCAGCCTGGTCTAGTGGAAGGTGTCCCTGCCCATGCCAGGCGGGCTGGAACTAGATGATCTGTAAGGTCCCTTCCAACCCAAACTATTCTATGATTGTATGAAATTCTTGCTAGGGGAAATGATTAGCACTTTTAAATTCAACTAACAGGTCAAAAAGCACAATCTGTGTTAATCATGCAGTTTTTTTAAAAGGTATCAGGAACAGAAAACTACAGCTATTTTGCAATGAAATCCAGACAGGGCTTCCCTGAATATAGGTTTTCATTCACCCAAAACAAATTTTCATTTGTAAGAATCTGACCTTCAGCACAACACCACCTGACTGTGATGGCTCAAGACCTAGAGTCCCTGAAATGGAAGTAAGTTTTCTATATGGGTGTGACTCAGCTTGGACCTCACTCCAGGAGCTGGAAAAGAACACTCCCAGTGGCATGAGTATCAGCTGTGCCATTTGACCAAGGATCACAGCACTGCTTCCTCCAGTTTGACATGCACCCGAACTGCAAAATCCAACACCTAATATTTGACAGACCCTCCACCCAGAAAATCCCCACTGAATCACTGCCTTCCTTCTGTCTTTCAAGATTTTGCTGACTGACATATTGCTAAAGATGTAGTAAAGATTAGTCTTACTTTAGGCACAGCAAACACACTCTGGTAACTTCACTAGTTATAATGCAGATCCTGAGACTGGCTCAAGTGTTGAGCCTACAGGCCTCAGGAGTAAGGGGACTACGAGACTTCCCTTCCCACACATTGCTTACTGTCCCACTTGCTTTCTCACACTTGGGAGGTGAGAAGGCAGAGTTAATCTTCACGTGAGAGCAGCTGGAATGCTCAGAGCTCCACCTGCGGATGGGGAATGAGCCAGCCAGGAGCTCACAGGTTAGACACAGAGGGCAGACCAACATGGGTCCCATTATAGTGGGCATCTGCTGCAGACAGCCTTCTCAGGAGGAAGCACAGAAGGCCTTCTTCAGACAACTGGAACCAGCCTGACACTCCTGCTACAAGTGACTGAGGAGCCAACAAGGTGAGGCACTCTCTGCTGGACCTCATACTTGGAAACAAGAAATAACTAGTCAGGGAAGTGAAGGCTGGGGCAGCAAACTTAGCTTCAGTAACCGTGAGACAGTGGAGTTTAGGATCCTAAGAGGACGGAAAAAAGCAAAAAGCAGGATCGTAACCCTGGCCCTCAGGAGAGCGATCTTTGGCCGGTTTAGAGATCCGCTTGGAAGAATCTCATGGCGTATGGTCCTGAAGAGAAGAGCAGTCAAAGTAAGCTTGTTGATTTTTCAAGTATCACCACCTCCAAGATAAACAGTAAAACAAGCAGAGGCTGACCAAAGAGCTCCTGACAAAACCCAGATATAAAAAGGAAACATATGGGAGGCAGAAGCAGGGATGAGTGATCTGGGAGAAATACAGAGGTGCTATGTGAACTTGCGGATATGGGCTTAGAAAAGCCAAAGCCCACCCAAAGCTAAATCACAGAATGGTAGAGGTTGGAAGGACCTCTGTGGGTCATCTAGTCCAACCCCCCTGCCGAAGCAGGGCCACCTACAGCAGGCTGCACAGGACCGCGTCCAGGCAGGTCTTGAATATCTCCAGAGAAGGAGAATCCACAGCCTCCCTGGGCAGCCTGTTCCAGTGCTCCATCGCCCTCACAGTGAAGAAGTTCTTCCTCATGTTCAGACAGAACTTTCTGTGCTTCAGTTTGTGCCCATTGTCCCTTGTCCTGTCACTGGGCACCACTGAAAAAGTTTGGCCCCATCCTCCTGACACCCACCCTTGAGATATTTATAAGCATTTATAAGGTCACCTTGCAGCTTCTCTTCTTCAGGCTGAACAAGCCCAGCTCCCTCAGCCTTTCCTCATGGGACAGATGCTCCAGTGAAGCATATGGTGAAACATGTGAAGGGCAACAAGAAAAGGCAACAAGGAGGACTTGTGTGGGTGCATCAGAATGGGAATGGGGACCTGGTCATAAAGGACAAGGAGAAAGTCAAGGGACTGAATGCCTCCTTCACCTTGATCTTTACTGGTAAGATCAGCCTTCTAAAACAAATTTCAAATTACAGACATCAAAACCAGGTATTACTGGATCTACAGTATATATGTATATATTTAAGGGAACACCTCTGCTAAATCAGGATACAAGGTAGTGATAAGAATATTCTTAGCTGGAGCAGAGACGGCAGTCAACAGGAATTTCTCCTGCGTACCTAGTTTCTACAGTTCACTGACAGCACAAGGTGGACAAGCCAGCAGTGCACAAGTAACAGTCAAATTTATAGCTTCTACTATATAGAAGCAGTAACTTCTGCTTACTCTGCATAGACATGCTTTATTTTTCACTATCAGTTATATACTCCTTGAATAGAATGTAACAGAAGAAATATGTGATTACAGGTAAATATACTGATGTCAGACTAGATCAGCAAAATTGTCACCACAGTCCATTGTGTTTTCATGACCCTCAGACAATTGTTCTCCTAGCCCCAACCTTTATAGTAGAGAGTAGTAATAGACAATTGGCTTACTTGTATAACGAGAATAAAAATACTTCGTAACTGTCCAATGCGTACACAAAGCCACGATGACTTTTACCCATTACAGCCATGGGACTGAGTAAGCTACACTAACAGCAGGACAGAAAGTCATGCCTGATACAATCTGTTAGATGTCTCCTTTACAAAAACAACTCTATTTATACAGTTAAATTTGTATGGTACCTATATATCCATGTACGGAGAGTATTAAGCTAGTTAATTCTCACCATGTGGAAAGTACATGTTTAAAGCTTCCAGCCTGCATCGCTCAAACGCCATTCTGCCTTTACCTGGTTTTATTTCCTCTTGAGAACTCTGTTGTGCAAGTGGGAAGAATTTTGTTCCGACATTGACACACAGTTTGTGCCTTACCAGTACTATTCCCCGCACTTAAGAAGCATGCTAAGGTTGGAAATCACCGTCTTTCCCTCATCTTTACTTTGCCATTAAAGGAGAGAAGCATTACTGTATTGTGTTTATTAAGTAGAATTTATTTTTCAAGAAATCAAACGATTTCAAATGGCAAAACAGCCAGGGAAGCAGAGCTCCAAAATGAAAGAATTTTCTATCATCCTCTGATAGCTGTTATATATGCAGAACAATAGTGATAGTGTCTGATAGCTCCATATATGCAGAACAATAGCGGGCTACATCAAGTTAGTATACCTACTTATTATATAGGTCTTGCAGTTTTCAATACTGAAACCACCACAGGTTGTTGATTATTACAGCAAGACAGTTACTGCCCTAGTTAACAGCCCACTGCCTACAGCTTTTAACTAGGTCTTCTACAGCTACATACTATTTTAAGTTACAGGTGGTAAGATACAGACATGCCATGGAACCCTAACTGGGTACTTCCCCACTTCTGCTCAGATTCTTTATCTCAGTCTTGAAGATATGTAATACTTTAAGTACAGTAACAAATGCTCTTAAGTTTGTCTATTTACACTGATACTGAATAAACATTTTAATAATAATGGACTCTCTTCTTCATGAGAACTGAAACATGAAACATTTATTGCAACACTGACTTCTGAAAATAATTCAAAGACTACAGTTCTGTGTGTTTTGAAATGTCAATGCACCAACGGCTGTCAGTTAAGAAACTTAAAACTTGAACAACTCTATTCCAATGCAGAGAAGCCTTTACCACTACTAAATAGACACTCTGTTACAACATTCGCAGATGCTTCACTGGTAAGGGTTTATTATCCCTTAGCTAGTGAAATTCAGCAGGTAGAACAGCAGCAGCAAAGGAAGGAAATACAGAACAATTCAAGAAAATTTAGGGATACAGGCAAACTGTTAGGTAAAAGGCATCAAAATGGTTCAATGATCCTGCAATACTGGAAGAAGGGTCTCAACTGGCCATAATACAGCAACTGTAACAGGTATCCAACAAAACCAGCAATTGGCCTTTTTTGACATACTGATCAGCGTACTTGAGTTTATTCACACATGTGCTGACCTCTTATTTTGGATAGGTTTTGTCTGAGTTTGGTTCTTTTTTTCTCCTAATATCCAAAAGAATGAACTACCTAATTTTGAGTTTCAGTTCCTACAATGAACGAAATAAATATCTTCTCATAGTTAGTTGCTATGGAAATAGTATGTCACAACTGGATCTCTGTTGGAACAAAATGTAGACACAACTCAAAAAAACCCCATCTCCTATTTCTGAGAATCAGTTGCTTAAAGACACATGGACTAAGGGCGAGGCTCAGGCAACAGAAAACTTTTTGGGGACTAGTCCAACAACTGTATCTCCATGAAATGCAACATCTAACTTCCCAGTGATACATCAGACAGTCTCCAGTTTTTATGTGCCCTCAAGTAATTATGACTGGTATCTACCCAGCCCAGCTAAACTTGTGAAATTATACCTGCAGATTAATATACCAGTTTGAATTTTATATTCCTTTCAAAAAAACCCCGTAACACCTACACTCCTCTTCAGTCTGTAGGTTTGAGGGACATGCATTTTTTTAAACAGAAAAACGATGCAAAGGGAAAAAAAAAAATTTATGTTGTACTTGTTCCTGACATATACAGCCTTTGCCTCTAAGAAAACACTGACAGATAAATTTGCCACCACATTTCTTCCCAGACATTTCACAGAAAGTCTGGTTTTTTGCCTTGAATGACCACTCAAATTCTTCATGGCTAGAACTGACAGATTATAGCAAACTTTCGAGACTGTTATACCTTTAATTCCCCTAGTGCAGCTCTTCATACCTTCAATGCTCGCCAATCCATCACTTTTTGTGGGGTAAGACTGTTATACACTGGAGCCCTATCTTCCACATGCAGAAGAGCAAAGAGGGTTATTACAGAAGAAATGAAGCACTTATTTAAAGTCACATTGGCCACTAAAAAATTCTTCTAATCCAATGATACTGACTAATTGATCATGAATTTGCACTCCATCGATTAAGAAACAGAATTAGTATGGCACTTATTTTTAAAGAGAAGATGCAACATCAGGTCCCTTCAAAATAAGTCTTTCTGTAGATAATAAACAAGGTTTTCATCTTCTTTAAAGCCAGTCAATAGTTTTATCATTCTAACAAGAACTTGAACTGTTAAGGGTTCCACGCAAGATGAAAAACTGCAGTCTGGAGAAACTGCTGGTTATCTTCAGGAAACAACAAAAATCAGAGTTTACTGCTGTTCTGGATGTAGAAAAGATTTTCAATTACTGAAAGACTTGGATAGATCAGCTGCATTATTCAGCAATCGGGTAATTCCTCTTCCGCGCATGGTACTTGTTCCACAAAGGGAAGTCTTCACACCACGTGGAGAATCACCTATTAAATTAAATACAGTTTGCAATCAAATCAGCCTTTAAAGCTTGCATAAATGAATGGAATTGTTCTTCATATGTTGTGGAGCTGAAATGATTCAATAGCTCTAATACAAAAAGTCATAGACAGGGGTTGTGTTCTCTATAAACACCAAGACCATAAGGTCTCATGATTTATAATATGAACAGTTTCAGAATTTAATTCAACATGTATTTTACATGCAAGAAAATAAGCTACAAGCTCAGAATTCTTAGTTATTTGTCTTGCAAACTTGATTCTGTTCCTCTGAAGATCAGCCATGAACTGCCCAGATGAACTGAGCTCACGTGCCTTCTACTAAAAAACTTCCATCTCCAGAAAGATGACTTACAACGAGCAGCCTTCATAAATTGAGTTATAACAGAATACTTGCAACAAGTACCAGCTGAGTCTGCACATATGACTTAAGAGCAAAGAGAGTATTTTAAAGATGGCCCTGCCTCAAAGCAACTAAGCATATGAGAACGGACCTCATGTAGCAGAAAAATAAAGGGGTATGAAATCAGAGAGCAACATTTATGAGAAAAACTAAATTTTGAGAGACCTTTTTGACCATAAGATTGTGTCCAGTAAGAAAAGGGCAGCTCTTGATGTTTACATCCTCATATATTCAGTTAAATCCTTTATGCCACTGACAGGCAACATCTAAGCCCAGAAATCTGAAAAATCAGCAATTGGATTAAGTTTAAATACTGCTTTCCCCTTACAAATGTGAAAGTTTCAAACTCACAATTAGAAGGTACAAACTCTTCATCCTGACTTGGAGAAGTGAAATGTGCGTCACATCTAGAACCCTCAGCCTTCATCTTCTGTATGAAGAAACAGACATTCAAAATAATGTATGCATCTTCTAAAATGCAGTATACACAACCATCCATAAAACCTAGGAATTAGGGTCAAAAATCACAAGAAATGACCCAGCTAGTGACTTTTTTTTTTTCTTTCATTAGTATGCCCAATATACGTTACAAAAGACAGCATCCAAAGAGAAAACAGCTAACCTGAAACTGGCAAGTCTGAACATTTGAGTTAACTAGAAATAAAACAGGCTATCAGTCTAAAGAATCTGACCTGAAAACATCCAGCATCCAGTATCACCATCCTGGTATTTGTGCTTTCACCATAATCAAAGTCTTCAAGAGGTAGGTGAGCTGCCGTCAATGAGACTCCATATGCACTAGCTAAAGATTTACTGATGCAATAACTTGACCAAAAAAAGAGAAAATTTGGCTAAGATGTAATGCTTATGTACAGAAGCACATCGTTTTTAGCTGGCAAAGACAAGCAATCACAGACTGAGATGCACAGAGCAAATGACTGAGGACAGAAGGACCTCATCGCAGCAGCTAAACAGTCACCCTGCATCCTTCCAAGACCACGAGCCTATTCTGCAACTACACGTGAAATTAAAAAAAAATGCTTCCTCACACTGTCATATGCAGCCACTTAGAAGTGTGAAAAGCAACACTTTTTTTTGCAAGGCATAGCAGTACATAACAAGAGTTTTTTGAACAAAATACTATTCGTTATTATCTCAGAGCACTACTACAACTGACTGAGCTCTTAAATGGCATCTCCTTGTTTCCCTACCATTTCCTTTCTCTTTCCCCACACCAAAAAGATTACAGAACCGTATGTATCTACACTGTATGTAACGCAGTATAAAAGTTTCCAAAGAAGAGATACACTAGAATATACTGAAAATTTCTCACCAAATAGCAGTATACTAAACCACGGAAGAAAACCAATGAATTTTAATGTAATTAACACTTCTCTCAACTCTCCACTAGTAAGTGGAGGTAGCGAAAGGATCACTACAGAGTGATGGACATTACCACCACAGAAATTACATTACATCCAAGTGCTGAGATTTGTAGCATACTGCTAAGCCATACAAACAACAATGAAAGTTACAAACACAACAAAATCTTGGGGGTGGAGGGAATAAATAACACTCAAGATTTAGAACTAGAGTGCTCCAGGCAGTCAGAGAAGCCAGAGCCAAAAAGGTGCATCTGCAACAAAATAAAAAGTCCGCGCACTGGAGATAACTCCTTAGCAATACTCACGCAATTTTCTTACAGGACGCCAAAGCACAGCAGAGTATCTCATTCTCTTCGTGCCACTTGCACCTACATGAAATGAAGTTCAGGCTTATTTCAGAAGCATCTACATCGTTAATCAACATGAATAGCTGGTCTGCTCAGAGGGAACAGGAACAAACATTAAAGATGTTATCTTTTCGTCTCAGTGACCATATAGTACCTTTGAAATTTCACAGAGGACCAGCGTTCAATAACTACGCTCTAAGTGGTTTGTGCAGAGTTAAAAGGCATGCTTAACAGGCAACGTGCGTCATGCTGAGGTGGGGGGAGGGAGAAAAGAGAATCCTGAGATTTGGAAATGGAATTTAAAGGTAACAATTTGAAGTTTCCCATTAATGTAAAACAGGTCCTCTTAGTACAAGCATCCCCACTTTCCTCTCCAAGTGTGTGTTTTAAAATGCATTTTTCCATTCTTGTTAAGGTCTCCCTCTAGTGTGAAGATACTCATAGAAATGGAAAACTACCCGACCATAAAAAGACGAAGTGACATTGATTATCCCAACAGATCTTAAAACCCATTCTGTAAGCAGACTTGCAAGAATAATCTTTTTTTTTTTTAGAAAAAAGATCTACTCAAATTTAAGATCAAATTACTGGTTCTTACTTAATACTTTTAACTTTTCCTTTGCTACTGCTTATTTCTCCAAGTTAACTGTGTCATCACTACATACTCCCTTGCAACACCACAAACTACACACCACTTTTGTACAAACACAGAAGAATCTGAAAGTAGGAAAAGCTTTACCGTTCAAGACTCGGGGGAGGGGGAGAGAAAAAAATCCTACAAAGTAAATCGGATTCCAGAAGTGTTATAAAGAACATTCATTCCAGAAGAAAAAAAGATAGGATCTTGCTTAATGCTTATGCTTGAGAACTTGATTTATACCACTGGGAAACATACCTTATCCCTCTCATCACAGTAGCAATATGAGGCATTTGATGTATAGAAACAGCTAGGTCTGATTCAAATTACACTGAGAGTCTGAATCTTCTCACTTCTATGATTTCCAGTTAAATACCACAATATATTTTATTCCAGTTTTTCACCCCATCCTTTAAATTGGGCCTCAGCGTTAAAAAGCTGAGTATCTTTGTACTTCTTTTGGGGAAGTATTTTTCCTTTCCAGTTGTACTCATGATGTGACAAGAAGCGTTTCTTACCAGAAGGCTTGCAGAACATTCTAGCTAGCAGCATACAAGCTGTATGTAAGGCACTAAGAACATCACATTAATACATATTTCCACAAAGAAGAATCCAACATACCTAGTATTACTGGAAAAATCCCACAGGAAGACATCCAGTTCTCTACACACCCAAGTCTTGGATGGCTCCTTCTGGTATTTCATCTGGTAGAGTTCTATGATCAGGTCTTCTACAGCGAGAAGCTCCAGATGGCTCTCAATGCCTATAGCTCAGAGAAAATCCATGTCAGGAGAACAAGAGAGTCAGTGAATATTCTGCTGAGCTCAGTTCTCAGTCACTCACTGTTCACTGCCCAGCCTCTTAACGGAGCATCAAAGCTCTTGTAAACCTTAACAAGTTATTCCACCAGTGGTTTTAATAAAACTTGGCTTCCTAGCAAAGCAGGTCCCATACTCCCATAATTTCCTCCATCTCAGCAATTATGTATTCTACCTGCGAGCCATCTCTCCTCAGAAGCTGTCTTCCCATGTGTTACCATACGCTCACCTTCACAGTCATTTCACTGCCTCTAATGCTCCTTTAACTGGCTGAGCAAGAAAGAGTGTATATTGTTCTATGGATGTGCTCACTAGCCAGTCAGCTGAACCACAGAATGGCAGGGGTTGGAAAGGACCTCTGTGGGTCATCTGGTCCAACCCCCCTGCTGAAGCAGGGTCACCTACAGTAGGCTGCACAGGATCTTGTCCAGGCGGGTCTTGAATATCTCCAGAGAAGGAGACTCCACAACCTCCCTGGGCAGCCTGTTCC
>Ga0065711_1007078_pt1 | contig 15736 bp, 6 predicted proteins | sample Hoacrofraction12_FD_59098 | JGI IMG/M metagenome (GOLD analysis project Ga0065711, IMG submission 59098) | Hoatzin crop microbial communities from Cojedes, Venezuela - Epithelial fraction 12 v2 (version 2) | ecosystem: Host-associated > Birds > Digestive system > Esophagus > Crop | place...
TTTTTTTTTTTTTTTTTTTTTTTTTTTTTCTTTTTTTTTTTTTTTTTTTAACTCCAGTAATTTGTGAAGCAGCTGCATTGGTCATGAGCTACTTGCATTTTATTATACCTACAATGATTTTTAAACAGAAAGAATCTGCTCATGGGAACACTAATCCTTCCATTATAGAAATAATTAAGCTCTTTTATTTGCAAGATGAAAATCTTTAGGGAACATAGGAAAACTAGCAAAGAGCAATTTTTTTTTTTAAAGAGGAAAAATGATGATATAAACAGACCTGCTAGTGTCTATTAAACGGTGGCATATGGAAAGGCATACAAACACTTACATAAATCTCTCTCAGCATTTTTTCTATTTGGCTCTCAAAAAAAGGATATTCTACAGAACTTTATTTACAAAAATATGATGGCAATTTCTCACAAGATCGTTTCTAAATCTTTTCAATATCAATATGCTTCCATTCTTTTACGATAAATGTTAATCTGAATATTGTTATTCTATCTTTCAATTCTATATCTATAGACTGTACGTGTTTGCAAAACACACTCTTTCTCAGTTAAACAAAGCTACTTGTATTAGATTTTTATTTACTTTCTTTAGTTTTTGTTGTAATGGTGCATTTTATATGTAGCAACTTCTGTTCCTAACTCTTCTGTATTATTTGGTTCAATATACTGTACTGTATTTACACATGTAAGATCTAGCACATTACCACTCAAATATATTTGAAAACTTGCTGACATAAAAGTGCTGTTCAATCAGTAGATTTTGGCTCATAAGAAATAGAGGAATATGGGAATATTCCTTGACTGGTCATGCCTAGTGAGGATGCCATAGGGGGAAGGGAATGGCTCAGGTTGCTGAGTTGTGAGGGAGGAATGTTTAGAGAACAGAAACCAGAAAACCATAAGAAAGCACACTTTGTTTTTCAATTCTGCTCACTAGACAAGTTGCTTAATATGTGTCTGGTTTTGAGGCAGGTGGCAGTGTGCTGTTCTTACGTTACATGTGATGGAGCCCAGCTTTCCTGGAGATGGCTGAACAGCTGCCTGCCGATGGGAAGCGGTGAATGAATTCCTTATTTTGCTTTGCTTGCGCATGCAGCTTTTGCTTTACCTGTTAAGCTGTCTGTATCTCAACCCATGAGTTTTCTCACTTTTACCCTTCTGATTCTCTTCCCCATACTACTCTGGGGGAGCGAGCGAGCGGCTGTCTGTGCTTAGCTGACTACTGGGGTTAAACCATGACAGGCAGGAAGGGAAATAAAGGAAGGGCTGGTCTCTTACAGTAGAATTATCTCAATGGAGAGAAAAAATGAAGCAAGTCTACCTATGACAAAAAGGGAAGAAGAGAAGATGTCAATGATTAATATCACCATGACAAAAGCCTTTGACAAGATCCCTCACTAAAGCATGCTAAAAAAAATGAAGCTGCTTGGGGATCTAGGTCAGTTTTTACAGTAGACAAGGGTTGTTCAGAGGGATTTGTGTTGGATCCAATATTCAGAAATGAAGTGGAAATAAAACTTCACTAAGTTGCAAAGTTTTACGTTGTTTCTGATCTATTAATGTTAATAAAAATGACATTTTCTTGCAAGTTTGAGAAAGTGGCAATAAAATGGCAGGTTAAAGATGATACTGATAGACATAAAAACAACGCACAGTGAGAAAAAATTCTCAATTTGCATCTACAGCATTGGATTCTGACCAGGCAGTTACCACTTAGAAATATGTTGCTGGAATTATGACAGACAATTCTACGAAAGCATCAGCTTAGTTCACAAAGCAATTGAATGTCAATTATTATCGGGAAATGAATAGAGAACAAAACTGAAAAAATCGTTGTTTCTGCGTATAAATCCATTACATGTTTTTTGAATCTTTTGTGCATTACAGGTCATTCATGTAGTAAAGGTAAAATAGTATAACAGTAAAAAAGTAGCAGTAGCATAGAAGAGTAAAAACATGTGGAATGATTTCCATACAGCTAAACAGACTAAGGGTTTTTTTGGTGAGCAAAAAGACCACTAGGTTTTTATAAAGGCCTGTAATAGTCATGAGTGTCATGGAGATGGTGAATAGAGAGTTATATTTCACCATCTTTCAGAATACAAGAACTGGAGGGCATCAAACAAAACTAGCAACTGCCGGGTTCAAAACAAGCAAAAAGAGGAAATTCTTAATATAGCACATGGCTTTTAATATAACACACAGCTTGACAATGAAACTCATTGCTTCTAGATTCGGTGAATGCTACAACAATGAGAACTATGCTACTGATTAGAAGAGCATGTCAAACGAAAAAAATCTACCAGTACTGTGAAACAGAGACATGCCTTTGATGAAGATTGCTAGAAGATGGTAGAGTACCGCAGTATACTACATTACTAATAAACATATTTCTTTGCATACTTTCTACTGACCACTGTTTGATGGCTAAATAGACCTTTGTTCTCAGCTAGATACTGGGTTAGATAGCCCTTGTTCTTTTATTTCTGTTGTTTCTTTTCCTGCAAAGGATGGAGAGAGAATTTGCATCCTTTATTTTTTGATTTTTTTTTAATAGAAAGTGATGTAATAAAATTATTGTAATTAAATATTAATATTATATAGGAGAGTTTTTTTCCTTGTTATGTGTACACTTCACCAGTGAAGTATTTCAAACTGTAAAACACTTAAAAAGCAAAAAGGAAAAAAAAAAAATTATTCAGTAAACAAGTACAACAGCACTGGAAACTTTATGACAGTATTTTCTGGCAGCAGAGCTGATATTTTTTTCATGTCCTGGTTAAAAACTAGAGAGGAGTAAAGATTAATTGAAATAATATAATCTTTTAAAAAAGCTCTACTTAATTTTAGGTTTACCTTTTTTCTGAATTAGGAAAATGGCAGAGTTCCAGATGTGAGGTTGCTGATCATAGCAGTTAACATGCAATTCTGCTGTTACTCTCTTCAGAGTTTGTTTGTATTCTAACCTACAGAGCATCTAACAACTCATTTAACACATGCCTATTAAATATAATTATTTTCTCTCTATATAAGTCAGACTGCTATTCAAATGTTGATTGGATTGTTGGAAATCAAGTTAAACTTCAGCTTCCAGCTGAGTTATGAACCAGGAAAAAATAGGATGTGATGCTACAAATACTGACCTAAGAACTTTTAATCCTTCCAAAGGAAGGATTCACCAGTTCTGCTAAGTGTATATAATCTGCTACATTCTGCTTTTGCAGTTCCATTTATAATCTGTTTACAGGCTGAAAAGATAAAAAGGATGAGAAAAAGTATATCTGGAACCACATTTTCAGAGTATCATTTAGACACATTAAAAGAGCTATAGGTGATTATAATAGACCAGTTTGAGAAAGTTACCATCTTGTCAGGTACACTAAGTTATTGCTTCTATACTCCTTTTGACATTTTATAAGTCAGAGTTCCACAGAATATCCAGCTAGAAAAAATAAAAGGTTATTACCTCATGGGACAAGTTAGTCCTTTGGTGACCCATTGCAGAGGATCAAGACCTCCAGTCAGCCTTAGGGATATGGGAATCTCAGTCCCTCCCACAGTGCGCGCAGAGCATGGATAAATTACTTCTAATAAAGACTAAAAGCCTAGTAGAAACCTGAAGGTCACCACACACAAGAGAGTAGGGCCAGGAGTACTAAGATTCGGAAGTTACAGGTCCACTATCCTGTCTAAGACAGATATGCCTTCACCTGCGTAACAAGAGCTGGTGTGGCTTTTGAGGATTCCCTCTCCTTAGAGGTGTTTTTGTGTGTTTTGTTTTGGTTTGTGTTTTTTGTTGTTGTTTTTTTTGTTGGTTTTTTTTCATGAGCACCATCATATGGATGCTGAGCATCCTCATGAGCGTATGGATGATCTACAGAAAACCTGAAGTATCTAAACCAAATCTGTAGCATGAAACTTTAGAGGCGATTTGTCTTATAGCAGACAACTATTTGTGATACTTGTCACTTTGGGGAGAAGAGTTTTCTACAGTAAGTGATAAGCAATCAAGCGAGATCAGTATTTTGGTTGAGGTGTGACTTGCAGCAAGCTTTTCTGTACTTTAACTGGCTTCCAAGACACAAAGATGATTGCATCAGACTTAAAATGCAGATGAGACTTTCAAAGCGATAGCCGTAGAAATGATAGCAGCTACTCCGTTGATTTCCATCATAAGCTATACACTGCCTTGACTGTTACACCGAGTACTTCCTCAACCCTGACATAACTCAAGAGTAAGAGATTAAAAAATCCTAGGATTCTTTGTATTCCTTTAAAATTCAGTGATAGCCCTGTAGACATCCTGTGCAGTTCTTGAGAAGGATGCACTGAGGAAATGACTGAATTCTCATACAGTCAGTGTATGAGACAGGCTTTTACAAAACATCATTATCTTAACAGCCAGAATATTTAAACAGTTCATGGCAAACCAATGCAATTTGTGCTGCTGCTTTCAGTGTTATTGTATGTCAAACTGTGAAAGCAGCAACCAGTGATACCTGCAATGCCCTGGAGCATATGTGCCCGAACGTGAAGTTTCTAAGGTACCACAAGAAGAAACTGCTATGTTTAATCTAATTAAAATAATTTCTAATAAACAGTAAATTGGAAGCAACTGAGATAAAAAATCTAGTGTAAAACCATTAGTTGTAGGTAAAATTCAATATCGAACAGGGGTTTGGCAATGTTAAGTTAGCTGGAATAGCCTTTTTCTTGGAGTACCCCACTGCTATTGGGTACTCAGCTAGTTACATACCTAACAGGGAAGACGACACCTCTTCCAAATCCTTATGGACAGTATGTACTTCAAAACCCTGTAGTTTTGCATTCTTCTGAAAAGACAATATTCATTTCTCTGTAGCTATTTTTTTTTTTTTGGTGGAGTGCAAATTCGCAAATAAAAGCTGAATGCATCCTTCCTTCCCCACATCTAAAGAATGATGGATTTGAGTGAGGGGTTCAGCTGTTGAATTTGTAGTGTCTATACGTGCTACTCAGATGTACTAATGTCTGGCTTGTTAAATTAATTGCTAAAAACAGTCAAAATTTCATAGGACCAAAATCTATTTTTAAAAAGCCTATTTAAAAAAAAAAGTGTAAAGCTGAATATAATGTCTGAACATTTACCTTTCCTTTGTTCAGTCTCTGAAGCTGCACTCGAAATGCAGCGAACAGTCATCTTGTATTCCTGCTGCTGAGGTCAGACAGCTTCTCCATGAAATTCAACATGGTTCAAAGCAATTAGTAAGAGTGGCATATTATTTTTGTAATCACTAAAACAAACTACAACTGACTGTCAGATACGAAAGAGGATAGTAATTTGTAGACATAAATATATACAGTGGCTAAAAAGGAGATAAAATATAAGAATTGAATTTGGTATCTAGACTTTCTGAAATCACAGGCTCAAAAAGCAGATACAATCCACCCACCCTTTTATCTGCCTGAACTTGATAGACTAAGTTTAATATTGTGCAGTTTACTGTGATGCAAATCACACGAAGCAGCTTTAAAAAAGCCCCACAGGTATGCCACATATGTATCACAAGATCCTATTTATTGTTGTACCCATTTGGTATTGAATATTTTACCATAATTTTCTCTGCATTTCAAGGAGTACTGCATGTTGTACCTGTTGGCAGTGTTGTGATGCTTGTCTTTTTCTTTAATTTCCAGTGCGTGTGGCATGAACAAGTTGCTGCCATCCTTGCCATCCCATGTCATTCTTCTCATACAGCCAACAAGAAGTTCCATATACCCTTGACATATTCTTAAAAAGGCATTTCTCTCAGTAAACATCCTTTCAATCTCCCATCTTAATCTCCAACAGCGTGCTATTTGATCTATTCTTCATATCCGTCTCAAATAATTTTTGGTAATTTGATCAAGGATGCTACTTAATTTGAAAATAATTTCATTCAAATAGTATAGCAGAAAAAAAAAATCACTGTTAAAGTAGTTGAGTCCAAATGCTCTCATAAAATCAGATGCACGTGCACACAATAAGCAAAATATTAGAAAAGTCTGCACTACTATGATTTTCTATGTGAGGGTCATTAAGTTTGTCACATGAATGAATCTGCAAGTTTTTCTCCTCTTAAAGGAAATCTGAGTTCTAAAGGTTTCATAGGTATCTGCTGTTTTTAAACACATGCTCATGTTTTCTGTCTGTTAGATAGCATTGCGTAAAGAAAAAGTAACTAATATCTAACCAGAGAAAGAGGTGAAGTTTTTGAGCTGGACATAATATTGTGACAAGTATGTATTTCACACTATTATGCACCCTTCGTGGTGAGCATTCATGAAATATTAGTCAACAGAAATTAAATATATTTTCATTGTATGATGAAATGAAGTAAGATCTTTGTCAGATAAACAGGTCATCACTGTGTCTATTCTGCCTGGAGTGTTTTTCAGGGAAAAGTCTAAATACAAGATTTGGAAATGTGTCATAATTACGGGAGGAAGAGGTAAATAGAACGAAGCTCAAGTAGACCTTGTATGCCTGTTAAATGACTGCTGTTTGTTTCTTTGTGTTACTGGTTAAGTAGCATCAGCTAAATGTGAAATTAAGAATTTTGGGCATAGAAATTAAAATTATGAATGAAATGTGTACACACAAATCAGTGCTTTTTATTGTGCTGCCTGCAGGAGTGTAGACATGAGCATGAAGGAGAAAGGTGAGTTGATTTGGAATTCCCTATCACTATGCAAAAAACCTAATTTGTTCCTGCACAACTGTTGCCCAGCTGGAATTTTGCTAACTTCATGACTTCGTAGGAAACCAAGAACTCAGTCATGAACCAGAATCAGATGAGCCATTATACTTCTGCACTGAGAATCAGCACTCTCAACTAAGTAGTCTCACCACACCCATGTAAATAAAAGACATGACAAATCTTGGATTTGAGGGAAAGAGTAGGCATAAAGCATTCTGTTTTAAGTGAATCAACTTTGGGGGTTTTTGTTGCTGTTGTTAAAAAGGAAACAATAACTGTTACATTGTTGCTGATATACTGCTGGTAATGGGGGAATTTGCCTTGCTAAATAAACTTTGAGAAGTACACCTGCCATTAGATTTATTTATTTTGGGGCTTTGTTATTGTTTTCTGTATGGCGCAGTGTAATGTTTGTTGTCAGTTAAGCAGCTTCCCTCACCAGAAGTTAGCAGCCAGCAAAGCAGTGAAGTGTCTGCGTGCAGCTCTAAGGCAGGCAGCTAAGCCCCAGACCATAGACATGCACGTTCCCCAGTTGTGTGGTATTCGGCAGGTCTATGCAATGCCAATGCCGATGCTTCCATGCGCTGTGGACCAGCTGTTAGAAGTCTCTGTGTCTCCCTAGTGACCCAGGTAGCTTTGGCACTTCAGTAGGTCTCTGAATCCCTGCGTTGACATCAAGGACACAGTTTTTAAACATTGTGCTCCCCCAAGTTAGAGATGCCACAACAGTCTCTCCAGTACTGGGCTTTGTCATCATTTATGACATAAGATTTCTTAAGGATTGTGAAAATCTGTGACATCCTTAGAATTCACGAGAGAAAATGAGTGTAGAGTCCAACCCTTCCCATGTGCAGGGTCTAGATGGAAAGAAGACGACAGAACTTTTGATATAAAGAGCACACTGAGCATTACTGTGGGCACTGTGGACTTTGTTATTCTCTGTATTTAATGTGGTTCCAATTAAGAAAATGTCCCTGCCTAAAGAGGCTAAATACACTGGCTCCCATACCGAATCCATCTAGCACAGTGAAGTCAACAATGTACGCTCCGTGAGTGTTGATACTGAAAACACCCATACCAAACAAGAACAGAGTAGTAAAGCGCTTGTCTATGTACTCAGATCTCAGTACAGGCTTTCATGCAACAAAGAGATCCAGAACTAAGTATCTGCCCTGGGACTGTTGTTTTTGTTGTTATCATTTTACATGTTAGTTTGTTGGGGTTTTTTTTCACTTCTACGTCTCCTGTGCTTTTATGTGATAGATAATTACTTAAAAGCACCTTATATTCTTAATACTAAAAAAATAAGCAGCATAAAATTATACCATTGCCTCAGGTTTTTGGTTCTCTTATAATTCTTTTAAATTGCCCCTGTGTTTTCTCACTTCTCAGAATTTATGGACTTGGCCTTACTGACTAGCTTTAAAGAATTCAGTACTTTATACATTAATGTGCCTACATAAAAGACATATGAGAGAAAATGATCTGCCAAAAATCAATATACATTTCATATATTAAATATCTAGAAAGATATTGAAAGTGGTATCGAATGGGGAAGTTACTTAAAAATGAAAAAACTTCTATAATAGCCAAGTACTACATGAGCAAAGAGAAACTTAAACCTACATTAAGGCTCACAGAAGAAAGAGAATGGGAGAGAAGTTTGGACTGTACTTGGTCAAATTATATGTGTTGGATAAAAAAAACAAAACTCCTTTATGACAACTTTGAGAACAGAAAATATCAACAATACTAAAATACAGTAAAATATTACTAACTGTCCCCAAATTTTTTCTGAAAATGTTATCCCTGAAACTCAGATCCTGCTGTAATACCTAAGTATTTAATTAGAATTGTACTCTTAGCATGGAATAAGGTACTATATTGTCAGTTGGACCTTTTAATAGGTAAAATGGGAGCATAAAATTGTTTAGACTTTTAAATGAATTGTACAAACAATGACAGAAATTAATTAGAATTTTCATTAGAAGAGGGTTGAGTAATATGAAGAGTAGCCCCAACTAACCTAAAGCCACCCAGTGTAAAACACTGTCTTTCGTACTCCAGAAAGTTTTTATTATGTTCGTTGCTTATAAATGTCAGATTAGCATGCATATCCTAACATTTAGATGAGCAACACAATTTATCTTTTAACTTTTGTGCCCTGAAAACTCCCAAGATAGTCTTTTTAAATTAATTGCAAGAATGAGAAGTTATTACAGGAAACACAGAGAAGACAGTATTTCCACACTACTTTGTGAGAGAAAGGTATTTCACAGTTTTAATCCATTGGTAAAATATTTAACAAGAATTAAGCTGCAGATTCCTACTACAACGGTCTTCTAAAGAAAACCAGAAATGAGTGGAGTCCCTCTGTAAGACAGCTACTGTGAGAATTTGTGGAATCTGTCTGTGTAACCTTAACATTTTTTAATCTTGCCATGAAAAGATCTAAAGTAATATCAGTGTTACTGATATGGTATCATTTTAAGGATTATACTTTGCTATCATAGGCTTGTCTGAAAATTCTGGAAGTGCTTCTAGGTAAATATCTGTGTTGGAGTTACAATAGAAGTTCAGCCCAACTATTGAGTTTTTAAATGGTTGAGAGGCATGCTTACAAAAATGCCTCTCCAACTGCATTGCCTGCTCAGTAACTTGTGAACTTCAGTTATTATTTGAGACTGAGAAATATTGTAGGCTACTTGGACAAATTAATAATTTGATAAATAAAGAAGACCCTCTAAACCTTGGTCAACATGATTAGTAAGAAAAATGTTAGCAAATTAGAGCACAGGATTTTTTCCCCTCTGGAAATTGGAAATTCAAATCTTTTTCTGGAAAAAATTATGCATATTGATTGATGATAATGCTTTTTCAACATAATTTTGGCAAACTCTTTTAAATAGCAATTAAATACTAAAAATCAGATATAAAAGCAGGTTCAAAATATGATTTAAATTGTTTTTAATGGGAATTGCTAAGCTATTCAATTTCTGAGTCTGAATAAAATGTTGGTTTGTAATTGCAATCTCATTTGCTCTTTGCTTATATGAATAATTGACTGAAATATTTTTTAAATGTATCGAGCTGCCTTTTTATCAAAGTACGTGGAAAGTCATTACATTTATTCTCCGATATAATTCAGAATAGGAGGCTGAATTTTCAAAAATGATAGGTTTGATTCTTATTTTCTTTTTCCCCTCAAGCTGATTTTAATCAGTTTTAATCTCTTTCATCTATAGTATAACTGAGAAGTTATAAATAATATTGTTTTAAGAAGGAATTCAGCCTCTCAGTCATTTTTAATAAGAAAATTTATCTTCTGTAGAAATAGCAAATATTTTAATTCTTGTCAAGAAAGTGACTNGGAGTGAAAAAAAAGCCAGGTAACTAAAAGCCTCNGTTTCAACAAAATTACTATGTTTGACACACCCTCAAAATCAGAAGAAGTTAATGCTATGATTATGGCTTTGATTAAAATAACATAATTAAACATACAGTTGACTGCAATGTAGGAATAACACAAAGTTTTTGATGTAGCATTCCAGAGAACCAGAGAGATGCAAAGACTATAAAATAATACTCATATTTATTCTAAAAATCTTTGGCATTGAGAAAGGGCCACTTTTCTGTTTGCACCCGTTGACTGGAAGATTGGTTGATTTTGTATGACAGTATAAAGTTAAGGAGCTGAGGATGTGAAAATGTAACATTCACAAAATTTTAATTTGATAAACTCCTTAGTTTATCTTTCTATGGCAGAATGATAAGAAAAAATTAACATAGTCCACTAGAGTGCAGGTCAATGAATTCATTCTGGCAATGGGAAAATGAAACAGATTTTGTTCATAAAGTATATGCCTTCCCCAAGGCAAGTGGTAACAATAATAATAAATTCTTTGATCTGAGAATTTAATCAGAAAAAGAAGGTTGCATTTATCTGAAGAGTACATAGGGAAAGAAAAAGCATGAAAACTTTAATATTCATAGCAAATGAACAGGAGGGCATCGTGGCCAGACGAATAATATGCAAGAATAACTTGGATTTAAGATGAAGAACTTCCAGAAAGAAAGTTAATATTTGTATTAATATTGGAACAGTAAATTCTATTTCAGGGATTCTGAAGTAGCAATGAATTTAAAGTTAACACTAATAAAAGCAATAGGCAAGAAAGAGGAAAAATAGAACTACAAACAGAAGTATTAAAAACTTTTTAGCCACACAGTTCAAATTGACAGACATTAGGTCACAGAGAGAAAGGAAAAGTCTATCCAATGAAAACATGTTTGCAGAATTATGGGAATTCAGATTATTGTGACTTTCCAAACAAAAAACCTGTATAGCTACTCCCAGCAGGAATACTTTCATGTCCTTCTATAGGAAGCTGTGTTTGTAAATGCTGATTTTGCACAACTGGTTTGAACTGATCTTGTTAAAATCTCCGAGTTCTTAAAAGAAAAAATTATACTGAACAATTATTTTATTATTCAAAAATCCATTTATTAATATGCATTTAAAATATTACTACTGATATGGTCAACAGTCTGGATGTTTCCTGACACATAATGTTTATCAGTGCACTCTATATGATACTTGGTGCCTAGAATACTGAGTACCACGCTATCAAACACAACAGTTGCCCCTTCTAAAGTTGCGTGTGGACTGACTTAGCTGCCCTATGTAGCTCACAGAGTATCACCTCAAAGCACTAGTGGACTAGCTTATCCACAGTGACAGTTCTGAGGATATGACAAAGGGGAAGATGAAAATTAAGCTTTCTAAAGTTTGCCTAATGTATGCAGCTGATCAATAATTTGTCTTGAAACTTTTTATATAGTAGGCAAGTTTGAGGTCAGGTACAGGCTCAGATACAATGCTGCTGTGATATCTGTTCTATGCCGTATGTACGCGTAGCTTCGCTATACAAGAAATGGAGGTTTGTCCTAGATAGTTTCATTTGTATAGTTCCCAACATGCAGCAGTAAATTGTTCAATTGAAGCTTATTACATCTTATTATTTATAAATAAGAAGGCATCAGAGCTTAAAAAAGATAAAAAAGAGAGAAATTATTGTTATTTAGTGTAGGTTGTTTCCTATGTTGCAACATTACCAGAATTATAACATTTTTGTGTTTAACAACTGAAAAAAGCTGGTGACTGACACCTTAAAAGCTTGGAGAATGTTCATTCCTTTGTAGAAAATGGATTCATTTGTATGATCTGTAAGTTAAAATAATTATTTCTCTAACAATGCTCTTATAATATCATCCTGCAACACCCGTCACTGCTAAATCAGTATCATGCTTATATATTTTTTTTAAAGGCTTACGGTAATTCAATAAATTCAACCATAATATTAATGTAATTTATCAAGTGATTCAATTATATCCTAAAAATTGGTTGTAAATAAAATATATTTCTTTCCTTGCACCAAAATACATTCTACAGACTCTTGTTTAGAACACTCCTATGCTAACCTGGTCTTGTCTCACAAATGGAGTTTGTTACCAAGTGTGCAACATCCCATACACACACAGAACCAAGATATCAGTTTATTCCTGGTTTTGCGCAAAATCGGGTGCTATGTGGATTTCCACAGAGCTAGCACACCTGGTTACAATCACATCACATATTTATAGTTAAAAATGTTAATTCCGCCTATTAGCCGTACCTTCCTAACTACGATTGGTTAGTTCTCTTCTCACTTCAGTTTAAAGATACAGTACCCCTAAACTTTACCATGCATGCTGAGTGAGTAAGGGTCTCTGCTTGGGCCAGGGTCCTCAGCCCCAGTGGTGTGATTTTAAGTATTATAATGAAGACAGTTAATTTAAGGGTGCTCTTTATCATTCTTCTGCTCATATTTCCAAATTGTTCAAAAACATCTTAATTAGCTTACATATTTTTCCAAGATATACTTGGTTCCCAATGAGAGTAGTTCATGATTAGATGTTCCTGTATCACCACTCTTGTCAACATCTTGGCCTTCCGTTAACCCTAGAGTACATATTTCACCTAAACAATTAGGTCAGACTGACCTTCTATGCATACTTGTATAATGCTGAGTTCAACTGACTACAGTCTCAGGCCTGTACTCAATCAAAAAATACAAATAGAACCAAAAGGATCGTATTCAGCTACCAAAATCTCATGGGGAAAAAAAATAAAGGAATGAAAGGAAAAGGTCTGTGAAAACCTGAAAACCAGTCTCTGAAAGTACAATTGCAGAAACTGTAGACTGCAGTTATTCCTCTATAGTGAAACTTGAAGAATATTGATGAACGCTAGTTGAATTGGCATCCAGATATTCAGTTCTAAGAAGTATTAGAATTGTTTGGTCAAGGAGTATAAATAGTGTTATACTATTTACATGACCAAAGAACAATAGGCAAAATCTTAATTCTGTATTAGAATTTATCTGTTTTCTATTCCGCTTTTGTCATAACGGACCTGATTGTTTACAAAGGATCATATAATTCCAATTTAATTTTCTAATGTTTTCCCTTATGGTAAAATTCTTTAAAATTACCTCAACAAATAAGCAGAAATAAGAAAGCTGAGTAAATTCTATTGTTGTTACCAGAAGATATCTGGAAGAGTCAGATTTCAACAAACCAGTCTTTAGTGTTTTGGACTGCATTTTCCCTCAGCAACGCACCAGTCGTGGAAGACACTTGCATTCCCCCTGAAGGAAGATGTTTGCACTTGAACTGTCTTCAAAATACTATCGCTGAAATGTCTGATATCCAAGAGGCAAACTGTTTTCTACGGTATGTGGTGACATCACTGGATATAAAGTAATAGGGAAAAAAAGAGCCAAAACAGGTATGTATTTTCTCATGTCCCTTGCTACCTCCATTACTCCATAGGCAGAAATTCTGATTATTCTCTTATTCTGTACAGTCTTACAGATCTCCAAAAGTTTCATAGCTTATTAGTAGGTTCAGTGTTACTCAATCAGCTAAAGTTCTATGTTGAATGCTGTGGAAAGACAGATGTGAAGATGTTTTTCTCTCACTAAGGCAAACATTGACATAACTTTTAAAGTAAATTGAAGCTACCACCATCTTTTCACTGCTTAGTCTACATAACCATGTAAAGCAAAATAAGTTTGTCTTTAAACGACTTATTAGAAGAAAGGCAGTCTGAGGTATTAGGAAACCAAAAGGGACCCTTTTCGCTCTAATTATGTTATAAAAGAAAGGAGGACAGATTTGTCTTTACAGCTATGATATTTTAAAAGGATCTAGTTTTCATGTATGTGAAGCACTTTCTTATGCTTTATTTGTGTTCATGCTACTATAAGCTGATGGTGTCTAGGTCTCCATTTTCCAATTGGCCTCTCTTTTGACTGTGTCTGTCTTAGGGGCAGGAGGAAGCAAGGAGGTTATACTAAGCTGCTTTAAACTTCCTTGTTATCCTAGTAATTACTGTATCTTACTCGACGATTCGGTTTTAAATGCAGCTTTCTAGCGAGAAGATTAATAGTACACAGTTTGGTACAGCAAACAATCTAATTGACGTCGAATGAACAACACACAAAGAAGGGTCAGAATCATTCAATTTCCAGTACATCAATCCTTTCTTGCTGTTCAAGAAATAAAACAATTCCAAGCCACAGCATTCATAATAAAAAAAAACCCACAAAACCAAAATCCTCAAAACCAGTAACAATTAATGATAGAAAATATTAGAAGAGAACTATAATGTAATCCTTGTCCATATGAATACCAAGATTCCTCTTTGTAAATAACAAAATTATGATGTGAAATCCCACAAAACTGTATAGCGTGCAAAAAATGAACCCATTCTGTGAGATTTTTTTGTACATTTTGGTCAATTAGGCTTTTAAAGCTGGAGAGATTTCAGAGCAGTATGAGTTGATTTACCAACTGCTTCTGTTATACAGCGAGATTTGACTGGGATCCACATTCTCTAAAGGAAGCTCTGAAAACAACAGTGTAAGTAAATTGCTTTCCTCAATTTTTTTCCCCTCCTCTCACACACAAAGGAGGAAGACCAAATAGTAGATTTTAATGAGGACTGGAGTATTTCTTGATACACATTTATAACTTAGAGGAATTGAAGTAGTTCTGAGTTAAAATATACAGTGTTGCCCAATGGAAATTAGAGACCAAATTCCACTAGCTGTTGGAATTCTGCTGGTCAGTTGACCTTTGTACTTCAGATGATCTTCTCTAGGTTTTCTTGCCTAGAAGATACACCTAAACTAGTAGAATTGGAAGGACTTGTTCTCATAGGTAATGTTTTGACCTGACCTAACAAAGGAGTTCAAAAAGCTATCATGTATCCCTTCTTCAACTTTTGTACCATTAAAAAACAAAACAAAACTCAAAACAGACTTTAAGTCAGTATTTGGTACTTGCAACTGTGTCTTGTCAGGGAATTTCTGAAGATGATACAGACATAAAATAAAAAAAATGCAATTAACGACATGAAGGTGCACTAACATTTCAGCTGACATTTTCATGCATGATTTATACTTTGCCCACTAGTCAAATGATGAATCAGTCAAACTATCTTAGCCTAAAGCATGAAAAAGTGGAAAAAGTGTATGTCCTCTGCTTAGAGCTTTCCCTGGGATGACTTTGAAACTGTTTTCTAAACTCTTAATAAAATGTAAAGGGGAAAAAAAAAGTAGCTTATATGAGACAGTATTTTTAAAAAATGGTTGAAAGAGAAACTTCTTAAATTTTCTAAGTAATTTGTGAACTTAGTTAAGGAATTGTATTTTAAAAAAGGCACTAGAACTCAGAACTGAGACAAACAGCAGCTTTACCTCTAAACATGAACATTAGTCTGTTATGGTAGGACTATTTAAATGCTGTGTTTTTGATCTTGTTTCATTATTTTTCAGGCTGCAAGGTATTGATTGGGAAATGGCAGTAAGAAATAGCGTGTATATGGTAGGGAAATATAGTGATTGAAGTCTGGCACCAATGAACCTCAGCATGACCTGCTGAAATTACAAAAAAAAAAAAAAA
>Ga0065711_1041991_pt1 | contig 15736 bp, 15 predicted proteins | sample Hoacrofraction12_FD_59098 | JGI IMG/M metagenome (GOLD analysis project Ga0065711, IMG submission 59098) | Hoatzin crop microbial communities from Cojedes, Venezuela - Epithelial fraction 12 v2 (version 2) | ecosystem: Host-associated > Birds > Digestive system > Esophagus > Crop | place...
CTGGTGAGGCCTCATCTGGAGTACTGTGTCCAGTTCTGGGCTCCCCAGTTCAAGAAAGATGAAGAGCTACTGGAGAGAGTCCAGTGGAGGGCTACAAGGATGGTGAGGAGACAGGAACATCTCTCCTATGAGGCGAGGCTGAGGGAGCTGGGCTTGTTCAGCCTGGAGAAGAGAAGGCTGCGAGGGGACCTATTACAAATATCTGCAGGGTGGGTGTCAGGAGGATGGGGCCAAGCTCTTTTCAGTGGTGCCCAGCGACAGGACAAGGGGTAACGGGCACAAACTGAAGCAGAGGAAGTTCCAGCTGAACATGAGGAAGAACTTCTTCCCTCTGAGGGTGACGGAGCACTGGAACCGGCTGCCCAGGGAGGTTGTGGAGTTTCCTTCTCTGGAGATATTCAAGACCTGCCTGGAGAAGGTCCTGTCCAGCCTGCTCTGGGTGACCCTGCTTCGGCAGGGGGGTTGGACCAGATGACCCACAGAGGTCCCTTCCAACCCCGACCATTCTATGATTCTGTGATTCATTTTTTTGCTGTCCTTGCCGCCATATAAATTGTCTTTTGCCTTAGCAAAAGCAAGCAGCAGATGTTGATTTACAGTGTAGCTGGCAGGAAAAATTCCAACAAAATCCATTTTTGTCTCAGAGTTCATGAGTTCACCATACATATTTTGGGGAAAACAATTGGATTTCAATGCACTTGTAGGAAGAATCCCTGTGAGAAATCTGCCTGGTTTCTGCCTGGTTTGTCTGCCTTGCTCCTCTGCAGCCCATTCTGGGCAAGCATGGACTTCCAGGCTCTTTCTCTCTTGCCAGTCCATTACAGAGACAGTCTCAGAGCTGTCAAAATTTTTAATTTTACATGCACTTATTGAGATGATTATGAAGTAAACCATTCTGATTCTGGTAGCTCTGAAGCAAGGAGTTATTGTCAATGACTACTTCTTTCACTGTGGTTCACAGGCTGTCCTCTCATCGCTCTCTGACCAGCCTGGGAGCTTGGTTCTACAAAAGTATTTGGTTTAAAAAAAAAATAGAATTCTCATGGGTTTTGTTTGTGCACTTTATTTTCCTTTTTTTTTCTCTGTGTGGAGAGTATTTGAAACAAAAAGTAAATTAAAAAATTGAGGAATATAACCACCTGTCCCAGAGCTAGTGTACCTGATCATGCCATGAATTGTTTTATGTTCCATTTACTGGGGAAAAAATGGGTCTGGTGACCTCTCTTTCCAAGTTTTTTATATGGTTGTATAACACAATGATCATTCAAGCAAATGTGCTGGAAGTTGGGAGGAAAATGGCCACAAATAGTTTTAATCCTACCACATGTGATGTACATACTTGATTTGATGAGTGTTGTTTTTATTTTCTGCCACCTGAAAAAAGGCTTTGCACATCTATTTCAAACTAGAACATATTCTATAAACTGGAAATAAAGCAGGTACTGAGCACTGCATATACGTAGTCAGGGAACTGAGAAACTGAAGAAAGGCAACTTTCTAGTGGAAGGTGTCCCTGCAGGAGGACTGGAACTACATGATCTTTAAGGTCCTTTCCAATCCAAACCATTCTATGATTCTGTGATTCTATGATAAAAAAGCAATCATCACATTACTGAGAAAAACATCAAGATATCTTCATGGTCAGTAAAAGACACACTCTAATTTGGTTATGGCCTTCTTTAGATCTTAGTCCTTCATCATTTGCAGAATGGCTTGCTTTGTCCAGAACCTCTCATGGTTGCAACATTTCCAATTATGATTTTCTCTTTCCCGGAATGTTAGTATCACTTAAAGCTTTTATAATATATTCTGCTACTGGAAAGGGAATAATTTTATTAGAAAAGCTAAAGATAACTTGAAAAATATGAAAATCCTGGTATTACAAGTAATTTCATAGGCTAAATGATTATTTTTCTGCAGTCTTTCTTCACTGTATTTCCTCTGTCTGTACTTTTAAGGAGCCCAGAAAGGGAGATGACTCTGGAGCGTGCAGTGAGCATACTGAAGAGTGAAAATACACAGTCCACACCTAGGATTCTTTCTGCAGTGACTTTCATACAGCATGAGTGCTTCCAGAAAGCAGACGCCAGAAGAAAAGTAAGTGATTATTTTTATACCGGTTAAAATCAGGTAGAGCAAATAACTTTCTATACTGTATGGCGCTGTGTGCCAACATTGAAAAAAGGCATTGCAAGAAACCCTGTGGGATACTGATGTTGAATACTTTCTCTAAAATATGCTGATGGTTTTTACTGCAGATTCTTTTAAATCAGTGGAACGACACAGGTCTATGCTAGAAAAATTTTGGTCTCTAGCATTTTGTGGTAGGAAACATGGAAACGTAGGGTGGGAAAGGGGATCAAGCATTCACCCACACCATCTGTAATTACCGACGTTTATGACCAACTTTTTTAAAAATCATATTAATTAGGATCCCACAGGCTCCTGCAAGCGAAGAGCTTTATTACCCTTATCAGTTATTCCTAAATTATAACTTAAGTCTCCCTTTTGCAGACTAAGTTTATGAATTTCCATCATCTCTTGATGGATATGGAGAAAAATGCCTGTTTTGTTTTGCTTTTATAATGGTTTTTCATATGTGTTACGGCTGCTAAATGTATACCCACTTAGTCTGCTCTTTTCCAGGCTAAACAAACACAGTTCTTTGAGCCTTTACGAGTAAGTCATAGAGTCTGAACTTTTTGTCAATGTAATTGCTCTTGCTCTCATTTTCAACTGGCACATGTACACCATTGGTACAGAAATATCCCAGAAATGAAAACTCTGGGAGTACAGTACAAAGTTATCCAAGCTTGAGAGTTTGCTAGGACTGCACAAGAGCGTTAATACAGTGTATGGATTAGCCAAACTGGTAAGGGCTTGCTGGGACTGCACAAAAGCATTAATGCATTGTTTGGATTAACCAAATTTGTGAAGTCTCTTACAGAAGGCTCAAGTCTCTTACAAGTTTTTTGAAGGAGCATATTCACTCCATATTCATGTATATGCAGTCCGGTTCAGTGACAGCCAAATATCACTCAGTCACGTGGTAGTTTTAACTTGCTTTGCAGTAGATCAAAGTCTGTTTTGGAAAAAAAAAACACCGGTACAATTGGCAGCCTTAACTTCAGTCTGAGGACAGAGCTTCAGAATTGAATGTTTCAAGGTGGTGTATTATTCAAACCTCTCTCAGGCAGCTTCCCTGAATAACAAGTGGATGAGTAAGAGACTTCCAACTGGAGTAGTCAGCTTGAAGCCGCGTTCTGTTTTCCCATCTGTCTCACATATCCTAGCTGAGTTTTTCTGTTTGGTGCCCATCAGGCTTGTTCACATGGGCATTGTCTTGTTTCCCCCTTTTAGCCTTTCAGCCTTCATTCCTTTTCTTTATCTCCCGCTGTTTTGTTCCCTGATACCTGATAGTCTCTGGGTATAGCGGCTTTTCTTTTTCTTGTGAACTTGTGGTCTTACAGTATTTTATTGAATTTTGTCTACCGATGAAAATTTAGACAGCCAATCAATATCTTTTGTAAATTCTCCTCTGCATATTAGGTCTAAAGAGCACCACTTCTTTTACAAGAGTTATAAATCACTTAAAATTACCAACAGAAAGTCTGAATAAATGTTTTAAAAAAACCAAGCAGCTACAATATCTGTGTCAAAAGGGCGTGTCTACTGTAATAAAAATAATCTACTGCAAATGTGCCTTCAGCACATTCTCTGCTCCGCTCACCTCCAGATATAAATTTCTGTATTTCACTCTGTTAGCATCTAGATGATTGTCAAATCAGGGGGAGTCAGGTCAGCAGTGCAGCAGCAAGAAGCTGTGCCTCTTGCACAACTGCATCAGAAGGCAGGCAGGCAGTGTAGTTTGCCAGGCCATGAAGGGCAAAAGGCTTTGTTACATTTCTTTTCTTTGTGTTGCCAGCACCTGTCGGTTGTATTGAATTCTTTTTATCATTAAACTCTGGACTACTCGAAACAGTTGTATCAGATTTCTAAGTCTTTCACATGCTGTTGATTCTGCACAAGGACGACTTTGTCTACGAAATCATACGGCATTTTGATATGCTGGAGGAAACCGTCCTCAATTGTACATGAATGTAAGGTATTTTCCATAGTACACTCATTCCTAAATGAGCCAAGGCTTGCTTATGCCACATCACAGCTCATATCGGATTCATCATTTGCCACAACACGTAGAACTGGGAAACTATTAGTTTCCCTATAGCTGCTGTAAAGTAACATCTTCTTAATTCTTCATTCATTTGGGGCAAAAACCTCGTTTTCTAAAGCATTAGACACTGAAGAGTCGTCTTTGTTAAATGTGGGTGGTTCAGTAGTTAACTAGGGTACAATGTTTAATGGTCTACATTTTGAATTCTACTAATTTACTATTTTTTTCTCCGTATGTCACAGATAAGACGTACTAAGTAAAATGTATTCTTATTTAATGCACTTTCAATATATGCACAGAAGTTAAGAGAGAAAATATTGTCTTTCCATCAGGTTGGCTGCTGAGGAAAGAAAGCAAACTTGGCACGTCATGAACATTTTACATCCAGGAATCTCAAAGCAGTTTATAAATGTTCCAGAGTTATATCTCAAATATCCATTTCACCAACATGAAAGCTAAAACAAAAGCAATTAAATGTCTTGTCAAAGAGTACAAATCTACAGCAAAGCTGGAAGAGATTTAGTTTCATTCTCTCACATTAATTATTAAAATACGATGCCTCCCTTAGTTGTGGATTTTAACTATGACTCGTATGAAAGCCCAGAAGTTAACAGTCATGTCCAAATGATTAATGAGCTGTGCTTCAAGTCTTTCAAATAGGAGAAATGAACAAAGTCGCGATGACTGTTTAAAGGTTTGCTGAGGGGGAAGGGTGGAGTTTCTCGTTTGCAGTGTCTAACTATTCTCTTCTGTGTTTTGTTTTCCTCACAGGTTTTCTCGCTTGGTGGTATCCCCAAACTTTTACATCTTCTTGATGTTCAGAATGAGGACATTCAGCGAGCAGCATGTGGTGCTCTGAGAAACTTGGTGTTTGAGGACAATGACAACAAACTGGAAGTGTCAGAGCAGAAAGGGATCCCACTGCTGCTGCGCCTGCTCCGACACACCCGGGACATAGAGACTAAAAAGCAAATAACAGGTAGTGTTTTCTGTGAAGTCGAGCATGAAGAAGTACTTTAAGTAGCTCACAAGATTTCCCTGTGAGGTGCATGGTTGTTTATGTAGGCTGATGTTTAGTGACTAAATACAAGAACATTGTCACCTATTCTAAGGTCTTCCCTTAGGGTGAAAACCCAAGGTCCTTACTCAAGACCAGTCTTTAAGACAGTAAGAAAAGACTAGGAACTGCAGCTTCCCCTATTAAAGCTTCTTTGGAAATGATACGAGTCTATTTGTTTACAGGAAGCTTAAAGTCCTAGGTATTCCAGAAGAGAAAGCGAGGCTCCAAATAGCAAATTCTGTAGAACCATTTTGGTGAGCAGCAATCGGAGCAGTCCCAGAGGTGCCTGGGACCATAGCTAATGCCTGATACTTATGTAGCAGCTCAGCCCTCGCTTTTTGACACTACGCTGCCAGTGCATATTGGGAGCTCCTTGTTGAAGGCTGTCCCACAGAACTGTCAGGTGCTGTGGATAGAAAGTGGCTGTCCCCACAAACCCTACTGCCCCAACTTTCTACCCTGAGTTCTCTCACTTCTAGCTGAGGACACCCGAGTCTTGCTCCAATCTGTGACAAGTAGAAAACTCTGCCACAGCAACACCGTGCTTCCTTTCTGTGTGCAGGGGAGAGAATTCCTGCAGGAAATCCATTTGACTGTAAAGATTATACAGCACCATCAGTGGAGGCACCTGCATTCTGGATTCGGTCTTTGCCAGCCTTATGTTCTCATCCTTTTAGTTCCAATATCCTTGAGGAAGAACTGTTAAAAATGGGTAGGGCCCACTGCAATTTTGAAGGAAGAGCCTTTTGGGTCAGAAACCCCGTATTACACCTCTTGTACATCAATGTAACAGAAGGAACATTGGGAGGAAATATCTGCCCCTTCTTACAAAGAAACCTATTATTACTGTCCTGCTGGCTTTACAGCAGCCACTTAAGAAATGCCCAGCACTTCATCCCAGCACTCATTTGAGACCATAGTGTGTCTCTAGGAAGTCAACTGCTTGTGACCCACATTCATTCTAGTTAGCATGCAAAGGAAGAGCAGGCTTATATTTTATAAATGGAAGAAAACATTATGAATAAATGAATGGGGATTTATTTCAAGGGATCTTTAAAGATACCAGGAACACAAGATGTTAAAACAACAGTGCTTGAAAAGATACAGAAGGTGTCAAGCAGCCCTGCCTCGAAGCAAAGGCATGTTGAGACCTTCTGTAATTCTGCATTCTTTTAAGTATTTGAAATACTGTTCTCCCCAAGCTGGAGAACAAAGCTTTGTATTGTTGACTCTTTTGGCTCAGTTCTACTGCTCTGCAACACTAAAAAGTTTTGAAGTTTTTCACATTCATCAGATGTAGAATTGGGCCAGCAAGTTATTGCATAGCGTGCTGTCTTTCAGAGCTATTACACAGCAGCATGGGAAGCAGTGACAATGGTGGCACAGTGGCCAGAAAGCTTATGCTCTTTTCTTGCTAGCAACTTCATCATTTCTGACAAGAGCTTTGACTGTTTGTGCAGGATAACTCACATGGATATTGTGAATATTACTGTCTTCCCCTTCACCAGAGTGAAAACGGATGAAGGGGCACCTTGTTTCTGCAATTAGTTCTGTCATTGAACATGAATATTCACTTACAAAACATACAAGGCACCAACAAAACATTTAAGCAAGACTGAGCAGGATGTTGTAGTTAGCATAAGGCAAAATATTTTTATATATGTTCATGCCCATAAGCTGCAAGGGAAGGCTTTACAAATACAAGAAAAGAGAAGTATTTCTCGCTTTATTCAAGACCAAATGTGCAGTCTGGAGGAAGTACTCTGGATCCCTTGGTGAAAACGGCACTAGGGCACACTTTTTGCCATCACTTGAGGAATCTCTCTAGCTCCCTAGGAAGCTGCAAGGAGCCCACAAGACAAAGGGCAACCTGACTGAATGAATGAGCATTCCTCAGCATAGTGAGGAACAGAAAGTGAAATGGCTGTGGCATGAAAATAAAAACAAAAAAGACTGGCTATTGAAGGTAAACCAGATGAGCCTCCAGGGTGTGTCTAACCTCTTGTTATCATGCAGCGTAAATCTAAGAAACGAAAGAAAATTTTCCCTGCAGGGAAGATTACAACGCAAACAGAACAGTCATTAAAAGCGATGTAAATTTAAAAAGAGACCCCACCCATGTTCCCAAATAATCATCTAAGGGAAAACTATGCCCCTATGAATACATTATAGCATAACTGCAAGGGAAGAGCCCACTCCTAAAGACATTTTCTAATGTGAACAAATTCATCCACACCCAGGATGCCACTGAAAGAATCCTTGTGAGCCCAGTGAGACAGTGCCTGTGGGTAAAGGTAGGATTTTTGCTGGAAAATTTACAGTGTGAGCAACATCTCAAATACTGTTCTGACAATTTATTCTAGGTATCTGCCTGTAATTCAAAATGCGCTTGTTCCTTTTGATATGATATTCTGTCCTTATGCCTTTGCATTTGTGGCATTCTGTCTTAACCTGCTTCCATTACCGATGCCCTTTGGAATGCATGTCCGGTTTCCTATAAGCCCTACTTTTCCTTCAGGAAAGTACATTCTACCTTTTATCGCCTAATTCAGTGGTTGGACAGCTGATCCCAGAAGAAGGAATGGGCTGCTTCTGGCTGGCTTTTGTTTTGATTTTACTATTGCTCACAATAGCTGTAATTAAATTCAAAGCGTAAGGAGATACAAAAGAAACATCTTTTTGTTGTGAACTGGTGAAAGGAACATTCACTAATACTCTGCTAGTGTGTGGAGGAGGAGGTCTGTAAAACTTGGAGCAGCAAGCTAGGGAAACAATGGATGCCTTTGTAGTGAAAAGCAGAAATACATGTGTTTTTCCACGGGAAGAGTACTTTAAAAAGGGTCATCAACTGTTGGAATGGAACATAAGCAAAGCTAATGAATTAAAGATTATATTTGAGATTTGCTTTGTTGTTTGGAGATTGTGAATAGACAAGCCAAGTAGTGTTACTTAGTGATTTGTTTAGTGACAGACGTCTGGATAGACAGCCAACCAGGGTTTAACAGCTTTCCCTCCTGTGGAGGAATTTTGCTATCGAGTGTTAGAGAAACTTGGTAATGGGAATCTCCTGTCTTCCAGCGGATTTCCAAAGACCTGTAAACTCAGTCTCTGTACCTCTCATCTACCCTCTTTGCATGTGAGTTTGTTCTCCCTCTCATTGGTCTTTACTCGGTACTGGGAAGTGCAACTAGTCCTGCACCCAGAAGGGACGAATTCCTCTCTCGAAGTGTGGAGAAAGGTCAGTGGCATTGGCGGTGTTAGCTCTGTTTAACTTGTGTTGCTTTGGTAATGGAGAAGATGAATGCTGCAGATGGGCAATGCACTTGCAGAGCCATGAAAAACTGCACTTCTCAGTTGGGCATTAGGCCGACATATTGTATAGAGATCTGACTTTAATTACGTGGATAATTGTGCCCCCTTTTTGCCCCATTCCCATGTCCTCAGATCAGGGCTCTTACCACTCTCTTCAGGATATCACATGCCAGGCAGGTTCCTCTACTCATGAGCTTCAGGGAGTTTGAGATTAGGCCTTTCAAACTGTGGGGGAGTCTTTCTGCCACTCTGATTTTATTTTGGATATTGCAGGTTTGTTGTGGAATTTGTCCTCCAATGACCAGCTGAAGCACCTGTTGATTAGAGAAGCCCTGCAGACACTGACCGAAACTGTTCTCATCCCTTACTCGGGCTGGCCAGATCGAGATTACCCAAAGTCAAGTGTTTTACCTGACCCTGATATCTTCTACAACGCCACAGGATGCTTGAGGTGAGCACTCGATCTACAAGTACCCAAAATAATAGTGAAGGTAAAACAGGCCGCAAACTTATTTTCTTTCTTGCTTTGAACTTCGGTGGCTCCAAGAGAAGAGTTTGCATACAGATCATATTTTGAAATATGGCCTCATGCGTATCAGATCAGAAGAATTACTGCTCAGTACAATGCAAACAACTTTCTTTTTAAGGCTCCTATATACTCATTTTATGGGTACTCCACAGACTAAATAAATCCATAACCAAATCAGACACCTGGTTGCAGTGGGTAGTTGCATTGAAGTCTAAGAGACCCTTCACTGAATGACAAATGTTGGTATAATGTATAAGATTAGCCCCTGACTGATAATGAGAACAGTAATAACAAAACTTTTTCAAATAGTTGTAGGAATGGTGTTACAAATTAGCACTGGAGAAGAGCTAACAGAAACTTAAAATAAATTTTAAACATGTGTGAGCCTTTTGAAGTTATTTTAAGACTTCAGCGCAATGGTCTCCAACCCTTTTTGATCATACACACCTGTAAGTAAAAAACTTTTGAGAACTCTCCCTCAGTATATGTATATTTATTTATTTATAATTTATATATATGTATTGCTGTACTAATACATTATGTATATTATGAAACATACATAAAAACCGATATGAAAAAGGATGATATAAAGATGAAAGAACCACTTTTTTTGTTTTTAATTCATTAATGCTACAAAAACATTTTCTTCCCGCACCCCAGTGGCCTGTCTTGTGCACCCCTTGGGGACAGAAGTGCTCTAGTGGATATATGGTATGGTGACTTTTAAAGCCTAGGTCTAAAGTTGTATGATCTGCTGATACAAATACAAGAATGACACTTTCATACGATAATGAAGTTCTTTGACTCATATAAGAATTGTTTATAACCGCTTTGTTAATACCTTCTTCATAAACAATTCCTGCTTTATTTTAATTTCTAAAATTTATGAAGCATAGGAAGCGACTATTGACTGAAGTCACATAAAAATATGCCTACATCTTTTTTTCCTTCCCACTCTACAAACTCAAAATAATTAAGACCCTGATACGTAGCTTGAGTATGTGTCTATACTTCTGACTGGCAGATCAGATTTATGCTTGCATTTGTTGCAAAGTAACAGTGCAAAACCTTGTGAAGAATCCTAGGCTGTAGCAGGTAAAACAGCAAGGTTTATTTCTTGTAAACATAATATCTTAGTTGTGCTGCAGCAAAATACAGTTACAGGCAGTAATAGAACTTTTATCATCTCATGCTTCCATTTAGACAGTTTGATTCTATGTAAACAAGAAACTAGCCTTCTGTGAAGAGTAAAGAAAATTCACTATATTCACATCTGACTGTTTCAGGGTAGCCTCAAGAGATATTTGCTGTCATGTATGTTTTATTCAAGCAGCGGTAATGCTGTTTACAGCAGAAAACTCATTCTAGGCAGTTCCTTTGAGCACAGCCTCTGACACCCAGGAGTATTAGCATTTCCCATAAGAACCACAAAGTTGGCAGTTTTCTCTCACAGTTTCCTTTCTTTGTGCTTCACTGTTGTACAGTCCTATAAGTGCCATTTGGGCTATGGAAAGACTAACATACGTGAAGGATTAGTTCTGGTGTCATAGGTCCATCAGCGGGGCAACTGAAGTGCTCATGTACCTGGAATTTTTTTCAGAGACTGAGCAAGTCATCTTCGTCTACAGCAACATTAGGTACTAATGGGACAACAGTGTTTTCTGCCATTTGTGTTGGGTAAGTTCTGCTCACCTGCTGTAATACCTGCTGAGTCGTACAGGCTTTACCAGGTACGGGAGCAGTCTTTTGGGTAGTAAGCAGAACATGCTCAGCACTGGCCAAGTTACTCTTTTTTACTTGGCGTATAAACCACACCTAATAGTTTTACTCAGTAGTGTCTCCAAGGACGCTTTGGATAAATATGTAGGGTTCATCTCAAGCCATAACCAATTCTCATCTAAACAGATGACTTGGAAAGGGGACATGGTACCTACAAGCACAGAGAAGTGTTCAGTTTTCAGCTGCTGCCAAAGACGCTTATTTTGGTGTATCGTAATCTATAGTTCAACTGATTAGAAAATGACTTAATCTAATTTAGGAAAAAGCCATTTTTTAAACCAAAGTAAGCCCTGTCCAACTTTTTGCACAAGTTCAAGTAAATTGAGGCCAGGCTGCAGCATGAATGAATAGATTTACAGTTGTGTATTTACTTCTGCTGTCAGCTAATAGCCTCATGAACACAGTAGCAGCTACTATAAAGAAACACCAAAAGCCTCAGTAAAATCAATCCTAAATGACTGAAGTATATAAGTCACAACTTTAATAAAAACACCTCTGAAAATAACAGTCCATAAAACTGTGGCCATTTGTGAATTCAAATTCATTGCATGTTAAATAAATACAAATGTGAGTATTAGAGATACACATCTTTTGTTTACACATTCAAAAATGCGTGTAAGGACATAGTTTGAAATAATTATTGAGTAATGTATGAGTGGAAAGGCATGGCCTGAGTTTTAGACTCTTCTTAATAAAGTACAAGGAATAATTTTGATATTTAGAGGCTAGGAATCTGCCCAGTTTTGCCTTACACATATCTGTTTTGCTAACATGTCCTATTGCGAAGTAGTCGTATCTGCATTGCATGAATTTTTACTGTGTAAACAGCTCTGTGTCTGACTCATGGGTGGTTTCAGAGGACAAATGTATTGTTGGCTATACAAAATACTCAACAATAAAGCACCCTTTTCTGCAGGAACTCCTGTCATCACACTAGCTACTAATTAACTTCATCTCTAAGTAATAGTTAACTTTTATTTACACTGATGGCTCAAAAGCAAGTACAGAGAAACACTAAGTACCCATAATAAAAGCTCTCTAGCTAACGCTAGTGGTTGTCTATGAAATGAAGCAGCTTGTCTTTTCTCCCATGAATTAGCCCAAGCTGCATGTGTACAGACACCGGTCTGGCTGTTAGCTGTGTCACTCTGTGGTGGCATGACCTGCTCCTTTCCCGCGTCTGGACTCTGGAGACATCGCTTCCCAAGGAGCCAGCTGATGGGGACACAGAATCATTCTCCATTTTAACATGGGATTACTCTTTCTGAGCTTCTTGCAGCAACTTGATGCAACTTGACATGAGACAAATACAGAGTAACAGTAGCTGAGTAGTTTTAAGTTAAATAAAAGTAGATTCCACACGTACCTGACTCTGTAGAGAAAGTCCATGAGTGGGGCTGCTTCAGAGGTGCGGTCAGCACTGCTGCCTCAATGAAAAGTCTCTCAAACTGCCCTTATCTAGATGCCCAAAGATACATTACCTATTTTTAAAATATGTCGGTATTTTAGTCTTTCTCACTTTTAGGAGCTTGAACGCTAAAAATTAAAACTGAGAGGAGAACAAAGAAGGGCCTGAAAATTCACAGATAAAGTTGATCTGCAGGTTTGCCAACACGCTTTCTAGCAGAGAACAGTTTTTAATGAGGCTTACCATATTTGTAGAGACCAAATGTCTGAAATTTTTAAGATTAATCAGTTTGCTTCTCTTTATTGGAAATTTATGCACCTCCCAGATTAGGTCACTAGAAGTATTCCTTCCTTATGTATTAATTCTAAAAAAGAATCTCAGCATAAAGAAGTGCTGAAAACTGAAAGAGCACACCACAAAGTAAAAAATCTGTGCACTGAGGGAATGATGTTACTAGTGAAGATGTTTAAAGAGTATATATATTTGCCAGAATATATATCTGTAATTAGTCTTCCCTTTTGTAACCCTAACATGTTTGTTGTGCATGTTGATAAAGTCTATAGCCTGCAGCTTCTATTACAGGGTAAAAATAGTTCTTTGAAGTGCAATCTGTTATGCATAGTACCACACTTAGTTATAGAAGAATGCCAAAACTTCTTTTCAAAAATTTACATACACTTATTGACTGACAGGGACACCCACAGTCCAAATCTATCACTACCATCTGACACTGGTGTCACCAACTAGTTACCAACTAGTAAATTAAAGCTCTCTTCATCCTTTTGACAAAATTTCAGGAGGAGAAGTGAATACACGTTTAGCAGATAATGTTGCAGATACTAACATTAGAAGGAGTGAATGACTAGAACACTCCCCATTCTGCTAACCGGTTATTGCCAGGAGTATTGTGGAGCCCTCAATTTTGGCTGCCTGTGCCAGTGTATGCAGTCACTGACAAGGAAGTCTGAAGTTTGAAAGACTTGTTAATCCCATTCTCTAGGTCTGTAATTTCTCTTAAAGCTCGGTTTCTGACACAGTTTTACAGAAATCATGGGTCACAAAACTTAATATACTGAAAAGAAGCTGTGTACGCAAACAATTCTGCATTAGCAGTTAAAAGACATAATGGTATTCTTCGGTCCTGATACATGATAAAAAGCACTGTGCCCTGAACAGGCAAAACAAGCCAAATCAAAAGACTTCATTGGCAGTAAGCCAAACAAGTAAAATTGGTGTGTTAAACTATCTAGAGGAGTATTGCAGACTTTTGCAGACAAGTCTTGTTGGATTTTAAAGGTAAAGTCACTTTTTCTTGGCCTGAAGGTCCTACACGTAACAGTTCTCTCTCCAGTTCCAATACAAATCGGTAGAAGTCTTCAAGATATTTAGCCTCCTCCTCCATACTCCTTCTCTGATTCTGAAAGGGTAAGATGCAACAGCGTGCAGAATGTATGGTTTTGAATATTATTTATATGTAGAAGTGAATTTCTGGGGTGACTCTTCCTCTGATTAAAAGGAAGGCTTAGTAGAAAGCTGTCTGTGTTATACCTTGAAAGCTGATAATGTTCTTGCTCCATTTTAACCTTGAAATACCTGTTCCCAAAAGTTCTGCAATGCTGAACTTCACAAAATTTAGTGCTCACATTTCCTCCTGCAAAACATTTAAGTGTTGGAGCTAGCGATCTCAACTGCTGTGTTTCATTACAGAGTCCTCTTTTTTAATTGCTCTGTAACTGGAGCATCCTGTGGCCCTATGTATCCTAATTCTTCAAAACTTTCTAGACAACTCTCTCCAGAAAGGTCAGCTAACCTCACTGTTCCTGGTTCCCCAGCCAGTAACATAGAAGCATTGCTTCCTTTTTCATTATTGTTTTTCACCCTTTGTCTGAACCAGCTCCCTTTTAAGCAATTTGTGAATTACATAGTGACCCACAAGGACAGTGGAAAGCTATAGTTGTAGGAAGTAGCATCATTGCACTTCAGACCAAGAGGCTGCATAAACATCTACTTCCATCTGCTCTGGAGAGAAGTGAAGCCAAAGTTCTCACCGTGTGTTGAGAAGCAAAATGGCAGCTCAATTTCATAATGAAGGCTTCTAAGAGAGAACGTAAAACAAATGACTGATGATAACAAATATTTGAACCAACGCACCTTGCATAACATTGCCATTCCTTTAAGTTTTTTTTCCATCCATTCTTATCTTCTTTTGCCTCCTCTTCAGTTTATCTGCTCCCCAAGTTCCTGAAAGGAAGTTTGTTATTTCCAGCAAGCAGCTTGCAGCCCGGTGTGTGTAGCTACTAAGTAGATCCCCGGATACCTTTCCCTCACCGATGCATTTTTGAACTGTGTAAGGCATGAAGGGAATAGAATTTCCAGAACTACTTCAGGAAATTATTATCACACAATTGAGTTACATTCAAATTACCAGTTTTAGCAGAATGAGTCCCAGGAGCAAAAGCTCTCTTCTTGTCAGTCGTATGGATCATTCACAGCAGTGCAAAAGCTTTTTCCAGCATAGCTGTCCGGTGTGTGACTCAGTGCTGGCTTAAAGGGAGTGTCCCTTTCATTTGGTGCCAGTTGCAATCTAATTGAGCATGTATTATCACCGGTTTCTTTCAAAATCACACTGGATTTTACTATGCTACATTTCTTTGTGTTTACCTCAGATCTCTGGATCACAACAATATTTCCCAATAGCGAATTAGCTGATCCTCCACAAACACCACAGGCACACAGCCAAATGGCTATTTCAGTTACAGTTATAGTTACACCGTGCATGCGTTCAAGAGGGAACAGAAGCAGCAAGTACGGGACGAGATAAATGAGGCACGTAGATAGATACAATGCATCCACATTAGCATGTGGTATGTTTGGGCATGTCACCAGGATTAGCATGTTTAAACATGCTGGAAGTCAGAGATTTTTAATAGTCAGGTGATCCCAAAATGTAAGTTCTGAGTCATTCGAAGGAAAGCATCCCTACAAGCAGCAATCTCCCAAAGGCTGCCTCCTCCCTGTGCTGCATTCTCCCGACTGATCAACACCAACGCAGGGTGGAGATGCCAGGAACTATGTAGCTGAAGAGTTTTGCCACGAGAAGACTCTTAATCTTGACTCCCGCTGATCCGTTTTTTCCACGGATGTATTTGTCTCCATGTACAGCTGATGAAATGCCAGTAAAACAAACTTGCACAGCGGATTTGAAGATTTCTGGGTAGCCCTGAAGTCTCACCATGGGGATTGCCACAAGCCACAGTACTGGGCCAGTTGAACCATGGCAATTTCCCAAGCACGGAGTATTTCAAGGCCTCCAGGATCTCCACTGCAAGGGAGTCCAACTGGTGAGCTCAGAGGCAGATGTTCCAGTTGTCAGGAACCTCAAGTATCTTGGGAATCCAAGGTGAAGTCAGTTTTGCAATTTTGTAAGCAAAATGTTCCCATTGTTTCAATTTTTTTTTTTTTTTTTTTTTTTTT
>Ga0065711_1041992_pt1 | contig 15735 bp, 7 predicted proteins | sample Hoacrofraction12_FD_59098 | JGI IMG/M metagenome (GOLD analysis project Ga0065711, IMG submission 59098) | Hoatzin crop microbial communities from Cojedes, Venezuela - Epithelial fraction 12 v2 (version 2) | ecosystem: Host-associated > Birds > Digestive system > Esophagus > Crop | place...
TATATTATATTATATTATATTATATTATATTATATTATATTATATTATAGGAAACTGATGAAGTTAACACGGGCAAGTGCAGGGTCCTGCACCTGGGGAGGAACAACCCCATGCACCAGTACAGGCTCGAGGCTGATCTGCTGGAAAGCAGCTCTGCAGAGAGGGACCTGGAAGTGCTGGGGGATGACAAGTTGACCTTCAGCCAGCAGTGTGCCCAGTTGCCAAGAAGGCCAATGGTATCCTGGGGTGCATTAAGAAGAGTGTGTCCAGCAGGTCAAGGGAGGTTCTCCTTCCCCTCTACTCTGCCCTAGTGAGGCCCCATCTGGATTCCTGCGTCCAGTTCTGGGCTGCCCAGTTCAAGAAAGAGCAGGAACTACTGGAGAGAGTCCAGCGGAGGGCTATGAAGGTGATTAGGGGACTGGAGCATCTGTCCTATGAGGAGAAACTAAGGGAGCTGGGCTTGTTCAGCCTGAAGAAGAGAAGACTGGGAGGCAATCTTATAAATGTTTATAAATTTCTTATGAGTGGATGCCAAGAGGATGGGGCCAAACTCTTTTCAGTGATCCTCAGTGATGGGACAAGGGGCAATGGGCACAAACTGAAGCATAAGAAGTTCCATCTGAACATGAGGAAAAACTTTACTTTGAGGGTGACAGAGCACTGGAACAGGCTGCCCGGATGGATTATGAATTTTACTTCACTGGAGATATTCAAACCCTGCCTGGATGTGGTCCTGTGCAACCTGCTTTAGGTGATCCTGCTTTGGCGGGGGGATTGGATTAGAAGATCCACAGCAGCCCCTTCCAAACCCTACCATTCTGTGATTCTGTATAACAAGAACAATAAAGCTTACTTCACAGGTTTCTTGCAATTGCTGGAAAATTCCAGCCAGTGTGCTTCACTTCAGAGCAACACATAATGTAAATTGGTCTGACTCTCCTGAAATCTAGCACCTATTCTCATTTTAGTTACATTTGTTCCTAGGCTGGTTTAGACTGAGTTAGGTGAAACTGAAGAGTAAAAAACCCAAAACCACAATGGGGCAAAATGAGGAAAGAGCAGTATAAAAGTGATTGTAGCAGAAGTGGATCCAACATTTTCATGCTAGTTTCTTAGACACACACAATGGGAGAGGCTGACTGATAGTTGTGAGTTTCGTATTCATAATGTGATATAGAACTTTACATTTCTGCATTACTTACTCCCATGCAATGGGAAGGGAAAACAAACACTCATTATGTAACTAATTTTGTTTGCTCGATCAAAAGAAAGAAGATGGGAGTTTGTTTGTCAAATAAAAAAATCACAGTTGCGCACACATAAAAAAGAGAAAACACATTATTTGGTTTCATGTTGGCAGTTTCAATAAAGACTGATTGAGTATGAGATGAATTTACCCTTTTGCTGTTGTGTGACATCCTTGCAAGGCTTGAGTACTGGTGTTGGCCAGTCTTGGCCGTCTTGGCTAGATGGAAGACTTCAGTGTACTTAGCAATCCGCTCAAAAGAACTTTACTATTTCCACTTCCTTAAAATAGACCTTGACAAATTCACTGTTAGTGAAAAGATATTTTATTAACTTCTGTCTTCTGGACAGTGAAACTCTTCTTGTAGTTTGGATTGTAAAAAGTTGCTTATGTTTTTAAGAGTAAGGAGCAGCACTGGAAGGAGACTAAAGTATTGCAGTGTTAAAAAGTTTCTGAACCTTGGGACACATCATGATGACAAAGGCAAGCTTCCTGACATTACAAAAGAGAAGACTATAGTGCTAAGTACGAAAGTGCAATGGGTTTTCTCCTAAAAATAATTCAGGGGTATTCAAACTTGATGAAACACCATCTCACACTGGTTTTGCTGGTGAAAGCAGTAATGTATTTATAACTGGTTTATTTTACAAGCAGTATTAGCTGATAAGATTTATTCTATTTATTATGAGAACATTTCAAAGTTAAATTAACTGTATTGTATTTTGCCTTTGTGTAAAGAACCCTGATCTAAAATTCAACTTTTCTTGTGTATTCCTGTTTATCCCATTCACTGTTAAACCAGTGCTGCTGCAAGTTAGAAGACTCTTCAGTCAAACACATTTTTTGGCTCTGAGAATCTTACTTCAGGTGTTTCACATAGACAGGGCTGGTGAACATCTTTAGCTCTTTTTAGGTTCATGTGTTCACTAAGATCACAAGTTCCAGACGGCACTTATTATAGAAGAGCTGAAATCAGATACCCAGAAAAATATGGAGTGAGATCAAAGTAATTGTCATAAATTCACACAGTTATAGATTTATCTTTCTGAAGGGTTTGGTAGCTTTTAGTTTCTCAAAGGTAACAGTAGTTTACTGAAATTGAAAGAAAAGGTATTTAAGAAGAATGAAAATGTATTAATGGCTGCTGTTCTGTTAAGCAGAAGAAGAAAGGAAGTGTATGTACCAGAGGTGCTATCAGGTGACAATTTCAGAAAAAAATTATTCGGTAAGCCTTTACGCTTTAAATTGGATTACACTGTTTATGGTGTTCTATTTTTTTTGACAGTTTTAACATCTTTCTCCTCTAGAAAACCTGCCTGGTACTGGGTAACATTTCTGTCCTGTGCTGTGTTCAAAAGACCTTGTTTTGCATAGTGTTTCTTGGTGAAGTGTCAAGGAGCCAAACTGGGCTGATGTGCTTTGCAGCACATTGGCTGTACGCTTCACTGGATAACTGCTTTGCGTAGGGGACTCTTGCTATAGGCTCTTCAGCACTGCATGCAGCAACAGTGTTTGACACTTCTTGGAGAAACACAAATATTCTTTCCCGTGCCTTTTTTTTTACAAAATGGAATTTGTAGGCAAAATGCTAGGTAAGATGTTGGATGATCTGGGAATTATACTCTGGTCCGTGCCGTTGAGCTTCACAGTGATCTTAGGCAACCTGACATTTAACATCTCTAACTTCTTTCAAGTAGAGAGAATAACATTTAGCTACTAAACTGAAAGCATCTTGCAAAGAATAATGAGTGGAAAGCATTCAGGGAAGCTGTTATGCAACAGCAGTAAGTTATCATTCTTACTCCTCTAAATTTGGTTGATTCTTTTTTTTTAAAGATTAATTCACACAAATATTTGTCCTCTTCCCCTTTTAATTTAAATTTATAACTTAATGGAGATACTTTCCAGTTTGTTTTTATTTACTGCATGAAAACACTATATTTTTGTTATATGTTATGCAAACTGTACAGTTTCAAGAGGCTCTGAGAGACTCACATTGCTATGTATCACATGTATATTCATAAGTTTTGTTCTGAGACATTTGCAATCTAAATTTATTAAAGAATGCAAATGCATACAGTAAAACCCAAAGAACTAGGAACAAAGTAAAGAAGCATAATAGTGTGTTAATAAATCATAACAAATAATAAATGATAAGCCATCTGTTATCAATACCACCATGAATTGTTAAAGAAATACTTCTGTCAAACCACTGCATGGATTTGCAGTATACTTTCCCAGCTGTTCTAACACTGCATGAGAGGAAGTGGGGGAAAGGGTTATTACACGCTGGACCACGTCTCTTCAAGCAACTGAGCACATGAACATGGAGAACAATAAGAAAGCACACCTTACGCTGTCAAGCAGCACTGAACTCATTCTGTGAGCATAATATGATTGCATGGACCAGATGCTAAAAGCAACTTATTCAGAAAGCATTGGAACTTTTGCACTTTCACTAAGAATTCACAGTATTTTTGTGCTGTAGATTTCCAAACAGACAGCAGATATGTGATTAATGTACACTCACACAAACAATATGTAGAATATTCACAGTCTAGGTAGGACCTTTCATCATGGACAGAACTACTGCACATCCAGAAAATCTGAACAAAGAGCAATGTTTACAGGTGGCAAAATAGGTGTACAGGGTGGGAAGAAACCCATCAGTTCTAAGGTAGATGGATACAGAGTATACCTATGCAAAAGGTAGATGTGGAAGTTTGATGGGTGCAATGCTTAATAAATTAACTTTTCAGAAAGATACTTTCCTATGTCTCATGACAAAGTGTGTCTCGTATGAATTGTATACTTAAATGTTGTATAATCAGTGCTAAATAATCTTTACTCACTTTACTCACTGCTGCTTTTGTCACAGATTAATTAAGGTAAAGCTTGTACTAACAATGTTAGCTCTTGCATAGCACCTTTTATGTTAAGAGAATTTCATAAAAATTTAAAAAATCTCAAACTATAAATATAGTCCCACATTACCTGGGGACTTTAAAATAAACATGTATCTCACCCATAAAACATCTGGCGTAAAACTATGGAAGATGCTACAAGTTCACTCATTAAAATATAATGTTAAAATGATTTATTTCCAGGAAATAGTGTACGACATGAAAAAATATTATTATGTCAATATCTTGCTGGGCTCAGTCCAATGCTAGGCACACAACCCTGACAGATGAATGGATAATCACTCCTGCATCTTTAAGTCAGGGAAGCTGTAGCAAATCTAGCAACATGTCAGCTCCCTGTACACTCAGGGACTCGAATATCTTTATTATGAGTAGGGACTGAAGAAGGTTTGAATTTTGTTATTGTATAAAGTGCATTCAGCAGTGTCATGGTTTAGCCCCAGCCGACAATAAAGAACCACGCGATGCCTCTCTCACTCCATCCCCAGTGGGAGGGGGAGGAGAATCAGAAGAAAATGGCAAAACTTGTGAGCTGGGATAAAAAACAGGTTAACAGAAAAGGAAAAGGAGAAGAAAATAACAACAATCATACTGATTGGATTAAAATATTTTTCCAGCAGCATTTTTAACTCTGTACAAGTTTATTGTTGGTGACTAGGATATCAAGGAAGGTAGCATCTCATAAGTTTGAATAAAGATAAGTTACTATTCCTGTTTGCTCTCTAATGCAGCTCATGGTGCAGAATGAACACTGTCAATATTATGCCAAACCCCTTAGATGCTGAGTACAATCTCTTCCTTTTAACAGGTTGTTCTGACCTCACTTTCATATCTTTATTAACAAGGCCAATAACAGTACTGGACAGGAAAAACTGGGAAAACAAAAGAAATTAAAAATGTGAAGAAGGCACATAAGCTAAAGCCATATTCCTGTTATAATTAACCCTTTTTATCATGACCACAGACTTTAAATCCAAATGATAGCGCAGTTTGAAAAATGAAGCAGTATTACTTCAGCTTTAAAAAAGGATATAATTTTGCATTGGAGATTTTATTAGATTTGTGGAACTCTTTTCTCTTGATGTAACCTCTCCTGGCTCTCTTTTCTCCTGTGTATTAGTTCTACTGAAGCTACCAAGCTATAACCAGCAAGGACACCTCTTCCCTTTTCTTCTCTATCCATACCGTTAAAGTGAGACCCCTACAGACTGGACCTCCTAAAGAGATCTCCGAGTCTAAAAAGACCTAAAAATAAATATTACACAAGTATTACTGAGCAAATGGAAATTATATCAACATTTGCTCCCTGATGGTAGGCATTACTCAGTTCCTCAGAAGACTATAATGGTCTTTCATATTTCAGTCATCTTGATGATTATCTTGATGCTGACATGAACAACTAGTAAGAATACATCAGTACTGAAACAAAGCGGAAGTGCTTTTGGTAAGTGCGCCCTCCAAACATAGCATTATATACTGCTTTCACACATCAGTATTAAAAGGCATTTTCACATGTAAAAGGTATTTTTATATGTTTTTCAAAGTATAGCTATTAAAGAACATCTCCTTAACCAAGAAATGCTAATGGTGGAGAATGCTAATACTTGTCTTGTTTTACTCTTTTGTCTGTATAAAATGCTTTAAAATTATGTAGTATGACAATTTGTATCTGATGCTAATACTTCACTTTCTCTGTCAAACAGTTTGAAGTATACCCATGAGGTCTCATAACACAGTGTTTCAGTGGCCTCCATATTTTTTAAGTTAAGCTTTTGTTAAAGAAAATCTGCTGCTCTGTGAAAATATGATTTGTCCTTGCCTGTCCTATATGTTTCCCATTTGGGACTTCAGATACAAGAGGATATAAACCTTTCTTATTTAAACAATGGGCTCAATATTTCTTTGTTTGCAGGGTCAGAAATAGCACAGTAGATTTTTTTTTTTTTTTTGGACTATGCCCACATATTCACCAAGTGTAATTTTAGGTAGACAGTGAAACAACCCTTTTGTTATTAATAGCTGCACCTGAAAAACTCAAAGCTTATCTGAGTGTATTTGAATCATTTTTGTTCCAGAAGTCAATCTGCCATGTTTTTTTGGTTAATTGAAGGCAGCCTTTGTGGCATTCTGAACCTAACTGAAGTGCAGAAATGCTAGAAAAGTTTTTGGATATTCAGTAAATTAGTATTCTGGAGGAGCTGCAATTTGGTAGGCAATGAGATAGTGTGAAAGAAGAAAAAAAAATTTTAAGTGGTAGGTGGAATTTATTTCACATGGTGTTCAGTAATTTTTGTAATAAGTGTCCAAAAAATTTCAGTGAAGTTGAACATTAATGCTGTTTGGTGCTGTTAAAATTTAAGAAAAAGCAGAATTCTAACTGAGACCTAGATATAACCTCAGGCTGAGAGAGGTGATGCTCCTCTGCTCCGCTCTGGTGAGACCCCACCTGAAGTTCTGTGTCCAGCTCTGGAGCCCTCAACACAGGAAGGACATGGAGCTGTTGGAGCGGGTCCGGAGGAGGCCACAAAAATGAGCAGGGGGGTGGAAGACCTCTCCTATGAAGAAACACTGAGAGAGTTTGGGCTGTTCAGTCTGGAGAAGACAAGGCTCTGGGGAGACCTTCTAGCAGCTTTTCAGTACTTAAAGGGGGCTTAGAAGAAAGATGGGGACAAACATTTCAGCAAGGCCTGTTGCGATAGGACAAGGGATAATGATTTTAAACTGAAAGATGGTAGACTTAGACTGGCCATAAGGAAGAATTTTTTTACAGTGAGGGTCATGAAACACTGGAATGAGTTGCCCAGAGTTGTGGTCAATGCCTCATCCCTGGAAACATTCAAGGTGAGGCTGGATGGGGCTCTCAGCAACCTGCCCTAGTTGAAGATGTCCCTGCTCACAGCAGGGGGGTTGGACTGGATGACCTTTATATTTCCTTTCCAACCCAAAGCATTCTATGATTCTATGAATATATTGCTGTAAAAATTGCTAGCTTGATACTGGAAAATGCATGAGGAATAGAGACTGGCATTGATTTAAAGAGACCTTGTGCTCCTATGTGTGTAACACTGCTGCTGTGACTGTTGAAGTTACATCGGTTGACTTGTTCTATCTCTGCCTTAGGTAGTTTAGTTACTGTTCCATATTTGATGTTTTTGATATGGAATCACTGGTACAGGTGACTATTTTGCTGCCTTCATGCCTGCTCCCTGGTGCTCTGATTCCTCTTTAATCTTCTGCACTGTAATGTGTACAATTTGTGTAGCTGAAGCTGTAAGCCTTTTCAGATGGATAGATTGTCATCTCAAGCCTACCTCAAAACACCTGTTTCAAATTGCTTGCTTCCTCCCAGAGAGGAGAGAAAGCTATTTTTCAGCCTTTGCTGGGAATGCTTGTGGGAAACAACACTGAGCGAGTAATATGCTGCCAACAGGGTTTTACATGGCTCTTTGCTGTCCCTGTTGGCTGAAGTTTCAACTTGTAAGTCTTCTGTAGCTTCAGTGATACTGGCACTGTGACAGCAAGTTGCATTTGAGCTGGAAATGGAAGGTCTTTTAGAAGATGCTTCTAAAAAATGATACAAATATATGAATTGCAGTGTATAATTGTAAAATGAGGTAGATATATAAGGATCAGCATGAACAGCAGAAAAGCTTTTACTTGATGTTTCTCCTTCTGTGTATCATAAATTTGTATTTTAGTAGTTTTAGAATTAAAAATAATCTCTTTGCATATCTTTATTCTCTGCCCTCCATATTTTTGTTTAGGGCTGTCATTAAAATACATTTCAGTCTACTCATGAACAAGGTGTTTAGATAAGTAATAACAAGATTTTACATCACATCATCTAAAGCATATAATGAAACTACAAACTTAAGATTGGATCCAATGGCTGAAACCCACACCCACATAGTATATGTATCCGTCAGTGACATGACTCATCTGCATACAGTGATTGGGTTGATGCCTTGAAATCATAGCAGCTGTACTGAACAGTTACTGGACTCTCACTAGTGCTTGCACTATATAAATGTAACAATATCCATGAACGCGGAATTCTCCAGAAAGACAACAGCGCATTAGAGAACTCAACAAATACCACAATATGAAGCAAAAAGGCAGGCCTTATTGTCAAGTAATTTGACCTTCCATTTGAAGAGAATTGCAAAACTATTCTTGGTGTTAAAGGTTTACAGAGATTCCTCAAGAAATGCTGTCCAATTAGTCTCCATTGATAGGGGAGCGTCTTTCCTCAGTGAGGACGAAAACTTTCAAATCCCACTTGGATTTGAGAGCACTGGGACTTCCTGGGAGTGCTGAGTGCTTTACTGAGGACTGAGGCCATGAAGTGCCATATTTTCGTAAGACTATCAAATAATTAGGTAAATCTATTAATCTAAAGATATTTAAATACATAGTAACCCAAAATCTTCACATTGTCAAGGAAAGTTACGTATGACATGGGATTAAAACAGTAGAACAGTCTTCCTCTCACATTTATTCAGTAAAATTGTGCAGGTTTCATGGAAATAATATTTCTGTGGATGTTACTGTCAAATGAAATTGCTTCACCAAACTTGAATACATGTGATGATTTAGAACACTCAGTATCTCTATCTGTTATTTATTTTCTCATGAAGATAGATGTTAAAAGAGATAAGGTTTTTTTATAGTTTGTTTTCCATCCACTATTTTCTATGAAAAAATTAAGAAAAGTCTTATAGATCTTAAACCTCAGGAGCCTCTTACTGCCAGTCAGCATGTAGCTACTTTCGTGTTAGTGGGTAATTCATCATCAAAGCAACACTTAGAAGCATATGGATTTATTGAGTGTGCTTTACTGAAGTTTAAATCTTAAATTAGTGATATGCAGATTATCAAAGGAGATATTAACCACTGACTATTTTTAGCAAATATTAATGCTAAAATATGTGCTAAAAGTTGTGTAACCCTCTGCTTTAAAATTCACTACAAGGTGTTATTTCAGAAGACAGAAATTGCTATCCTTCAAAATTCTAAAGAGTTTGTGAGCTATTCATTGCTCTGCTGGCAACGCTAAGCTGTTACAAAGCATTTATATGTCTGACAACAAAACATCAAGGGTCACATTTGTAATAAGGGCATAAATTATTCCTGTGTTTTTTAGTCACCTAAAAGAAATTTTCTGTTCTTTGTTCATGGCGTGACAGCAAAACAAAGTAGATTTTGTGCTTGTTGATGTTACCTCATCTTCCTCACAATGTTTACGAAAAATATATCTTTCATTATTATCCATTTAGACTGGTTTGCTAGCTGTCAAACATTTTGATGCAGCTAAAGAAGAGCATAAAAACTGTAAGAATATCTTAAGTGCATGAGGTGAAGATGAAGCAGCTACAGCCATAGTTTGGTTGTATGATTACAGTACTTACTGATGTAACTGTCAGGAGTAAAAGAGAAAGGGAGAAAAGATCCTTATGCATGGATTTATATTTAAGTTTAACCTTCAGTTTCATAGTAAATAATTTTCCCATAATCAGCAAAAGAAAACTTTTGTTTCCAGAAAATCTGCATTTTGTAATTCGACCCCTTAGTGTTTAAAAAGGTGTGAACTGCAATTGAAACTGCTCTGGTAGCTGGGGAAAAGCTTAATTTAGAAATGTTCATCTCCCCTGTCGCTCTCCAGTGCTTATGCCGAATGAGTGTATGCCATCCTGGTTCACTTAAAGGAGACATTTAATCTTAGCATTCTGCCCAGGTTCCTCTGTTCACACCACTTGTATAATGTTTAATGCAATACCCAACCCTCTACCAAATTTGGTCAGTAACAGTCCAACCAAAAAGCCATTTGGCAAGGGGAGATGGAACAGATTGCATACACATATACACACAATGTTATGGTACAAATCACATTTCACTAGCAAAACCAGCCTATAAAATCACAATCCAGACTTCTAGAGCCATCCATTCGATTCATACTGGTTAGGCAGAGAAAAAGGGTGGAGTTATTACCATGGAGAACTGAGCAAACTTGCCTTTCCTCAGTCAGTAGCTGGATCTTGTATTAGACATGTTTCTGTTTTTCTGATGTAAAAGCATATTTTGGTTTTGGGGAATTGTGCCAAGACATAGCAGGACTTTCATGATGATTCCTCACTAGCTACTCTGGTACCGTAACAAAAATGTTGTGATAGCACAGCATCAGTGAGCAAAAAAAACCTCCCTGAGCAGCTCTACCTCACCTGTGTTATGCTAAATGAAGCTTATGTTCAGCAGATAACAGGACCTTTCTTTCCTGGATTTGACCAGGGAGATATGGGAATCTTTTTGGTACTATGGATGATCATGTGTACAGTTGCAGGCATCAAGAGCTCAATCCAGTGGAAAAAAAGCCTATGATAGAAGCCTGACTGTAGGATTTAATGTTTTCAATGTTTTTAAGGTTGTTTTCTTGAGATATTTTCTAATTTTTCACATTGTGTAAACTGCAGAATGGATATTCTTTTCATTATTGTTTCCTTAGCTTACTTGATGTTGTAGGTGTACAGAAGAGAGAAAATATATAGCATAATATATCTGGAAATTACTATCCTATACAAGACTTATTTTTCAACCTCTGTCTGAAAACCCGGAAGGAGGCTGCAGTCTGTGTGCTATCCTAACAAAATTAATCAAAAGAAGTTAGCTGGCCTCTGACAAGTTCTACAGGATGACCATGAGCTGCAGGCACTGATTTCTTGCTCACTTCCAACCCCAGCAACTAACATCATTAGAGACTAAGCTGCGGCAAAGTTGTTACTCTTCTTCAGCTACAGTCTTCCCTTCTACAAACCCAGTGAAACAAAACTTCTCTGAACAGAACAGATTGGTGCAGAGGTGAGCCCATACCATACAGCAGTTCTTCTGTTTCAAAAGAGAGTCGGTTTCTTCCTAATTAATAGAAATCATTTAGAAAGTGGAACATTTTCAGAGAAGATGGATATGTAGATTAGAAAAAAAAGTAAAGCTGTGAAATGAAGAACTTTTCTCCCCATTTAATAAATGTTTCTCATTTAGTATTATTAATAGTATTCTGAACAGGCTTTCTGGAGCTGAACATACCTTCTCATGCCAGCTTCCAATATATTAAATGAAAATTAGTTATTGCAACTTTCATATTTAAAAATATGCTGCCTTAATGTAACATTGGCAATTCTTTGAATAAAAAACTTATGCTTGAAAGGTTTATTCAACTGTCAAAGAAAAACAGGCTTATCTAAAATAAATCTAATACAAGGCCACCCTGATACCAGGGAGAAGAAACTCCTTGAGTTCTTTATGTACTATGAATACCAACTAAATATTCATGCAATTTAGATACTTTATTTTGGATAGATTTGAATTTTACAGTATATTTCTACACTCTAGATGGCCTGAAATAGCCACTTCTAGTAAATAATTTCTAGAGATTTTTGTTGTGCTATGCTGTTTAATTTTATGCTCAATATCTCCTGTACAACCCATAAAGTTCAATAAATGGTTTGCAACTACGTGCTACCTCACAGATAAGCATATAATTTCATGAACATTATATTTATGATTCAATGACCATTTGATTTTTGATTCATACAGCTGGTTCCTGATTTTTCCCTTAATGTGATATTATTGATATTTCAATGTAATTTAAGGAATGCTCCTTTTTGTTTTGAAAAGCATTAGCTCTGAACTATTCTGGGTTCACACTTCTCTATTGATCCTCTTACCAGCTACAAGCTGCAAGCATTATCCACAATCTAACATATGACAGATAATAGATGAGAAAAATGACCTTCTAATTTGGCTTATTAATTTTAAGGACATTCAGAAGTCATCAAACAACACACTGTGCTGACGGGGCTTAATGGTCTTTGCTTTTTCTTACTGTTTCTAATCCTATGAAAAAGATCCAAACCCATAAAAAACCCTGTTCAGAAAACACTTTCCTCAGCTGCCAATACATCAACACCAACCAATCCACATGCTTCTTTCCTACCCCCTGCCCAAGACAAAGGAATAATTGCCTCGCTGTTGTTTCTCCTTTATATGCTTAAGGCCACCTGGTTCCTAATCAATAGTAGAAGATAATCGCTTTGTAAATATCACCAATTATATAATCACTTTACTGGCTGCAAACTGCAGGAACTTTCTGCTCTCACATTTAGTTTATTCATTGATTTCTCTCATTAGCTATGTGTGGGAACTTAACTAATTCCCTGAAAAAGTTAATCTTTCAAATCACTCACCAGTTTTTCACTTTGTGTGTTAGTGAGTATTATGCTAAAAGGGAAACTTGTTACTTGAAAGAAATGAATATTAAATTGTTAGCTGAATGTACCTGCATTTTTTTGTCTGATGAAAATGATTCTTAATAAGGGTGAATAAAGAAATTCAGGTAAATGCTAAATATTGTCTGCCCAGGTTATGGCATGTTTTGGCTAGATCAGACAATCGTACTACAGTCCATACATGTGAGGTGTCTGGCACTAGAACAGAGTTCAGAATCCAGACTGTTTGAGGGTTAAGGCACTCAGGCAGGCAGGGGAGGAGTCCTGAGCCTGAGTCCCTGGTGCCCGGGGTTATTTCTGTGGACATTTTGACAGATGGTCATTTATGTAAGATAAGTAACAGGCAAAATACTCTGGGACTACAACCCAGGACTGTCTCTTTCTAAGTGAGTACCCTAAATGTTAGCTACACCAACAATATTCCTTTTAAAATGCCAGCTCTTCCTGGCCCATGAGCTTGCTGCCCTCTTCCCTCCCTCTTTCTGTACACCAGTTGCTATGGCTGTCTATTGCTGGGTGATTTTCTCCAGGAAAATATATGCTTGTGCTGACCTAAACATAGAAACTGTTTCCTGAGTTAACATGGTAACCACCCGAGTCTGATCTAAATTTGAAGTTACCTGTTTTGAGTAGGAGGTTGGGCTAGATGGCCTCTAGAGGTCTCTTCCACACTACATTTTTGTATCATTTTAAGGTTATGTGAAAGAGAGACTGTGACTCTTTTCATGGCTGTTTTAAAGCAAGTCTAACTGCATGTGTGAAAGGTATAATTTCAGGCTGTGCATGCCAAGGAGACCAGAGGACTCTGCCAGTTCTCTGGATCTCAGTGGGGCTTGACAGGACCTAAGCAGGGGTTTGACTTCTCACGGTTCATGGTGGGACAGTTCTGGTGGGTGTCAGAACTGTGGGTTTCAACTGAGTAACCTATCAAGTTTCGAAACTGCTGAAGTCAATCCACCATGAAGTGAGAGTTCAGGGGTTTAGAGCTCTAGTCTAGAGAAATGAGGTTTGCCTAAGTGCTGCCTACACCTTGGTTTTGATCAGTTTTACTTGCTTTATAGGGCATTATTTTTTATACTCTCAACATATTTACCAAATTCATTATTTTACAGAACAAACTACAATGCAGTCTGAAAGCCTGTGTCTGCCTATTTTCCCTCACTTATTAACATCAAAAGAAGAATGTTGCTTTGGAAAATGGTGCAGTATTAAAAAAAAATCATATGCTCCCTTCCATGTTAGTATCACAGAACAGATGACTGAGTATTTGGTTCAAGGCAGTAACAACAAATAGATCACACAAAACACTAATTACTTGAAATTGTAATTGATATAAGATACTGGATACTTTTTCCAAACTCAGCAAAATCAGGCAATCCCTTTCTCATAAAAGTAGATCTTGGGAGAAGGACATGGACTATTTAAGGATGCAGCCAGGTTACAGCTGGGCTTTCTGACTGCTCTATTTCTACCATATGTTGTGAAATCTTCTCAAAACACTGCAGCAGATCAGATGCCTTACCCTATTCAGCTGTCACAAAGAGAAAAGGCTTTACTGGAAACAATCACCATCAGGGAATATTTTATCTTTCACAAATGCTGTGAACCTGGAACTTTATTGGCCATTTTATTACTTGATGCAATAGCAAGCAATTTGAATGAAAATGCTATGTTTTCCTCTAAAACTGATCAAAACAGTGGGCTTTATTTTCTGCTTCCATGCACTTTATATAGCTAGTTGCTCTGGTGCAGAGGAGCCTACCCTCCAGTTTTGGTGACATCTTTGTGCAGGTATAAATGACTGCCCTGAGATTGGGGCATTTTTATTGGTTTTGCCATCACCATGATGTTCTCTACTTTTCTTCTTTTCACATACAGGTGTGTCACACTTTCTAAATGATAATGAAATTAGACGCATTTATACTTTTTCTATAATTACATCTATAGTAACTACAAAGCCTAATTAATAATGACAATGAAGGATGAAATTTTATTGCATGAGGGTGCTAAGTATGATTGTAAGCAAAGGGAATAATTCCTGTATAAACTATGTCAATTGATGATTGAGAACAGGAATAGCAAATAGTAGAAAAAAAAAGATTCTCACTTCAGGAGAAACCAATAATTTAAATTTTCCATGCACTAACTAGGGAATGTTGGCTCTGCTTACCCCCCAATTTCATTATTATATGTATGTCTTGATATATAATTGGATGACATACCAAAATTTTTTCCCTTAATTCAGAATTTTCCGCTTTATGTTGGTTTGTGTTCCGAAATGAACAGCCTTGAAATGTTGTTTGTGTGTGAGTTATTACATGATGTTGTAAACAGCACAGTGTGTCAACTGAATCAAACTGCTGAAAATGTATAGCTCAATAATTTGGTTTATTTTTAGGTCTTATATTGCCCCTTTCTGTCCTAGGTGCTGTTAGTCTACTTTTAGCCTGAAAACCTGAAGGTCAGTCTGAAGTCATGATCATATAGTAGTTCTTTTTGTATCAACAGCTGAGGCTGACCTTGGGGGCTATTGTTACTTATTTCTAATCTTTTGGGGCTGACAGAATAGAGTCTGGCCAGATTACAAAAACATGCAATGAATCTACAAGTTCTATCACTTCGTATGTGACCACCCTTCACTGAGCTCCACTTTCAGAAAAGCTGTGGGTGTTCAGCATGTCTGAAAATCAGATTACAATCTTCCAATCAAACATGTAGCCTGTTAAGTTATATATTTATCATTTGATCAGCCATATAACCAGTTTGGGTATGTATGTTTCCTACAGGTGGGTGGATGATGAAACTGTTTTGAAAAGTACTATTTACAAAAAGTTTAAAGATCTTAGAGTTTTACCTTCCTGTCAGTTTGTTACTGAGGCAAATAATAAACAACAGATACATATTGAGTCTTTCAACTACATGCTATATCTCAATAGACTGATGAATTTCAAGGGGATCAATAATCTCTGAACATAATTAATCAGGGGACACAAAACAGTTTTTCTTAAACAACACAATAAAGAAATCAGTGATTTATGTTTATTAACTGGGCCAGCCGCTGTTTGTTGCCAGTGTTAATCTATGGGTATTCAGGAATTCTCCTTTGAAAATAAGCATAGGTACTGACTATTCTAATCTTCATAGAATCATAGAATCATAGAAAGTTTTGGGTTGGCAGGGACCCCTAGAGGTCATCTAGTCCAACCCCCCCACAGCGAGCAGGGACACCACTAACTAGATCAGGTTGCTCAGAGCCCTGTCCAACCTGGTCTTGAATGTTTCCAGG
>Ga0065711_1041993_pt1 | contig 15735 bp, 6 predicted proteins | sample Hoacrofraction12_FD_59098 | JGI IMG/M metagenome (GOLD analysis project Ga0065711, IMG submission 59098) | Hoatzin crop microbial communities from Cojedes, Venezuela - Epithelial fraction 12 v2 (version 2) | ecosystem: Host-associated > Birds > Digestive system > Esophagus > Crop | place...
GGTTTTGATCCTGCTTATCGCCCTGCTTCCTCCACGCAGGATCCTGAACTCGACCATTTCATGGTCACTGCAGCCGAGTCTACCTCCAACCTTCACATCCTCCACCAGTCCCTCCTTGTTTGTTAACAGGAGGTCCAGCAGCGCGCCTTTCCTTGTTGGTTCCTACACCACTTGCATCAGAAAGTTATCATCGATGATGACATTCATAATGTCATTTTGTTTACAGAATACAGAAAAATAAATCAACACCTAATAACTGCAATATTGTAAAAGACGTTGGTATGTTAGTTCTAAAACAGTTGCCATTTTACTTTACTACCTTTAAAACATTTACTAGGAGTGAAGATAAGCTTCATTTCTTGTAGTATGTTACTTCACTCTTCAGCTTCTGCTAGCAAAGCAAAACTGAAGCCATCAACCACTTACAGTTTTCTTAGTTTTCACTGTTCTCCTGATATAGTGGAAATACGTTATATATTCCCTTCAGTAGGGAATACTTGCAAATGTATTTTACTTCAGCAGCAAAATGGTAAAACACAAACACCAGCAAAAAGTTTGTCTATTCAGGCTTTGCAATCAATTCTCTGTGGGCAAGCCACAAATCCTTCCCCATCATCCTCTCACTGTTGGATCTAGTTGTAGAGAACAGGCAAGATGTCCCAGCTCTTGCTAACTGTGGTATGCTTGCTATACTAAGATACGACGAGTCACAGAAAGCCAGAGAAAGGCCCGCACTCACCCTCCTTGAACTGTTTCTAGAATCTCTTGGCTTTGTTGTGCAAGGCTACCAAAAATAATCAGTACAACCCACGGCAAAACAAACAGACCATAAAAAAAAAATCTGCATGCCATCCTCATCCAGTCTTTCCTCCCTGCGGCAAGCTTGCACTACCATCCCAAACAAGAACTGGCACAGCATGCCAAAATGGAATTAGGACTATGCCGCAAGCCGCCTTCCTTGTTCCTAATGTTCCAAGTAGTTTCAGAAAATAGTAACAGAAAACTGACACAGACAGGATTCCTCTCAGTTCCAATCGCACATAATATATACGCCTAGTTTTGTGTTCATTTCAGTCATTTTCCTGCTCTGTTGACTTCAGCTTGATACTAAATGACAGACGGTATCTGTGATAACTAGTAGTACAGTAAGAGAACGTGCATTTGCCAACTATAGACAGAGACTTCAGACTATTCGAGAAAGTAATGATGTGTTTGAAGAAAGTAATACAAAAATCAAACATCATAATTCAAGGAAATATTGTTGTAACTAGTGAAAAACACTGCATCTACCAATTCAGGTCTCTGTCAGTAGTCCCCTTGTCACATACCAAAGTCGCTAGGCTAAGAAAGTTACCTTGCAACAAGTTCCATTTGTTTTTTACTAGGTTGCTTCTGCTTGCAATCACTTTGCATACAGACTAATGAAAACAAAGTTAACTTCTCAGCACAATGAAGAACATGTCCCATTGATTGTTTTGGGGGAAAGAGATGGGTTGATCTTTTTCACCTTCAGATGTTTGCATACAGACAAAGTTTCTGAATAAAAGAAAAGGAACTGACTACAGCAAGCAAAAAAATTATTTTAATACAAACTTCTGTTTATGTTAAAGTCAACTGCTACTTAGTCTCTACCCAGGCAACACACAGACAATTTAGAGACCACTGTTGTTGTTTAGGCCATGACAGACTAAACACAAACAATGAATTACTACTCAATTATTGAATTCATGTGGACAAGTTTGGATGTTTACTGCCTCTGTGACAGGAATGATTATTCATGCACAGAACACCACAAAAAAGCTGTGTTCTCTGGTTTCCCCCAAATCCAGTTTGTAATAACCCAAAGCAACCAAAATTTTTAACCGTGTTTTTATTCCTACCTCAGCCTTTCTTCTTCTTTCTTACGCAGGCTGAAATCTCGCTGAACCACCTGAAGCACATGCTCTGCTTCTTCATCAGTCAAGCCAGAAAGATCCAGTTTTCTCCCCATTATATACTCTGTCCTGGATATGAATGACTATGAGGAATATCTGAAATCAGAAACAGAAAAAAAATGCAAAATAAATTGAAAGCACTGGTATTTTTCCCCAAGCGTGCTGAAATCACAGGCACATCTGCCAGACAAAAAGAAAGCTGCTGCCACAAACATCTGAGAAGAAAAACATAGAATTATTTCGATTGGAAAAGACCTTTCGGATCATCAAGTCCAACCACTAACCTAACACGGCCAAGGCCACCACTAAACCATGTCACTCAGCACCACATCTCCAGTTCTTATAAACCCCTCCAGGGATGGTGACTCAACCACTTCCCTGGGCAGCCTGTTGCAATGCTTGACAACGCTTCCACTGAAGAAAGTTTTCCTAATATCCAGTGTAAACCTCCTCTGGCACAACTTGAATAATTAATTTCTGAATTATTTTTCAAGTTCCATGCACTGAAAGTAATCACCTCCAGTTTAGAAAGAAATGCAAAAGATAAATTGAGATACTAAATAATATTGAGGGAAGACATCAGTGTTGCCCTCAACAAGAAACATATTTAATTCAGATGAAAGCAGGTTTAGACATTTCTTAAGATTTTATGCCATGAGTTTGCAAAACTGATGCAAAACGCAATCTCTGTGACTTTGTATGAACAGAGAACATACTCTCCTGCAACTCTCAAAAATATTTCGTACTACCAACTAAGAAACCAGGAATCATTTTAAAACACTGTAAAAAAAAAAAAAAAGTAAGAATATACATTTCAAATGCATTTCCCAGAGTGACTAGAAATATTTAGATGTCACTACCACCACTATATCATTATTTCCCCTTTCTGACAATGGCAATGGAGGAGAAAAGCAGTAGTCAATGTTATGTGTGAATTGAAGGCACTATAAAGTTTGAACTAGAGCCTGCTCTATTTATTTTGTTAATGAATTATCACCTATTTGTTCTAATTTATTTTCTCATGACTTTTATTAATTTAGTTGATTTCTAGGAAATTCAGTTCTTAGTAGTAACTTCTGTAATTTGATTTATGTAATTATTTGGGCAATCATAACGGTGTCCCTCTCCACATTAAGTTATGGTTTCAGAAACATCACACAGTTTATGCAGTTGTTATGAGCTCCTAACAATGTATGTAATAATTACAAACACATAAAAAGTTCTCATATTATACTGAAGAGGCAACTATTACTGCCTCTTTGTCCACAATGAGTCAAGTAAATGAGGCTATGTAAAACACGTAAGTTGGTTCTATCTCAAAAAACCACCTCTAAGCATCACTGCTATGGCATACAATTAAGTGCTCCAATTAGCATAGGAAGTAGAAGCGGGGGGAGGGGGCAAAATTCACCTTTATTTTCTAAACATAACAATTTATTTGCTACTTAGATGGTGATGGGAGATGTGGTTGGTTAGTTTTTATTTAGGTTTTTTTGGGGTTTTTTAATACATTTGCCTTCCTCCAATCATCTGGTTACAGTTCTTCAAACAAGAAAAAAAACAATGCACATGAAATGAGGGCATTGCTTATTTTTTTCTATTTTGGTTAGGCTATCAATGAAGTTTAGCATACACTCTCCATTCAACGAAACAACACTTCAACAAAAACAAGCAGACTGGATAGAAGCTTGTGAAATCAAGATGACAAGATCCCTCCAGTGAGACACCATACAGCTACAAAGGTTGCAACGGAACAGTATGCTCTGGTTTGACTCTTCAGGTCTACTAAGGAAACTGAACAGCAACATCAACAATGAGTTAATGAAGGCTATAAGGATGTATTTCTAAATAAAATTACCCTGATTTTTGTAAAAAAAAGCACCACAGAAACAAAAGACTATATTTAGTCTTCACTGATCCCACTTGCAAGGCCAAGAATGTATGTTAAAAATAAAGGTTGGCTAAAATATAGTGAGGATCTACTGGCAAGATTTTCTTCCACCATCCTCAATCCACACACATAAATCTACTCAAAATTCAAAATCTTCACCAGCATGTTAAGACATTCCCCTGTCGCTTCATCCACAGTCCTTGTACCAAAGCCTCGCTGGTCACTGGCAAGCACAAGAAAGGGCAAGATAGGGCTTACCGAGGTTACGCTTACATGTTCCAGCTCAGAGACAGAACAAGCAGCGCCCTGGGACATGTTCTTCCCTTCAGGCTTTGGGATACCTGCTCAGCTCTTCCCGTGCAAAGCACTTCAGTGCAGAAGCCTCTTTGACTTTCTAAAAGCACGGAAGGGCTTCAGTACAGGAAAGCCACATCCATAGGGAAGTAAGCAGGACTTTTCCAATTAACTTTTTTCACACCCATACACTTTACGGCAGAAACACAGGATATAAACTACACGGAAATAAAACTATTTTCAGCAATTGCTAGAGCCAGCAGACACACCTCCATGGTTGGGCTACAGTTGTCTGAGGCAAGACAATGAAGGTACCAGGAGATCAAAGATGCCATTCCAGTTGTTCCTGAGCATCAAGTTAACAGCTGTTATTAATACTGTCATAATAAGTTCTCCCTTCAGAACTTTAAAGTTTTTCCAAAAACTTTGTCAAAATTAGGGTTTTTTTCACACATACAAACTGTGGTCCATCAGCAAAGAAAATTATCCCTTTGATTCAGCCGCCACTGCCAGCTGTGAGTATATATTAGAAGGGGGAAATTTACCCCTAAATTTGAGGCTAAGCAGGCAGCCCCACTACCTCTGATTTTTCTGGGATTGGCAAAGACTTAATTTCAAGTATACATATACTTTAAAACCACCAGTGACTTCAACTTTTGATTTTCATGCGGTTTACTTACCTGTAAGACTCTCAGTCTGCATTCCAATACTACATTAACCTCTAAAGAACTCATGTGTTTTTTCCCAGGAAATAATTTTTCTTCACATTACTAAATCACCTCTGATCTGGGAGTATCACAGCGGTTTATAAATATTTATAAACAATGCTCAAACGTCTTTTTTCAGTCCATCCGGATTATGCATTTTGGAAATACACAACGGCAAATCCTCTGGAGGAAGTGTAACAAGTTACATTTTAAAACAAATGACAACAAAATAGTTTCTCAGCCTAAAATAACGTCTGGTCTCAACTGAAATAGCTTACACGAGGCTGTTTTGATGTTTGCCTTCATGAGTAATACTTCTTTGCTAAATCTCAAACTGAATACAAAATTTAAGCTTTCAGAGACATTACAAGGAATAACATCGTTCCCTAGAAAACTTTTGCTCAACAAATTAACACACTGTAACAGGAAAGCCTAGGCTTACAATACATTATTAGGTATTGTTTGAGTAATACTATAATCTTAATACTTCTTACAGTTTGTTTTAAAATCTAATTAAAACTTCCACAGCAAAAACATTCCTTCAATTTAACCCCTAAAAAAACCTCCACCGAATAAAAACAAACAGAAAACACCAAAATAACCACAAAACCCCCACAGAACAATGAGCAGACAAAATGTTTTTCAAGAACCGCAAGCAATGCTTCTGAATTTTAAAATGGACAGAGCATCAACACATGAAATGAGGGCAAGTAGTACATTTCCTAGTCACTCATATGATAACTAAGCTGTTTGGACTTGCAGTCTCAGCAGAAGATTAGAATTGTAGGAGGGTGGGGAGAAAGCCCACAAACTTTTTTTTAAGTACCAAGTAACATTTAAAACAGATTCAGTAGCTGACAAAGAGACACATTGTAAGGTTAATTATGCAAGTGGTCACACTGAGTATTGTACAACACAGACATCTTAGTTTTATGTTGTAGCAAAGAAATTGGCACTAGCAAGGCTGCATCTGAACTGCTGCGTCCAGTTTGGGCTCCTCAGTTCAAGAAAGATGTGGACTTATTAGAGCAAGTCCAGCTCAAGGCCATAAGGATGATTAACGGACTGGAGCACCTTCCTCAAGAGGAGATGCTGGGAGCACTACAACTGCTCAGCCTGGAGAAGAGAAGGGTCGGCTAGGGGAGCTATACAGTGTGTGTCTGGAAGAGATCCATCCAATACCCTGGCACTGAAAGCAAGAATATCCTACAGTTCCTTCAATTTCTGAGCAAAATTTTAATCAAGATTTCACCTGCTTCCAACAACACAGTATCACTTTTGCTTTAAAACGCTGATCCTGTGCATTAATGAAATGTGATACTTGAGGAGCCGATATCACAAATTCCTACTATTTGCTATTCCAGCTACTTGCAATTGAAATCTTTCATATATTTTCCCTCAGACGCTCTCTTTAGAGTCACTAAACTAAACACCAGAGCTCTTCTACTCTGCTCTGTTATTCTACCACTTCTAGTATTTTCCAGGTTAAAAAAAAAAAAAAAAATCAAGAAGAAAAAACTGCTAGTAATTATATCTTTGATTCTGTCACCAGCCAACTCATCTTTGCTTCCTTCAGCAGTCTGTCAGGACCTAAATAATATTGCTCAATCTGTCTTGTCATTATAGTTTGGCATTTGACCAACTTTTGCAGAAGGAAATTCTTAAGAATTCTTCTTAAGAAATTCTTTTTATGATCTTATTGGTGAACACTTTGCCCCTTTAAATTGCACAAGACTGTCATCTTCTTAAGCCAAAAAGGAAGACATGTGCTTTGTCCAGAACAGAGCTCCTTCACCACACCTCATATTTTAAAAAGGGTTTCGTTTAGTGAGCATCTGAAAGAAGCAATCACTTCACCAGCACAAGGTCATTACACTAAATTTTTGTAATGTAAATGTCACAAAATATATATAAATCTCATATATAAATTATATGATGTCACATACTTTATTTGCTGACAAAAAAAAGGTCTGAGTGTTGAAAGTGTAAAGGGGATTCCTGTGTTTTGAATTATGTCACACTTGAACAAAACAGACTTTTGGCTAAAGACAACATTTGAAGAATATTACTGTTCAAAGTCATTGCTACTACAGCTAGCACATCATTAATTCTAAAATGAGGCATAATTAACATCAGGCACAAATTTCTTAATCTTTTATAAACTCCAAGAAAGTCTAGAAGCTGCAGTAAACAACACTGTGGATATTCGTCCGTTTTCACTGGAAATAAACTAATGTGCCAAAATAACAAGAGGGAAAATACACTCACTGGAAATACAAAGCCACCTCTTTGGGTGAAAAAATCAAGCATAGCCAAACCAACTTCAACATGAGGACTTGTAACTTGTGTGCCACATGCTAAATGAGATGCAAGACAAAGATCTCAAAAAGGATGTTATTCTTTGTACCCACACCCATTTTAGGTGAGATTTACTGCACGTATTTCCTGGTCTATAACCAAAGCAGCCAATTATCTTCCTTTCAGCCTTGTACTAATGTTATGTGAGATTTGTTTAGAAAACCAAACAGCTTACACGTTCCTGAGCAAAGTTAGGTTTGTTTCACTGGGGGGCGTGAGGGGGTGAACCAGCAGTTTTTTAAAAGAAGGATGAAGTTCATTCAGTTCCTTCTGTTAGAAATGTTCCTTATTCATGGAAGTTATTACAATAACCGTGTGTACTTCTTGTCTAGAAGAGTTCTGGGATATAGCATAATGGGGGAAATTGTAAATCTCACAGGTTAAAGGTTAGTATTCTATAGTTTTAAATTTTATTCTATTTCAGAAATAAATAGGAGTTTCACAGTCTTCTTGCTTCTATATTTTACATTATTTTAAGTACGGAATATGAAATAGGAGAAGTAGAAAAGGTCCAAAGTCATGTTTTATTTAAAAAAGAATGGCATCTCTCACCCAAGGATGGCACTCCATCAGAGGTAGAACACAGCACATCAAACTGTTTCTAAAAAATAGAAGCTATTTAAATAAAATAGCCAAAAAAGTTATTTTTACAGAAAGACTAAAGATTACACTGGAGGACTTAACTTCTGTCATCTACCTTTGACAGGTTAAAAAAAAAAAGGTCATATTAGAAAGAGAACCTTAATAATAAATCATGACCATTTTATACCTAATGCATCAGGCCTACAACTGATACATAAGTATAAATCCCAGGGGGAATTCAAAATGTGATATAAAAAACAAATTAATTGACCAGAATAATCTTTCCACTGTTAACAGTGAACTCCTAGAGGAAAGGCTTATCCAGAATTTGGCCCTGCAGCTGCTAAAGACCATAGGTCATCTGGCATATACTGTCAGCATGTATTTTACTGCCATTGGCTTTCTAGGTACTGTATACTCTCCTTTTACTCCAGTCTCATCTTCCATTGCTTCTGCTGAATTTAGGCAAATCATGTTCAGCTCTATTTTCTCTATTTAGTAGCAACCGTCTTATGGAAGAATGCGTAGTTGAGATGATGGGTCTGACAGTATTCTGACTGTGTGAGACTGACTGTTACTCTTCCCGAAACGAGGAAGACAGCTTGGAGTAAAAGACAAAATTAGAGCAGCAATGCGCTGACGCGCAACTGTATCTTGGATGATTGGCCTCTTTTCCGTGTGCCTTCAGTCTCAAGCATGAAATGCAGCTCATTACTGTAACGGGCTGTCAACCAGCTCCAAGGTGAATCATCACACGCCAGGCAGAAAGCCAGAATGTGCACTTAGGGCATGCAACTGATCCTGAAGAGCCCAACAACCAGCAATTCGCATGTCTGTAAGCATGAGACTGCAACGGCTTCCCTTTGGATGCCCGACTTGCAAAGCGGGCCTCAGAGCTTACTGCTATGTACCCAGGCTCCCTGCACAGAGAGAACAGCAGTTGCTGAACAGAGTTATGTCCCTGCTTCCACCTTCCCACCAAAACCCAAACCAGAACACACCTGGCAAATCAGTCTTCACACTGTACTTTCTAAGCTCGAGCCAGCATGAAGAAAACACTGTATAAAAAGCTCATTTGTATTCCCACCTCTTTCCTCAGCATCAGCTGAAGAGTGAGGACTGCAAAAATACATTCACCCGTGTTGCACTACACATGCCATAGCCTTCTCCCGAGACAGCTGTCAGTCTCAGCATTTCACAATCAATGGCCCTGAAATAAGTTACACAGATTGAAGGGAGATGAAAGAAACAGCAAATCCTTCTACGTTCCCGCAATCAATGGCAGTTTCCATGTCATTTTAAGAGGCAGACAGAGAAGGGAGCACTCACTTTATCTGTGTAACAACCTAATACACGCACCCAGAAAAAAGGCTCAGGTTCAATGCAATGTTGAGCCTGGGAAGGCTCAAATATTTATCTGCCTCCTTGTGGAAGGGCACATAGGAGAACACAACTCAGGATATCCCATGCAGATCCCTATTTCAGATGCCAACATCCCGTTTTCTTGTATGGCCTAAAGAAACTGAGTGATGCAGCATGTTCACTACCATACGAGCTGTGGAGCAGCATGTGACAAGCATGTGTTTCAAAGCAGAATGCCTTCCCCAGTACCACAGCAGTCACTATTTGTGAGAACAGCTATAGAGGAGCATCCTACAGATAAAACTCAGCAAACTAACCAAGAAAACACATGTCCACCAAGAAAACTCTTGCAGGTTCAAGATGCCAAAGCATCGCTACTGCGTAATGTCATGGTAAGGCTTCTCATTTGAGTTAGTCAGACTTTTAATCTGGGTAGGAAAACAATGAGAGGGAAGGTGAAGCTTTTGTAAAACCTCAAACAGCTCTGGAAGCACTCCACATTTTACACCTGCATAGAAATTTAATTTTGCATTTCAATAATACAGGCAAAAGGACTATGATAAGAATCTTATCATAACTCGAAAGCCATATTGTGATCAACCCATGCAAACTACAAAAGTAAACAGTTAAGTGGATTGCTTGACTGCTACTAAAACATCCGTAATATAAAATCTAACCAATATGCAAACACAACACAGGCATACTTAAAATATCCTACACAACAAAATGGATTTTTCCCCCACAACATATGCTGCACTAATTGATATCCTGCATTCCTCTTAGTAAATATCACTCATCAGCATATCTTTAAGTTTGATCCAAGAACTAACCTTTGACTAAGAGAATCTTTCTGTAGGACCAAGATGCAGAAATTCTATTTTTAGAGGTAAGAAAATGCTTCCAATAGCAGTTGCCACAATGAGGCAGTATTTTCTAGTGCTGCCAGATGTGAAAACAAATTTAATACAGTAAATCACTGCTAATTCAAACCACTGACAGGAAACCCCACTGCACATTACTGAATTTTACAGATTAGCAAGTAAATGAACAAAATGAAAAACAAAAATAATTTCATAAGACCGTGCCTTCTGCATTCACTCTGACACCTGCAAAGTGCTTCTAACTGATTTATGCTAGAACAAGCAAGAATCATAAGAGACACAATAATAGTGACATCTGTAAAGCCACATGTCCCATTTCACTGAGACTTAGTGACGAGCTGTAGTTGGTTGACACACAACTTATTCCCCACGCATGGAAAAAAGGAATTCTGAGTTGTTTGGATAAGTATTTGTTAAGTGACATAAAACAAGAGTCAAATAGAGCCAGAGCAGCAGAAATCAAGCCAGAGCTGCAGAAAGCCTCTGAAAACCAAACTAGGAGCTGGGTTAATCTGTCAGGTGAGGGAGTTAATGGATTAGTTTGTTGACACTGGGACATACTCTACACTGCACTCAGAAGAGGCTCTGCTTTGGACCCAAGCTTTGCTACGTTTTTTTATATTGACACTGCACAACATGGAGATAATCTGAGTCCTGGCCAACAAGAACCTGAAGTACTGGATCCCAAGTTTATACAAACAAGGAACATATACATTCAAGCACAAGACACAGTCAGGCACTTCTCTGGAGTTTAAAGGCCAGCTTCACTGTCAGGTTTTGACTGCTAGTTCACTCATGTCTGGATCCAAACTGGAGCAGCCTCACATCTCCTTTAGTTTAAACTAGGGAACCAAACCAGTTCATCCTCTTCCAGGTTTAGACAATAATCCAGCCAGCACAGACACCTTTCTGAGTCCCACAGAAACTCTTACATGATCAACTTAATCAAGTTAAGCCATCATCTTTAGGAACTAGCTAGGACTCCTCTGCACCTTCTTAACTTTTATTTTTTCCCAAAAGCAGTTCCCTTCAGCCAGACCCCACTAACTTCCCCCAGTTTTTAGGTTTCCAGTATCCATTACAATAGCCCTCTGGACATTGATACAACATTGACACCAACTTGTCTCCCCAGCTGAAAGCACAATCTTAGGTATTCTTCACCCATCACAACTACATAGATTACATATTTCCATGGAGGAGGTGCAGTTCATTTAATCATGTGTAGAACCTGAGTCCACAGTATCTCACCCATTGATTCCCCTCTTTTAGGCCTGCAATACTACCTTGGAGCACAAATCTGAAGCCCCGTCATTAAACATTAGAAGTGTGGGGGGTGGAATAATCAGGCTGATCTTTCTCCAGTGGTGAACCATTGTCTTCTCATTTGGGACTCCACCCGTGACTTCTGTGCTTGCAGCGATTAACATATGGACAATTTTTGGCACTGCCTTTTACATCAAGCCCAACTGAGACCCAGCAGATTATACCTTTTAGAATCCTCCCCAAAGCTCTTCAAACTGTTTTTAAAGCCTGGTATTGCTCCAGTTCATACAATATGGTTTAACCTAAGTCCAGCACACAGTCTGTCAAACAAACGTTAATGACAGTTAAATGCAAGCATTGCAATAACTTCCAGAATGGTACACCAAGCACTCCTGGGGATGATCACTGAGGAGCAGTTTAACTCAATTAGTTTCTCTTAAGCAAAAAAAAAGGCATCAACCTCTTGTAGAATTAATAATGGTTAGAAAAATAGGTACATTCTGCAAGCTGAGGTATTTCAGGACAGTGTTAACTGAATCTCTGTCAACAGCACTTAAATCGGATATTGGACATCCATGCCATTAACGACAATGGCACAAACCAGCACTTCTCTATTTGGATTGCCCTGTGACACAACATCCTGTTCATACAGCCCAAAAGGGACAGAAGAAAACCACATTAAAATGACCTTCTGTATCACAAGCAATGCCTAATAAGCAAATAAGCTCTTCTCATATTAGTTTCAGAGGAGATAAAACTCCTCGTCACAAGAGCAGAACAGAAAATTTATTCCTCAAGTTGTAAACATGTTTTGCTATCTTTCCCTTCCAGAAGGAAAACAAGAGATTATGCACTGTCTTCCTCCAAGAACAGAAAGTTGGTTTCATTCTGCATGGAGGCAGGTGGAGGATGTTGGAGAAGGGATTGTTTTGCTATTAAAAAAGCCCAAATATTTTAGGCTGTTGCCTGGTTTCAAGACTCATTAAAGCCAGTTGGAATGCCATGGACTTCAATAGCCTTTGAATGAGGCTCTAGACTTCAGATTGCTATCACAAGAAGAGACTACATCTCATTTTATACAGTAAATTACCTCAACACCCTTTAAATAGACTTGATCCAGAAACTATGACTGCATTAAGTCACTTATCTGTTTATTCTTCTCCATCAATAAGCAGCATACGCTGCAAGGAAGAGTCCAGAAAAAGAACATTTTTTGCAACTGCTGTACATCAGAACTTGAGCTTGGGTTTTCAGCAGTAGGACAGGCTAGAGCTCCCTTCCCGCCTGCCAGCCAGCAACAGCACCACTCAGGAAGGCTACTTCATTGATTACCATGAGTCAACTTGAGACAACGCCATCTCATCTTCAAGATTAATCTCCATGGTAGTTAGCTACTCCACTTCGACACGTGATATTTTACTTGGAGGTGCACTTTACCTTGAAGAATGCAAAATAAGTTTCCTATGGTAATGCTTTATTTCTTAAAACAACCAGTAGATAGCGATAACTGCAATAGCCTGAATACCAGACACCAGTATTAGTTTTTCTTTTATGATCATCAGTTGATCAACAGGTAAATGAAACATATAAGTAATAGGAAGTAACAAGAGGTCTTGTTTCCTTTACCCAGCTCAGGGACTAATGGGTCGCTAAAAATTTGCAAGATACAGGTTTTTGTTAGTATAACATTTCTTTTTTTTAAAAAAAAAAAAATGCTCTGCTGTTGAAATTTAATGCATATTGGCCTGAAAATTTAGTGTGCTCCTATTCCGAGAATAACATCCATAAGATCTAAAAATTTGTCATTATTGCAATAATGCTGATATTAGCTTTTGACCGGTCAAGCCACTATGGTCCTTATACTGTTTATCTACCCTAAAGCTGCTAGGCGATTCATTAAACTGCTTTCCACTATAGTGTGCTTTATTTCTTTATCTTCAGGACATAGTATGTCAACCATGATGTTTATTTTCTGAAAATGCAGTTTTAAAAAAATGCAACATGGCATCTTCCTGTAAGATTGTTAAAAAAAAAAAAAAAAAAGAGGGTAAGAGGGTAAGGCATTTCAACTGAAAATTAAACAGCAAGCAGGTCATAATCACTAGTCTTTACCATACAAATGACAGATCATACTAGTGTGCCAGCCACATATATAAAGAACCTCAGTCTTCCTCTTGGGTTTCTGTAAATTCTCATAAAGTTTGGAGAGAGGCATCTTTGCCCAATATCACAAAGAGATACATAAAACTAGACCATGGCTTGAAAGCTTATGGAATTACACCGTATTCAGCCCTTCTTCAAAATTTCCTATTTATGCTCTAGATAAAGGCCAAGTTTCTTCGGTAACTGGAGCAACAGTATGGTGCTCCATACTGAAATATAGCAGCTATCTTCCTCTTGCCTTAAGTGCAATAAGCTTCTTCTGAAAGTAAGCTGCTATAAGTCTCTGAATATAAGAAACTTGGGGCTGGTTTATTTTCTGGCTGTCAGTGGTTCACAGGTAAGCCAGCAGCCTTTATTATCTCTAAGAATCTATCTAGTAAATAACCTACCTGGATCCAAAATGAAGGCGAATAAAGCATTCCACAGGAAGGCTGGATTAGTCCGCTCAGACAAATTAATGGGTTTCTCAAAGAGAAAAATTGTCCCTATGGTTTTCATGGAACTATATTCAACTAGTTTCTTTCAACTTGTCCAGCTTTCCAAGGGGAAGTTAAGGTGGTTTACACTGCCAAACAGCAGTTTCCAGTCCAATAACAATAGAGCATATTAATGTTGGCAGCAATACAAAGGAGTCACATTTTCATACAGATGTACTGTTTATGAACAATATTGCATTTGGTATATACAGCTTTTCTTCAGCATCACTTCTGCATAGGTTGAGGGATTTTATTTTTCTTTGTTTAAGTACAAGTTCTTGAAGTGTTCTGTTTAATGCAACTATTAAGTGAGACAGGTAAAGTCCCACTGCGCTCATACACTGGGGTACACCCCACATAATCCAGAAGCCTGGTTTAGCAATCAATTGTAGCGCACTCAGCTGTACTCGTCAGGTGAGGGTGGAAGCAAGAAACCAACTCCAGAAAACAAACAAATATTTTAGCTTAGCTTTCTTCATCTTGTATCACTCCTAGACAGAACTGGTTCAGATGAAGACAATCTGTTAAAAAGCATTAACTTGTCTGAAAGGACAATATTGTGTCACTTCCACCAGCAGCAGGTCCAAGATGCAAGTGCTGTCACAGGGGACAGTGCTCTTCAAGTATCTCTCATCCAGGTGGGGGCTGCTGGAGTGGAATTGACTTCTGGGAGTTCTCGCTGGCAATTAATGTATCACAGCTGCTGAGAATGATACTCTCCCGTTTGTAATTGCTATATGCATTGTGCTAAGCTACCTGACAAATTCCACAGGAAGGCTACAGAATCACCAAGCACCTTTTTGGATGCTTAGGCACAATGCATCAGTAAACATGCTGTGATACAAGCTGGTACCTGAATAACGATGGGTAAGGCAGTGGCCTGAGGGATTATGTACAAGATACAGCACCTTCTGCTTTTTACACAGCTCCGTACACTTTCTCACACTAGAATGAAGTAGCAAACGTTACTGCTTGATGCTTAAATGCGGAGACAGGCTCAGTGGTCTCAATCTAGTTTACAGGGAACCGCTTTCTACTAAGCGACTATAAAAACCTGTCCAGCTTGGTGACAGGTCCCTCAAAGTCAGAAAATGTCTGGTAATGAGAGAGCTAAACTAACTTTCCCCGTTTTCTCTCTCTAGCCTTCCAGAAAAGGGTTATCAGAGGAACGAGTAAAAGCCTTTATTGCCAGCATCCTTGTTGTGCCTGTTCTAACAAACTCCAGGCTCCATAGTGAGACAGCCACCCACAGTTTCAGAAACGCAGCAAAAGGTAAAATGGAAGGTATAGGGCAAAACCCACCATTTGTCAAAATAGACCGCTAGATACAGTCAGCACCCCTGCAAACACACTTGAGGAGGGACGCACACGCACCCCAAGGCGTTTTGGGATCTAACTCGGTTGCGTTCGCCTAAAACACAACACAAACGCCAGCACAACACACGCTCCTGCTTGCTTAGGTTCTCTAGGAAAAGTCAGCCCGAGCCGTACGCTATTTCCCTCAGCAGCCACGATAAACTGACCTTGACGCTCGGAAGGCGCACGCTGCGCTGCCTGAAGCGGGGATGCCGGGTGCGGGGCGGAGGGATGCTCGGCGGGGAGCGGGCAGGGGCAGCGCCGCGCCGAGACCTCCCCGCGCTCGCGGGGAAGTTCATCAAGAGTGAAACACTCCAATAACAAATAATAAATAATAACAACGCACTGCAGTGACGGCGCTCGCATAGCCACGCTGTCAGCGGCACGTCATGAAGCTATTCGGGCATCCTGCTGGTAATTAAACGAAGCCTCATGTCGCGTCGTCGCGATATCGCGTCCCCCCCCCCC
>Ga0065711_1007079_pt1 | contig 15734 bp, 6 predicted proteins | sample Hoacrofraction12_FD_59098 | JGI IMG/M metagenome (GOLD analysis project Ga0065711, IMG submission 59098) | Hoatzin crop microbial communities from Cojedes, Venezuela - Epithelial fraction 12 v2 (version 2) | ecosystem: Host-associated > Birds > Digestive system > Esophagus > Crop | place...
TTTTTTTTTTTTTTTTTTTAACTGAAGGGAAATGTGATTATCCTGCAGGGATACAGAGAGTTAATACATCCTGGCAATGCTATTCTTAGGAAGATCCTGTCTAGGTCCTTGGTCTGTTCTGGTGGCCTATTTACAGGGAATACATGTCCAGACTTTCTGCTAAGGAGTGATCTGTGGCAGTTCCACGAAAAAGGCAGCTGAAAGAGGCTTGGGAGAGGAGAAAGTGGAAGAAAGAGGAAGTCTGGTGGTGAAGTCGCAGAAAAGGAAAGAAAGGAAACCAAAAGCTCATCCATCTTTTTTTTCAAAGTAACAAAAGGCAATCACTGAAGCAGCAAGTATGAGACCTTCCCTTTTCCTATGGTGAACCTCAAAGAATTCTGCAAGGGTGACGTCTAGAAACGCAGGACTTCAGTGCAGATAGCATTCACTATTACAGATTATGTGACTCTTGGACATGAATACTGTGTCTTTTCATGGTTCCCCAGTCCCACTTCTGCATGTCTCAATGACAACCTGAAACTAAGCGTAAATATTCATAATTGCTGGTCAGTTTCCAGGAACTCCTGGGACTGATGCAGCCGGTTGTTCTCCTTCTAGTATTGTCTGTCCTTTTGATAAAATTGTTGAGTTTCCATCACAAACATTCTTCAGCAAAAGTGTGTTTATTGATAGTGATATGCTTAGATGCTGGCTGAGAGAACACCAATTTCTAGTACTACCTGAACACAGCATCAGGATGATTCTGATGAGGAAGTGCAGGAGACCACAAAAAAACAGTAGAAGTCAAATGGGTTTTGTGTAAAGCTCAGAGAATAATGTTCTGCCATTAAAAAATTCCATTTGGGAGTTGGAGTCTCTCATGTGCTGAGTTGGTAGCTGACTAAAGTTCTCAAATAGTAGAGAAATTCTCCAGTAATCCTAATCCATCTTCCTGGCACAAAGAGAAGACCAGACTGGCTTTCCTTAAATGGGGCTCTGAAAGCCTCCAAAGGAGCTGCCATCTAAGGAAGCAGCTGGCTGTCCACAGGGGCTCAGCTTATGGTGTGAAATCCTCCCTCCTTCCTTGGCTTGTGGTCTTTGAAACCCTCCTCCTTTCTGACTTGCTTCTTCAGTATTTAATACACCTTAAATCCCTTCTGTAAGAGTAATGTAAAAGATCTGAATTATTCTTGCCTTCCTGCCTTTTTCATGCTCACTACCAGAGTTGTTTCCATGGCCAAAGTATTCTCCTTTTTCATCAGTAATCCCTCTCCTTCCAGCTGTTACAGACCTGAGCAGAGGACCAGTAAATCCCACTACTGAGCAATCGCAAAGCCACGTCCTCAGACGTATGGTCAGTAGCGAGCTTTCGGCCCATCACCAGCAGAAGATAATGTGCTGTTGAGGTGATGCTGCTATGGCAGGGTGGGATTAGAGTTGTTATAAGGCTAGAGATAGACCAAGCAGCATTCAGACCACTGCCCACTTGCTTCTGATCCAGGCCAGGATGAAGCTCAGACTTCCAAAAGAAATGAAATGGGGAAAATGATCGGAGACTAGTCATAGGTAATGATGTGGTAAAACTGCTGGCAGAAACAAACAAAAATAACATGAGAGAAAAGAGAGGAGGAATCTTAACTTGTCACAAATTGGAGATATCTATGTATCACCAAAGCTAGCTTTGCCCTGCCTGGGTACAGACAGGCACCCATCAGTGGCCACAGGGTGCTCAAACTGGACACCACAACCTGACAAAGAAGGGAGGCACAGGGCTCCTAGATCAAAGCTAATGAGTTTAAAGCTAGTTCTAGTGCATCCATGCTACTGTGTTTGTGATATGGGTCTCTCTCTTAAATAAAAGTATTTTAGCATGAATCTAGACAAATACACTGCACTGAATGCAGAGGGCTTGTGAAAGCAAAATTCACCTCTGATTTTGAAGCCTCTTTAGGTATACACCCTAAAAATAATAAAAGATATACTATTTCCACACTTGCAGAGAGTTCCCAAGTGATGAAGAATGATCAATAGATAGAAGAAACATCTAATATACACATAAATTTGAACTCTAAATACACTGAGCCTATTAAGTTTTGATACATTGCTTGAATACTAAAGGCAAAGTGCAGCATATGATTTAGTTGCCTCTGTAGCTGAGAAATGTTCTTATTTAAATAAATATTTTTGTGGTTTACTTCTGTGGTTTTGTAAGAAGAATACCCCTAAGGAAACAAAAAATTTTCAAGATTTTTTTTGAATTACTTTCAAGAGGAGCCTTATTAGCCAGGCTGAGGTTTGGTGTCTGTGTACACCTATATTGCTATTCAGTAGCAAATAGACAAATTATTAATCTTTTGTTTGTGATTCATAACATTGACGAATGTTCATCTTCATCTTTGCAGACAAATTAAGATTGACACAGAAAGTTGCAGTTCCATTAAGTTTTAGCTGTGAGATGTCAATAGACTCACAAATTCTGGATTTAGGCTGTTAAAGACAGGCTGTTCTTAAAAAAATTTAGACACCTTCAGTTAACTAAAATACTTTTCATGACTACTGTGGCAATTTCGCTGAAGAAAGAGGTGAGTATCCGCTGTTATTCAGAACCCCTGTCCTCCAGGGCTCCTAAGCCCTATACTATCAGTGGAAAAACATAATTGCAATGTCTCCTCCTAGAAATAAGGTTATTTATTTCTTGTAGAAGTGTTTTGCAGCTGCTAGATACAGATATATATGTATATACTGCAGCTGAGCCCTGATACAAAGTCAGGATGAAAAGCAGCATGTACCATGCCTTCCTGTGCTTTCCTTTGGAAACATCTCTGGTGCATGGGCTGAAAGATGACCTGTTTCCCTTAACATGTGCCCTGGTTGTCCACCTCCGGGATGGACAGCTTCTGAAGGAAAATATCCTGGCAGGAATCCGAGTGCTGTATGCAATCTGATCTGTTGTGATATGTGTGTGTAGGGAGAACAAGGGCAGGATATTGATCTGAGCATATCAGGTCCCAGTTACTCTTAATCTGCCACTGGTTAATTGGTCTTACTATAATTTAGAATGCATACTCCTACCATGTACTGATCTCAGACCTGTGTTTTGTCTGGACAAAACATGAACAGGAGACTCAAAAGGTTGTCATTAAGTGGATTTTGTGGCTATTGTAATATGAATGGAAATTCAAGGCATTGTATTTTACCCAGATTTCCTGCAGCAAATAGAATCCCATTACACTTACTTCAGTGAACATCATTTTTTAGATTCTTGAACAGACATGTCTTCCGTTTCAGTTTTTCTCCCCATAAGCAAGGTGATACAACCCATCTGTATCAGGCAAAATTTTCTGTGCTTAGCCCAAGCCTTTGTGTTTATTATCTACTACTTTAACCACCTTATACCTCTCTCTCTGCAGTTAAATCTGTGTCTCTTTATGAATGATTCTTTAAGAACAAGTCTAAACCTCTTCCTGCAGGGTCTTTATCTGCAGTGACTGATGAACAGATGATGTACTATATCTAATACCTACATTTGGCATTATTTTCAACTGAACTTCTAAATACAGAAGGATCTCACCACAGAAACAACACAGTTGCATTTTTTCTTACAGATTCTGCCAGTAGAGGCCTTTGCCAGCCCCCATCCCCCTACTTTCCTTCTCTGCCATCTCTTTTTAGCTGAAACTTGCATCAAGCTGAATACTGAAAAGATGCAATGCTTGAAAGGTCTTGGGGAGATGCCTGAAACCACAGAAATAGAATAGAAATGTGTGTGAGAACCACCCACTCCTGCAGATGCAGTGAAAGCATCCCTCTTCTCAGCAATAGCAGGGGCATGGATGTACCCACCTCTTATCAGAAGATGTCAGTGTTGCCCTTGGCCTTCCCTGTGTAGCAAGGCTGAACAAACGACAGGCCATGGGTCATTCATGAAATGTGTTTTTGCCCTACTGAAATGCCTTGCAACACCTGCACATACAGCCGCAATATTTTGAAAAATGTTTCTGGATACCAGTTGCTCTCCAGGAGATGTGTAACTTCGTTGTTTCTGAATGGTACAACAAGGTAGGGGTGCTGTGGTGGAGGTGAGAAGGCTGGATTTATATGCTTTTTATACCACAGACACCTGAGCTGCCAGAGCATAAAAATATCTTAAGGCTAGTTCAGCTATCTTTTATTTGTCAAATACTAACTGTACACATACGCAACTTTTAATTTCTAGGTGCTGAAAATCAGTTATGGCTGCCCAAAAACAAGTTGTGAAACTATGCCAAGGTTCATTTGAACCCAAAATTTTTGGTCCTTATGTTCTTGTCTAAATCCTTCTGACATTGTTACCTCCAGCTCAGGGAAAGGAAAGAGAGATAAAAAAGATAGTTTCAAAACCTACAAAGTATACAAAATGCAGGGCAACTAAATCCAGCCACTTCCCCAGCTGCATGGTGCAAAGGGGCCTCCACAGAGGTGAGGCACTGTACCCCTGTCGGGTAAGAAGTAAAAGTCTGGGAACTCAGTAGCACTTCACTTAAACCTCCTAGCAGTAAAGCAGTGCTGCTGTCAGTTGTTTTCATACCTTTGTTCTTGTCAGGGAGATAAGATTTGTATTCAGTATACTTTGTCCAGTCTATCCCCTTCCCCCCCTCAATAATTTAAAAAAAATTTAAATAAGTATATGAACAAGGCAGAATGTGTACAAGCTTTGTATGGACTTGCTGATGAAATCAGCCTTAAACTAGTGAACTTTACTGTGTTTGACTGGGATCTTTAAAGATTAGATAAAATATTAAAATAAATCCTTGTATTCACTTATGCTGAATAATACTTTTGTACTAAATTAATCGTTAGAGGAAACAAATGAAGCAGAAGGAGCTTGTTATATAGACATTTTGACTTTGGATAGCCTCTTCTCTTCCAAGTCTCGATCAGATTATTTCTAAAACCTAAGAGAATTTTCAGTGAATTGCATGGTAAACACTGGGATTTGCTTATCATGGTTTGCATGTTTCCAATTAAAAGCCTTATTCTGTTACCATTGGAGTAACTGGCAAACTTCCCATCAGCTTCAGTGACTGTAATGTGAAGCCCGAAAGTTTCTACTGTGCTAGATTAATAAAGGTGTTTTGACATTTTTGACCTCCTCAGGTAAATAACCACCAAAGAAAGCTGTCCTGAACACACCAACTATAAAGAAACGCAGTTTTAGGCAAATTGTAGTAGGTTTTTGTTTTATTCTCTGTCTCTTGAAGCAACTAGCATCTGGTACTTCAAAGACTTCACTAATTTTATTTAGCCAAGAGTATTATGCAGCTCATGGACTGAGACACGGTACTTTTTCCTTCATTGTTTCAATAATCAGTTTATGCCTTGAAGCAAAAGATATGATTATATTTAAGTTTAATTCACACAACAAAAATCATGTTCATACATAAAACCATTTCATACCTCTAAAACTAGAGGCTAGAGACTTGGACTCTGGCCTTTTATAACACTGAATCTCAGAAACTGACTCTGGACAAAGAATCAAGTCTTTCTTTGGCTTTGTTCCAGCCCTGTGAAGGGAACTCTGCTCTCTCCATTCGCTGATAAGAGCTAGTGCTTAAGTAACTGGGATGTTAGAAGAGATGATCATCCCCACCCACCTGGCAGGCAGCTCCCCAGGAAAAAGAAATAGCATTTGAACCAGATTTTGTCTGCATACAACTGTGCTTAGCTGGAGGAACTTTGATGAAAGAGCTCTTTGCAGCAGTCAGGTGTCAGAGGTATCAGGAGAACAAGAGAAAACTGATTATTTTTGTACCATTCCTACATAACCTTGGACCTCAAACACCAAGTCATCTCCAGGCTTCCCGTATGCTGTCACAGGGCACAATGACCCTACTACCTTGCTAGTGGCTGCAGCTCTTGCTGCAGCCAAGATAAGCTCCAAGTAAAGCAGTTGATGTTTTTTCAGCATTAGTCATAAAAACAGATTTTGCTGTCTGTTTCATGGGACCAGCTTGCCACTGCTGTCATTAGGAGGCCTTGGAGGGAAGTGGTTGGTGGGCGAGAGCGAGGAGTAGTGGCTTCTGTTTCAGGAAAAAAAGATAAAAGATTCAGTGTCTCTGGTCCAAGATTTACTTTCAACATTGTACAGCTGAGCAACTGTAACCCATTTGCTCTGCAGCTTGTTTTGTAGCATCCCCTCCCTCTCCATGGTTCAGCTCAGGTCTAGTATGTCCCAGCTGTGTAACCTTGGCTGAGGCTGTTGAAGAAATTGTGAAGTTATGCAAAAGACACGTGAAATGGTGTGTAGAGCAGAGCTATGTGAGACGTGAGAGAAGAAAGGTAAAACTGAAGAGGCAGGATTTTTGAGACAGGGGTAGATTGCAGCTCAAGAAATCAAGAGGGAAAACAAGAATATCAAAAGTAGAAAATTTTACTAGGGGATGGAATATGGCAAGTCAGGCACACTGAGGATCAACTCTAGGGAGAAGCAAGGGTTAACCTTCCCCTCCTGAGAGAGCTCTGCCTGGTCTCCAGAGACCTTATGATAAGCGTATTAATACTAAGCCTAGTAGTAGCTCCTTAATCCTAGTTCTACTGGGTGTAGAGCTCATAAACAATAAACCCATAAATAATTGCTTTATATTTTCAAGTAGTGTATACCTTGCTTGCAAAGTCTCTTTGTGCATTGCTCAAGGTGCACAAAAGGCCGCAAGGAGGCAGGGTTATAAGAGAGACCTTTCAGTCACAGATGCCCGCGTATCACATACCCCATCTTTTCTCCTGGCATCATCAGCAGTCAGATCAGCTTTCCAGGGGGCTGCTTGGGGCAAAACAAGCCAGAGGACCAAGTGTTGCTATCATCAACTGTCTGCTGCCCTTGACAGCATCTGGTTCTGAGTATACCTTGCGTGAACCTTGCCTTCAAGCTAGCTAGTCTGCATGCTGCTGGCAATGACGACGCTGGCTGTCATAGGCTAGCAGGGTTCCTTTGCATCTGCCACTGGAGCTGTCTGCTGGACTATACCAACATAATTGCCTTACAGCAAGTGTGGCTCTAGTGCAAATTAACATATAGCTCCTGCTCCAGGTCCAGGACTTTGTTTTGATTGATTAGATTAGATTAAATTGACAACATTTGGTTTTGAAAAAGTGCAAGGATCTGTTGGCAAGCAAACAGGCCTAATAAAGGTATGTACTGCTTGAGTAACTTGCTGAGGAACAGCTGACCTCAGGACAGGTGGGCTGCAAGCTAAAGGAACCAACAGCTCCTCTCATCTCTGCCTGGTTACCAAAACTGCTGTCCTAGTCCCACTGTGTTATATTGCCTTGTTGTCTCATGTATCTCTGGTACATATTTAGCATAACTATCCTTGGGCAATAGCCTTAAAAGACTTCTGTTATTTATTTGAACGGGGTTGTCATCTTATTGTGATCCTAATCACCACATATAACTCTAAACAGTCTATTTTTCACTCAACATCTCTGTGAAGGGCTGGTTCACACACTACCTGCGTGTTAACTGGCTAGAATCCCACCATACTGGGAATGCTATACTTAGAAAATTACTACCCTCAGCAGATGGTAGTTCAGCAAATTAGGTTAGTTCATTATCTCTGACTTATAATAGATATTAAAAAATTATTGAAAATCAAGATATGCTTCTCTTTTGCTAAATGACTAATAACTTGCATTTTCCATTTTGGTGGATTCTGTGATATTTTCCTGTCAAAATGGTGAAACAGGTCTATATAAAAGGGAGAATTGCTTACTGCTTCTTAAGGAACACTTAAATTGACTGACAGTAGACTAATTTTCGCACATTCCTCTTGTTGTAACTCTACTGGACTACAACAGCAGAGGACAAGTAGGACAGCACCTTTGTCTAGAAATTCAGGTTTCTGATGGGTTGACCTTGGCTGGACACCAGGTGCCCACCAAACCACTCTATCATTCCCCTACTCAGCAGGACAGGGTGGGGAGAAAATAAGACAGAAAAAAACCTCATGGGTCAAGATAAAGCCAGTTTAATAAAACAAAACATAGGCCACATGTGGAAGCAAAGGAAAACAAAAGAGTTATTCACTACTTCCCATCAGCAGGTGATGTCCAGCCACTTCCCAGGAAGTAGGGCTTCAGCACGCATAGCAGTTGCTCCAGAAGACAGATGTCATAATAACAAATGCCCCCATCCTTCTCCTTTCTTTTAGCTTCTGTTGCTAAGCAGACATTATATGGTATGGAATACCCCTTTGGTGAGTTTGGGTCAACCATCCTGGCTATGTGCCCTCCCAAGATGTTGCCCATCCCCAGCCTACTGGTGAAAGGGAATATTGGAGAGACAGCCTTGATGCCATGCCAGCACTCCTCAGAAGTAGCCAAAACATTGGCGTGTTATCAACACCTTTCTAGCTACCAGTACAAAGCACAGCACTATAAGGACTACTAAGGTGAACATTAACTCCACCTCAGTCATACCCAAAACAAGGTGCCTGCTGTGTTTGGAATTGACTATGTCTCTGCGAATTTAATCAATTTAACTCAGAGCAGGTACTCCTAGAAATGATTAATACAGCAGGACAATACAGCAAGAAATAATTTCCTCTCCACTCACAGCCTTGAGCCTTTTATCAACAAATATCCCAGCAAAAAAATTGACAGTGCTAAACCAAAACAACACCAGGAAAACCCAAACTAGGGAGAGCAGTGAAAAGTAAAGACTTGAAGAAAGCTAGAATGCTGCTGACATTTTTTTATTAGGATACCCTGAATATTGTTGATTACTGAAATGGCAAAATACTTGAAAGAAAAAAAATCAAGTCATGACTTCTTCCCTTGAGTTCCCACACTCTCACTGCTGAGCAGATCTATAATTGCACTTTATTGAACATGTGGTCAGGTTAATCAGGAATAAAAGAGTCCTGAGTGAGACTTTGCCCTTTGCAAACCAATCTACAAATTGTTTTACTGCAGCTTTCTAATATATTGGAGAAGGGGAAAGGCGAAGAACTATTGAAGTTAATTTGGTTTTAATATGTGTTAACTACCAGCACAAATACTTAAGGGACAAAATGTTCTGTTTTCTGAAATAGCATTTCTACTTAATCATCAATGAGAAGCCAAAAGGTAATAGAGAAGATGGGGAAGAAAGGAAAATGGAACAGAAAGAGAACTTCAACAACTTCATTGTTCCTGATACAGTGTTCCAAGGTGGTTAACTAATGCTATCAGCCACGATGATACTGAAGGATTCAGGGATACCCATTGCAGCCTAGAGTTCTGGGTGTCACGCAAACCGAAGGGCAATGATTCCAGAATTTGAGTGGGTATATACTAAAGAAGACTGTAGTTATACAAAAAAGAACAAGCAAAAACAGAGAGCAAGTGAAAAGAGGATTCTGGGAAGGAAGCAAAAACCAAGACATTTCTATAGGATAATTTTTCACAACCCCTGCCACTCAAGCTCTTCCCTCCATAGTTTCAAAAATTGACATTTTACGCTGTAAAAGATGAAATATTTTAGCCACCTCTAATTAGGCAACTCAAAGAATAAGGGCCAAAGCAGCTGTGGGATTCAAGAGTTCTCACATGTTTCTGCACATCTGGATTTTTTTTTCCCTTTTCACGCCCTTCTTAGTTTTAATGACACACTTGTTTTGTGGAGGGGAGAGGTGTCTTTGTTAGATTCTTGTCTTTCCCTGCCATATGCTATATGCTTACCCAGGGAAGTGATGGAGTCATCCTCCCTGGAGGTATTTAACAGACATGTAGGCATGGTGCTTAGGGACATGGTTTAGTGGTGGACTTGGCAGTGTGTCCCAGTTTCAGCCAGGACAGGGTTAATTTTCACCAGAAGCCAGGAGGGGACAAAGCCGGGCGGGCTGACCGAACCTGGCCAAACAGAGCAGGGTATTCCATACTGTGTGCCGCCATGCTGAGTTCGGGTTGGGGCGAGCTGGGCAGGGGGAAGGCAGTCGCGGCTCAGGAGGGCACATGCGGCAGCAGGCAGTGAGAGAGGCTCTGTGTATTCTGCTGTTTGTTTTGTGGATTCTCCTTATCTGTATCGTTGTTGTGTACTGTTCCCTTTGTTTGGTGTTCTGTTAAACTGCCCTTATCCAGACCCACCCGTTTTTGCCTTTTTCTTTCCATTCTCCTCCCCACCCCAGCTGGGGGAGGGGCAGCAGAGCGGCCGCGTGGCCCTTTTGTTTCTGGCCACGGCAAAACTATAACACAGTGTTATATTTATGGTTGGGCTTGATGATCTTAAAGGTATTTTCCAACCTAAATGATTCTATGATTTTACGAATTAATTAAAAAAAATTGTTAACCTGCAACAGAAAGATTCGCTAAGATTTTTAATGATGTTTCTGCCTTTCTGAATTGGAACTAGCTTCACATGCTTTCTTTTTCTCTTCTTGGTATAAGTATTTTTCTACATAAGAATACTTCAATTAAACACAATAACAGATTCATTTAGACAACAAAGCAAAAGCAAAATCGTTGCTTTCCGTTGCCCAAGCCGTTTAACGGACTTCTGTCTTCTCTGCTACAGAAAGGTATGTTACCCTGCTGACGATAGCTGCTTGTAAAGGTAGGAGGTTGGCAGCTGTGAAGCTTACATACCGTCAGACCGATGCTATAAATGGAGTCACAGAGGAACACCTCTGCATGTATGGTCTGTACAGTGGCCACCTCCTCTGCAGTGGTTGTAGTCCCAGTCCCAGAGTTCTTGTTCTGGAAAAGAATTCTTACTGCCTGACTGAATGAGGATTAAGGAATTTCAGTAGGTTGTTTAAACAGCTGTAGGTCTTAGATTTTACAATTTATGGGTATATTCTTCTCTGCAGTTCCATAACCTATGTAATAGCATTTATTACACATTGGTAGACAATATTTTTAACTCCTTTGTAGCCACATGGCAAAGCATTTCTTTCTACTTATTGTCTTTTCAAAGAACATCCCCTCTCTTCATGGGTTTGTGAACAAACATCCTTATCAGAGACAGGTACATTAGAATTTTAATTATTTTCTAATTGTATGATATTTCTTCTCATTTTTTTCCCTAATGGACAAGTTTCAGATTTTCTCTTGACCTGATTTTGAATCCAATATAATTACTTCTATAATGGTATATTGTATTAAAGTATCTACCAAGGTACATTATAAGAAAATGTGTGTATGAATGTGTGTGACACACTTAAAGGGCTAATCTTGGTTGTAAAAGTGCATTACAGATATCTATTTTGAGTATTATTGAAAAAGTGTATTTTTGTTCTGGGTAATATTTTACAATCATAAAGTAGACTGCATGTCTCCACATGTACACTTGCTTGTACTCAGCATGTCTGCAGGGGAGGATGATCACTTTGCATGCACAATCACAACAGTTGCATCTGCCAGAAAGCGTGTACATGCACACAGTTGAAAAATGAACTTTGACTCTTAAAGGCCGTAAAATATACCATATGAATTCAAACTTATGATGCTGTCAGATGTAGTGCCTTTCAAAAATAAGGGCTAGCATTTGAACATGCTCTTTTTCATTTGCCAGGTCACTGGAGGGTTTTTGTGCCTGTGAAAGACCATGCACATTTCAAGTATATATTATTTAATCTTACAAATAAACATTCCTATATCTTCCTTGTTTTTTCTTATGTTTTCTATTATTTTGTGCCCATGAATGCGAAAAGGCATGCTTCTCATCCATGAATCATGCTTAAACTCTGTGGCCTGTGTCATTTAAAACTGAAACTACACAGCCTGAAATTTGTTGTGTGAGCAGGTTCATGATTCCTGCTGTTTATGAAACATATTGCTATTGGTATTCAATAATTTGTCAGAGACCAGATTTTTCTTGTCAGATGAACACTTCTTCCCTGGGATAAAACTTGAAAAGTTTTCTGATTTTGCAGAGCCTTTAAGGTTTTGAATTAATTGTTTTGAAGTCAGCATTGTGTCAATCCCAGATGAATATTGCTCCTGCAAAAAAAACCACCAAACCCTGTGATTTGTCTGCTACTCTGGAAAGCTGTCAACTCCCATTGAACATCAACCAGGACTTGGGTGACCTTTGATTAGCCTGGTGCTACCTCCCAGCTAAATGAGTTAGTAGCTATTGAAGCTGAAACACACATCTTACCTTGCATTATAAAAGAGTATTTAGTATTTATTCAGCTATGGACAGATTCTAAAACTAGTGTACAAAGACATTCAATCCGTAATGATCTTCCCACTTATGAAAAAGATCTTTCTTTCATCTGGTTACTTCTGGCAGTGGTAAAAACAAAGCATTTATTTAATTATTATAACATTTAAAACAAAGATTCCACTGACTCTACTGCATCTTGCAAATTGCCTTTCGTTCAGCAATTCAGGTAATGTTTAAAACACTATTAACAGGGGGTTCAGAAGTGTGAAGGAGCACGCATTGAGGGCACAAATTTCAATTTGAGTGCATACTGTTTTCTCAGCTTTCAGTATACTCTCCTATCTTATGTCCTCCATAACTACTTCTCCCTTTCAACCTGAAAAGACCCTGCAGTGAGAAACAATGTGAAAAGCACTAATTGGAGGGTACAAAAGAAATGCAAAGACCAAGTAATGAAGGAAGGTTAATGTTCTGATATTTCTCTTTTAGGATAAATCACTGAAACTGCCTTCCTCCTAAGAAGAATAATGGGTAGCAAAAAATGTACATAAAAACAGAAGTAGTGCTGGAGTTAAACTACAGGCATAAGAGCATCTGTCCAAGGCCACACGAAGGCTCTGTGTAGGTCAGCATCTTGTCTTTGATGGTGGCCAACAACAGATGCCCGGGGAGCAGTATGAAGCATCACAAGCATACAGGGAGAGATATTTTCCCTGAACGATGGAAACAGTCCTGCTTTCAGCAAACTGTGGCTCTGGGACATCCTCAGAGATGTCCCAGAGCCACAGTTATCTCAGTTATCACAGTTAAGGAGATATACTTGGGGCACACAGATGCAGTTCAGGCACTTTTTCTCATCACTGCTCAGCACATCCTTTTTTTTTGCTGCTGGCCACATCACTTTTCTTCCTCAAGTCAGATTGATAGGCCCTCTGGTCCTCCTCCCTCCTTTTCCCAAACTTCTGGATCTCCTTCTGCTTTGGACAGAGTTGGCAAGTCACATTTACCCAGCATATGTGGGGAACCCACTTTGTGCTATAGTCCCTTAGCAGTTTCTCTGTAGAAATTGGGTACCTGAAAGCTGATCACTTACCACAGCAGTCACTGTGTAAAAAATTGTAGAATCACAATATTTGTTCTTAGCTACTGACTAGGTCTGGAAGCAACTGAAATCAATAAACTGTGCTTCCCTAATGTTCCCTAAATACTTTGCTAGGAAAGGTCAAAATCATGAGCAGCCACTGCTTGTACTGGATCTCTGCTGAGATCTGAAAATGGGGTTGAAGTCCTGTTTATTTTTACCTCTAGAAGCTGCTCCATTCAGGAGGCCCAGAGTATGGTTTTCAGGTCTGACATCATGCAATACCTGGCCTAAACCCATGAGTCCAGCTTTTAGACCACTGACAGTGAATGTAGTAAATTCAGGCTTAGCACCGAAAATATTCTGACCTGCATCACCTGCCTCCCAGCTAAATGCTCTGGACATAACTTCTCTGACTTCTTCCAGCTAAAGCTATTCTGTTTTGTAGGGGTTCATAAAGTGCTTATTGTGCCAGACAGAAATCATGACCGGAGTGTTTTATGGTTAGGATGCCCACTGGAGAGAAAGCATAGCTTACTGGCCCCCGCTGTCACAATTACAGGTGTGATGATAGTTCTTTGCTGCCTCTCAGTATTTCTACTAAGTGGTCTGACTGCACCGCTAAACATTTTTCTTCATGTCTTCCTGACAACAGTTAATTTTCACTTGGTAGTTTTATCTGGGCTTCTGCATGTCACTATTAGGACACAGCTTTCTGGTATGTTATACGCACCCTCCTGATTCAGCTGAAGCTGGTCTGCAGCTAATGGTCTACATTCTGCATATTGGTCTTTCCCTCAAATATGAGAAGGACTCGATACTTCCCATCATATTAATGCTTGGTTGATCTTCAGTTCTCTCAGATATCTATTAGCTTTAAGGTTAGCGACAAAAAAATTTCGGCTTACTCCTGCTGCTGTAAATTTCCTGTTTCTGTGCAGATGCTAGACTGAGTTTGCAATGTAGATATACCTCCTGTCTCTAATGTTTTCTTCACAACATAATACTTGGAAAATACTCAGATGTGTCTTTTGGGATGCAGAATTTAAAGGTCTTTTTTTTAGAATGCTTCATACTAACGCATGACAGTGGTCTGTCTTTGTAGTTTCTAAAGTAATTGATCAGCGATGCATTTCTGTAATCAGAGTTTAACTAGATGGGATGTGCTGTACCAGTACTATGTTACCAAAGGCAATACTAACAAGCTCTGCTTCATATGAGATTCCACATTTGACCTACTTTGTTTTCGGCTTCCTCAGTCCTACACAGGGTTTCATGGAGCTAGTCAGTGTTCTTTAAGTTTTGCACTGTTGTCTTCTGTCCTTCACAGTCATGTTTCAAATGACCTTCACTTCTCCAGAGCATGGTGTTAACCTTGGGTTCTCTGATAGATTTATATTTTTAATGAACAGGAGAAATCTTGTATTCCCCAAACTGTGATGGACAACTCTGTTGTTTTCATTAGGACAGCGATGTCAGGTGCTTTTTAGCACCTCTATTGTGAGATTGTTGCATCCTGTTTGCTTTTTTCATCTTCTGATTTCTACCTGTACTTCAAACATCAGAGTTTATCCAATACAGACATCAAACTCTTTGAGATTACATGTCATCATGTGAAGATGAAGTGGGACTTTGTGAATACTTCTGTGAACTGTTCTGTCTCAGAGTTTGTGGTGTCTCTGCTGTCAGTTTTCCATTTTCTGCTGTGAAATTTCCCCATGGAGTTTTAACCACTTTGGGAAATGATATGCAGACATCTACAGTCCAGATTCCTTCATCTGACCTAGTTAGTTTATACTCTTCTTCTAGTTAATGAAGAGAAACAGGAACTTTAAAGCCACCACTAATACGATTTACTTTACAGGACATGTAGAAGATGGGGTGAGTTGCACTTCAGAAGTGCTTATTTCTCTGTATTGCCTAGAGAGGAAATTAGGTGAGATTAGGTCAGATTAATCCCAGTGTTTATCACTTTTCCCTGTTCCTACCATAAAAGTATCAACTCCTGCCAAGTCTTCAAGAAACCTATGATTATCTTTTCTTTTTGATTATCGTATCTTTTTCTCCCCACTTCAAGAAAGACGAGGAGCTGCTGGAGAGAGTCCAGCGGAGGGCTATGAGGATGGTGAGGGGACAGGAGCATCTCTCCTATGAGGAAAGGCTGAGGCAGCTGGGCTTGTTCAGCCTGAAGAAGAGAAGGCTGAGAGGGGACCTAATATATGCTTGTATATATATCAAGGGTGGGTGTCAGGAGGATGGGGCCAAGCTCTTTTCAGTGGTGCCAAGCGACAGGACAAGGGGCAATGGGCACAAACTGAAGCACAGGAAGTTTCATCTGAACATGAGGAAGAGCTTCTTCCCTCTGAGCATGACGGAGCACTGGAACAGGCTGCCCAGGGAGGTCGTGGAGTCTCCTTCTCTGGGGATATTCAAGACCCGCCTGGACAAGGTCCTGTGCAGCCTGCTGTAGGTGACCCTGCTTTGGCAGGAGGGTTGGACTAGATGACCCACAGAGGTCCCTTCCAACCCCTACTATTCTGTGATTCTGTG
>Ga0065711_1007080_pt1 | contig 15734 bp, 7 predicted proteins | sample Hoacrofraction12_FD_59098 | JGI IMG/M metagenome (GOLD analysis project Ga0065711, IMG submission 59098) | Hoatzin crop microbial communities from Cojedes, Venezuela - Epithelial fraction 12 v2 (version 2) | ecosystem: Host-associated > Birds > Digestive system > Esophagus > Crop | place...
CCCCCCGCAGCGAGCAGGGACACCACTAACTAGATCAGGTTGCTCAGAGCCCTGTCCAACCTGGTCTTGAATGTTTCCAGGGATGGGGCCTCCACTACCTCTCTGGGCAACCCGTTCCAGTGTTTCACAAGCCTCACTGTAAAGAATTTCTTCCTTATATCTAGCCTAAACCTACCCTGTTTGAGTTTAAAACCATTACCCCTCGTCCTGTCACTGCTGTCTCTACTAAAAAGATTGTCCCCATCTTTCCTGTAGGCTCCCTTTAAGTACTGAAATGCTGCAATCAGGTCTCCCCGCAGCCTTGTCTTCTCCAGGCTGAACAAGCCCAACTCTCTCAACCTGTCCTCATAGGAGAGGTGCACATGTGAGAAGTGACCCTAATTATAACTTTTTCCCCAATATTTTGCATTCAAATTTTATTCAGCTGAGTATTTATCATTTTATTCTGTAGAATTGTAGTTCTATCTGGCGCCCTGAAAGTTCAAATTGGGACCTGTACTTTTAGAGTATGGGCTCTCAGCTTTTTCTTTGTGCAGAAAATAGTTCCAAATGGTACTTAAATTTCTATAGAACCATGTATTTTTTCTAAAATATTGAATCAAGCATGTCTGAGCAGAAAAGCAAGCACTTGGAAGTGGTGGATACTTAATTTATCTACGTTTCTTAAAAATTATATCCTGAAATGAAGGAAAAACTTGGAAAGGCAGTTTTTCGTGTCTGGAACACCATCTCAAGCACAGCAGAACAGCTGTTGAGTGAGACACTGCTGGAGGTGGTGAGTGCGCAGTGATGCCATGCAGTGACCTATAAGAAGGGAAACATATTGTGAATAAAAATAAATACAAATGTCAGTGCTGATGAGTAGAGTTAAGGTTTATTTTCAGACCATATGGGAATGTTTATATATATATATATAAATTTCAGTATATATTATTAAAAAAGCCACTTGAACACAGAAAGGGATATACAATGCAGAAGGGGATGTGAAGAAGCATTAGGAATGGTACAAAGACCTCAGACAATTGAGAATGCCTCCCTCAACCTTCTGCTCCTGACTTTCTTTATGCAGCCCAGGATATGATTGGCATTGTGGGCTGCAAGCACATATTCTCAGCTCGTGTCCAATTTTTCATCTATCTGTATCCCCTAGCCCTACCCTATAGGGCTGCTCTCAATCCATTAATCCGCTAGTCATACAGATACTGGGAATTGCACCAACCCAGGTGCAGGACCCTGCACTTGGTCTTATTGAACTTCATGAGGTTCACACTGGCCAAGTTCTTGAGCTTATCCGGGTCCCTCTGGTTTGTATCCTTTCCCTTGAGCATATTAACTGCACCACTCTGCCTGCTGTTATCCACAAACTTGCTGAGGATGTACTCAATCCCACGATGTCACTGATGAAGATAGTAAATAGTACTGGTCCTGATACAGACCCCTGACAGACACTGCTTGTTTCTTTTCTCCGTTTGGACATTGAGCTGATGACCGCAGCTCTTCGGATGCAGCCATCTAGCTAATTCTTTATCTGTCAAACAGTCCATCCATCAAACCCATATATCTCCAATTTAGAGACAAGGGTGTTGTGTGGAAGAGTGCCAAAGGCTTTACAGAAGTCAAAGTAGAGGACATACGATAACAGTTGCTACTCCCTTTTCCACCAATGCAGTCACTTCAGTAGCTGGAGTGAAGTTCTCTGTCACCAACCAGCAACTTGTCAGCTGGGAATAATAACCTGATGTGGTAGTCAGGACTGCAGGTGTTATAGGCATAATGTGAGTAAACCCAAGATTTGTTCTAAATTTTAGCAGGCCATCTTTTAGATAAATAATGCTAAGAGAAAGACACTTGTAAATTGATATTTCAACTAAAAATTATGCTTTAGGAAATTTTACCATGGCTGCTCTTTGTTACTCAGAAACTAACAAAAGCTATCTGGCTTGCTTTTATAAGCACAGACTTTAAACAGAGTAATTTCAAACCCTGAATATATCAATCATATTTTCAATTGCTGGAAACTGGCATGGCTCTGCCTTCAGTGAAGTACTGTTCACTTAGTAAAAAATTTTAGTCTTTGGTCTGCAATAACCTTTAGCACATCTGCTTCATTGTGCTTTTGGGACAAAGGCCTTTATTTACAACTACAGTCTATAACCAAGAGAATGAATGGCATAATAGTGCTTTATTTACACTTAGCTATTTTCCTAGTCCTTTTCCATGAAGTAGCTCATCTATGGAGACACAGAAAGCAGTGCAAAGTACTGAAAATTGATTATCACTGTTGGATGAAATAAGTGAAACATGCAATGCTTCAGCAGCAGATTAAATCCGTTTTCAGAGGTGTCGAGGAATGATTGCTTGAGTATGTTGCTCTGTGTGCTACAACTTATTTTAGGTTTTAGTAAGTAATAAAAACAAATATAGTACTTGATAGAAGATTTACAATTCATTGCATTTTTTTTACTACAGTGTTTTTTAAAATAGAAAAGATTGCTTGTGCAAACTGGTAAATGTGACTTGAAGTTATAGCCAAGTCTGCCAGTGATTATACCTTTAAGCCTTAATATTTTCCAAGCTCTCATCTTGTCGTGCATTTTCATATGAATTATTGAAAAATAAGATTTTCATAATAAAAGCCTTTTTCTTTAAAAATACTAGTTATTTCTTGATGAAATGATAGCATATTCCATGTCTTTGAACTCTGTTTTAGAATAGCATTTTGTTTAAAGACACAGGTGCTCTTGAAGTATGATTGTATTTCTTCCTAACTCCTATATGATGCTTGCTTTGTCTACAATTGGAATGAAGAATTACTGAAAATGAAATGGAAAATGACCTTAGGTGGTAGATATACACTCATTATTCTGAGTACATATTAATTATTCTGATACATGATCTAAATTCTGATCTCTGCTGGAGAGACTCTGCTAAAAGGGGAGAAGACAGCTGATGAATAAAAAGGCCATACAAAAATGGGAGAGTCTATTCTAAAATGTAAACAGATGTCTGGATCACTTTATCATTGTTTCTAGGATGTTGTGCAGATATTCATCTGAATAATTGGGTTTTAAGTTAAAAATACACTTTCTGTAGCCTGATGTGTAGATGTCTTAATTTTAGCAATGCAGGTATATTAATGATTCCTTACAAACATTTGAGCTGGATAAAAACAAAGTTATAAAGGAGGAAAAATTACACATGGAAATGCACGAGGTATTCTGACAGTGTGCATTTCAGTAATAGAACTTCTTTAAATGTATTAATATTTACCGTTCAAATCTTTCTTATTACTTTAATACTTTTTTGCATCCAAAATTTTGAGTGGAATTCGTAACACATGAACTTCTTAGGACATGCTGATTCTTATTTCCTCTGTTGCTACAAATTGTACGTTGGACTTGTGGCCATATAAACTCTTGTGACATATTTTCACAAAACAAATCAGTTTACAAAGCTTTGAATCAATCTGAGACTGTCACTTCAGGAATTTGGTCCATACTAGAGAAGTATCTTCTTTTGCTGGAACATGAAAAGAACAGTGCTACTGACATCTGAATCTTTAATTTTGCAGACATTTCTTTACCCTTTTAATGCAGACCAAGTCGAATTAGAAAAGATGTTACCTACATACAACCCTACATCACTGCAGAAACAACTGAAAGTGGAAGTACCTGTACAATGCTTTAAAAAAAATGTGTTACAGTGGTTTGACTGAAATTATTTTATTCATGCAGTGAGAAACCTTTCTCATAGCTAGCATGGTCATTCTTTGGGTTTAGTTTGAGAAGGAATGTAAGAACTTACTGATCTTAGCTGTGACTGGGGGGAACCAAGGTCTTCCTGGGCTTCCGATCTGCCAGGTGTGCAGCAGCTAGGAAGGGGGACATAGATGGACAGACCTTGACTGACATCCCAGTTGATCAATGACAGTATTCCATATTATCAGTGTTGTACTTTGTGTGTTAGCTGGAGTCAGGTTTTCAGGTTTGTCAGAACAGTCCTTTTTGGGAGAAGCATTCTGGGCAGAGCCGTTCTGGTTCAGTTCTGTTTGGTTAGTTTGGCCTTCTGCCATTCTGCCTTTTTCAGTCAGCCTTTGGGCCTTCCTGCCTTTTTTGTCTTCACTCTCTCTGCGGGATCACTGTTCTGGACCAAAGTGCTCTCTTCAGGGACTGGCTGCTCGATACAGGCAGAATTCTTGAGGAATTACATTTTATTTTATTTGTTATTAGTGTTTTAGTATTATTTTGTTATTCCTATTAAACTGTCTTTATCTCAACTCCCAAGTTTTCCCATTTGTCCATTTCTCCTCACCGTTGTGCTGAGGGAGAAGGGAGGGGTGAGCGAGTGGCTGTCTAGTGCTTAGCTGCCAGCTACTGTGTTAAATCACGACAGGTGTCAAGAAGAAAAAATAGTCTTAAATCGGTTTATGACAAAAGTATAAAAACAAATGGTAAAATTCCTTTTTTTCTCTTCAGAAAGATTTATTTATGTTGGAAACTGTGATGCTTACCAGGTCACAGAGCATTTCACTTTTACATTAGGCAGAAAAATATAAGTGGCTCTCACACAAAGGAACAATAGGAAATGAAGAAATAGCAGAATAAATCAATAGGGATTAGATCTCAGTAATTTCTGCCACTCTTATTATCAGCTGCAGTCATCTTGAGAATTTTTAGTCTCATAGGCATGCTAATTCCTGGTCTATAAAAAGGTACAGTTCTTAAAAGTACTCAGTTCCTTTCCAGTATAACGTAAGGCTTGCTTTTATATAGGTGTATAAATAGATAAAAAATCAGATGCATACAACAATCTTTGTACATGTCTGAAAATAAATTACTGGGGTGGCTCTTATTTTGGTGAGGGAGCTCATCCACCACTAGCAGAGCATTTGAAACTTTGCTAAAGTATTTTTTCTGTCTAAATATTGGCACAATGCGGTGGAAATAATTTGTAAAAAGAGGCGGCATAATAGAGGGAACATGTAACAAGTGATAACATGCAAAAACTTAAAGGCTGCAACAAGGCTCCATATGTACATACAGTTGTGTGTATATGAACATAGTTAGTGTTATTTGTGTTAGAGTTCTCGTGCACTGATGTGCCATTACAGTAGTGAGGATTTTGTTGGCTACCTCCAGGCTCAGAGAGGTATATAACAGCTTAGTTTGAATGTGGAAAGAGATGCGTGGAAGAAAAAGGCAGATTTACTGGTAGAAAGTACCATACGTGGTTGTGTTGTGTGTTTTTTTTTTTCCTTGAAATATCAGGTTTTGTTTTTAAACAGATTGAGGTTGATATTCAACAGCCCTGAATTTCCAGGTAATCGGCACAACTCTTTCAGCAGGAAGGTTGTCCTTCCTGACAAAGATGTCACTGTCAGCGATATTTTCTTTGACTCGCATCTGCTACGACAGCTGTGTTTTTATTCTGACAGGTGAAATGGGTGAATATCAATCAAAAGCTCCCAAGGTGGTATCAGATGTGATTCTAGGAGCAAGTGCAATTGCTAGTGTTTCCTTGCTTGTTTAGTTTCTCTTTCTGGGTATAGCGTACAGAGCCCAGAGTGCCACATTCTCCAGGCATAGTGTCTTCCTGAAAACTATTGTACTTAGGTTTCAGAAGTATGCTTTTATAGCATGTACAAGTTATTCAGTGCCCAAGAAAGGTGTTAAGGAAATAAATACTTCTTTTCTTTGCAAATGTACTGAGCATGATTTGAAATGTTGTCCATATGTACAGAAAGCACAGAGCTTCCTGCTGTCCTGTTATGGATTCAGATTGACAATCCTAAAGGCTAAATATGACTTGCATCCTGAGCAGGCACAGCCTATGTAACAGTATTGATTTTTTCCAATGTGAATTGGTCTGGGAAGATGATCATCACATTTCCATGATCTCCTTGCAGAGATCTCCGATTAGAATCAGTTGATGTGAGGGTAGGTTTGGTGACGGGCACGTAAAGTAATGCCCTTGGTCCATCAGACTGTTAGAAGATGATCATTCTAATTAAAACCAGCTAAGAAGGGGGTCTGAATATGAAAGGTCCTACATACTCTATTTCTGTCTCCAGGCCTTTGGGAAATAGAGCATCAATAAATGCTGTGAAATTATCATTAGTACTCTGGGTGCAGGTAGAAGTGAGCAACAGGAGTTTCTAAGGACCTCACAATCTCTGGAGGTAAAATGAGGATGCTAAATTGGTAGAAGATATAGGTAGACTATATTGGAGAAGTTTAAAAATTCCACATTACTGAAATAATTTCCATTTCACTTCCATTACAATTGGCAAAGTCTATTTCAATAATGGATTTTTTATTTTTCGATTTCATGTTGAAAATAACCTAAATCTTTATGTAAGGCTTTCAATTGCAATTGTGACCACTTGAGTAATTAGACAATTAGAGAAGGAAAGCTTTGTGATCGAACCAAGAAATTTGAAGTGCTTCTTGAAGATGGACTAGCTGCTTAGGTACATATATAATTAGGGAGATTTTTTTTTTTAAATGCTTAATGAAAAATACTGTTTGTGCAAATGACAGTAGTTATTTTGAATGTTCTACTCAGTTCTGCAGTTCTTTCAAAGATGCAATCTACACACTTTAACAGTCCCCCCCAAGAACCCACAACAAAACCCAAGCCCCAAAGACAAAATGTACTGTATATACTCTGAAGGCAAGGTTTAAACAAAATAATTTTGGAAGTTTTTCTCCTAAAAATAACACTGTTATTACTAGAACATACAGCAATTAAAAGTAGAGCTATTCAGCATGCTTCGTTCTTTCTAATGCCAGTATCTGGCTGCCTAATTCATGTGTCTGAATGAGAAGTGAGTATTGAATTTAACTTTCTAATCTTAATGTACTGGGTCATTAATCCCTCTGGGTCTTAGTGTGTAAACTGTACCCTGGATTACTTTTGTCCTTTTTGAGTGTATATCTTTGGAAACAAGCCTCACTGTCTTATTTTTTCTTTAGCTGATACTGCCTGGTGTAACACCATGTAGTTGGAGATATGTCAGTCCTCCCTTTCCCAGCTGTGATAAGTCTGTTGGCTGGTTGAGTCTTCCACTGCTTCCTGCTGTGAACCTGACCAAAAACAGTGTTTTTGAAGCAAAATGTGTCAGTCTTTTCTACACTGTGAGAGTGTTACAGAATCAGTTGTGGTGACTTTGTCCAATGTTCCTGTTCAAGCAGAGCCACCTAGAGCCTGTTGCCCAGGAAGGTGTCCAGATAGCTTTTGAATACCTCCAAGGAGGGAGATCTCACAACCTCCCTGGGCAGCATGTGCCAGTGCTCAGTCACTGTCATGTTGGAAAAAGTGTTTCTTGATGTTCGTCTGGAACCTCCTGTGTTTTGGTTGGTTCCCAGTGCTTCTGGTCCTGTCACAGGCCACTGCAGAAAAGTGTCTGGCTCTGTCCTCTACATACCCTCCCTACAGGTACAGACATATATTAATAAGATGCCCCCTGAGCCTTCTCTAGGCTAAAGAGTGCAGCCCTCTCAGACTTCTTTTAGATAAGAGATGCTCCAGTCCCTTCATCTTTGTCATGGCCCTTTCCAAGAATCTCTCCAGTATGTCCATGTCTTTTTTTGTACAGGGGAACCCAGAACTGGACACAGCACTCCAGGTGTGGCCTTAACAGTGCTGAGTAGAGGGGCAGGATCACCTCCCTTGACCTGCTGGTAACACTTCTCCTAATGTGGCCCATCATACTGTTAACCTTTCCTGCCACAAGGGCACATTTCTGGCTCATTTTCAACTTGGTTAGTTGTCTTTTACTTGTGTGCTGTATCTTGTGTATCTCTGCTTTCTCTGCCTCTTGTTTGGGAAAGTAGGTTATTGGCAGCTGTTATTTCAGCCTTGCTGGGATGGCAGTTCTCACTAGCAGGTCTTGGACAGCTGTGTCCTTGTTTTCCTTTAGGAGACTACTAGCTGAGGTGCAACATTCTTCTTAATCCGGTTCTAGGCTTCAGAGGACTAACTTACTGCTTTTGTTCAACCTAGGAAGAATAGTCCGTTGTGAATTAGATTTGTGTAAGGCAAATCAGTATTTTTATCTGTTGCTGTGGCTTTTATAAAAACCCTTTTGTTTTTTTTCTCTAGAGGTTCAGGCTGGAGGATATCGCATCTGACCTGACAGCTATTACTATCAGACATATGATATAAGCAAAGCTGTTTGTATGTTACTCTTCTCTTTTGCCACATCTATGTTTGGCCAGTTGAGAAAATGAAACCCAAGGGAAGATCCAGATCCTTCTGGTTCCTTTTCTTGGTTTTGTGTATAATTGTATTAATCAACTTACTGCAAAAAATACTGTTCAATTCTGTATTTATTGTTTTCCAAGAACGGTTAAAGAGCCCATGCTGTTTCCAGGATGTCATTATTAGGAGCAGAGGTTAGTTATTGTATTAGTGCTAGCTGTAGGCAGACAAACTGCATGAAGTCTGCGATTTTACAAACCTCCTCTGAGGAGGTTTGCAGAAATATTGAAAATCAATATAGCTTCCTTTTTACTGTATCTTAGAAATCTGCAATTTTTCCTCTTTCTTCAGGGTAATTCATCCTTGTTTTCCAGCTCAGAGAACACTGTGTAGTGGAGAGGTCTCATACAAGTGGGCACTACCTACCTCATCCACTATATTGGATGCCTAATATGAAGTCTTGCATGTGTGCTTCAAAATTGCAAGGTTTAATTCCTCTAGTCTAAAGAAGTTCTTAAACACACATTCACAGTCTAAATTTTACTTGTATCTCTGTCTCGGGGAGAATGAATGAAACATGCCAGACAAAGGAAATGGTGTAACAGTTGGCAAAATATTTGGCTAGCCATAAGTGGGAACATCTGGGATCTCTTACTCATCACAATGGACACTACAAAGAGCGAGTGCTATATTTAAGTCTTAAAGATTTTGCTTATTCCTTTCACTACACTGTGCTGAAGATGTTAGAATTCATTCAGTTCACTGTTTTGCCCAAGTCTTGATTTTCAGATGACTGATCATATTATTAATCTACTCATCTATGTCCTTAAGGAAGAGCTGAATGGGAAGGGCTGAGGATTCCACGCTTTTAAATTTTGAAGAGTGGTTCTGATTTACATTTAATTAAACTTTACAGCTACTTGCAGGTGCTTGGACAGATATTTGCAGATGTCTAAATTTCCTAGTAAGCATAAGTATGAAGTGTAAAGAAAAAATTGTTAATATAAATATAGTCTTCCTATCAATATGACAGGAAAAGACACACTGCTACACTTCTAAAATTATTGCTTTATGACAACTCGAAGATGATAAACTTTGAGCCATATCTAACTACATTTTTTTTGGCACTGCATGTTGATTCTGCTTCTAATCACAGAATAGTTGAGGTTGGAAGGGACCTCCTGAAGGTCATCTAATCCAACCCCCTGCTCAAGCAGGGCTAGGTAGATCCAGTTGCCCAGGACAATGTCTGGATGGCTTTTGAATATCTCCAAGGAGGGAGACTCCACAACCTCCCGGGCAACCCGTGCCAGTGCTCAGTCACCCTCACAGTGAAGAAGTTTCCTGATGTTTTTGGAACCTTCTGTGTTTCAGCTGGTATCTGTTGCCTCTTGTTCCCTGAGCACACCTGTTACTGAGCACCAGTGAAAAGAGCCTGCCTCCAACCTCTTTGCACCCTCTTTTCAGGTATATCTATACACAGATAAGATGCTGCCTGAGCCTTCTTTTCTCTAGGCTAGGTTGTGCATCCCTTGAACTTCCCTCATGCTTCAGTCTCTTCATCATTTTCATGGCTCTTTGCAAGAATCATTCTGGTATATCCATGTCTCTTGCACTGGGGAACCCAGGACTGGATGCAGCGCTCCATGTTTGGGCTTACTTGTGGTGGCACCACTCCTCGTGACACAGCCCATGATACTGTTAGTCTTCTTTGCAGCAAGGGCATATTGCTGGCTAATGTTCAACTTGGTGTTCACCAGGACCCCTAAGTTCTTTACTGCCAAGCTGCCTTCCAGCTGGTCAGCCCTCATGGAGTACAGGTGGAATGGGGTTATTCTTCCCCAGGTGCAGGACTTCCCATTTTTTAACTTCATGAGGTTCCTGTCTCTCTGAATGGCAGCACAACCCTCCGGTGTATTATCAACTTCCCCCAGTTTTGTGTCATCAGTAAACTTGCTGAGGGTAACTCTACTCCATCATCCAGACTGTTAATGAAGATGTTAAATGGGATTTGGCCCAGTTTTGAACCCTAGGGCACATTGCTAGTTACTGGCCTCTTACTAGACTTCACACAGTTGATCGCTGTCCTCTGGAACCAGCTGTTCAGCCGGTTTTCAGTCCACTTCACTGTCTGCTCATCCAGCCCATACTTCATCAGCTTCTCTACAGAGACCTTATGGGAGACAGTGTCAAAGACTGAATCAAGGTAGATAATGTCCGGTGTTCTTTGGTGGTGAATGGGGGAGAGAAGCCTCATCTACCAAGCGAGTCATTTCATCATACAAGGTTATCAAGTTGGTCAAGCTTGACTTCTCCTTTGTGAATCCATGCTGACTAGTTCTAATTGTCACCTTGCCCTTCATGTGCCTGGAAATGGTTCTTGCGATTAGTTACTCCATCATCTTCCCAGGTATTGAGGTGAGGGTGACTGGCCTGCAGTTCTTTGGGTCCTCCTTGAAGACAGGAGTGACTTTTGTTTTTCTCCAGTCCGGAGACACCTCTCCCAATTGCCGTGATCATTCAAAGATTATTGAGAGTGGTGTCATAGTGGCATCAGCTATCTCCCTCAGCACTCATGGGTGTGTCCCATCAGGGCGGTGCATTGGACTTACGAATGCACAAGTTGCATAAGTATTCTCTAAGCTGATCCTCTTCTGCCAAGGGTAAGTGTTCCTTGCTCCAGATTCTCCCTGTGGTCTCTAGGGCCTGGGACTTCCAAAGGCCAGTCATGCCTTCTGAGACTAAGGAGAAGGTGGCATTCAGTACTTCAGCCTTCCTCTTGTCCTGTGTCACTAGGGCCACTGGTGTACTGAAACACTTATGGAAGCCCTTCTGGTTGCCTCTGACTGCCTCTGACCTCCCTTGCCAGAGTCGGCTTCAGGTGGGCTTTCATTTCAGTCAGAGTGTATGAACTTCTGGCTCTTATTTAAAAGAGTGATCTGTCCTGCTTATATCACCGTAAGAAAATATCTGTAATAAAGCATGTATATTACTTCCTTGTACCAATATTAAAACTAATACTTGCTTTATTGCTCCCTGTAGACATGAAAGCTGTGATTATGAAGAAAAGATGTATTATGAAGAGCTTTTAGTCAAATGAACCCCTTTGACAGATATTGATTTAACATAATGCATTTTAAAGTTCCATATGCTATTAAGAGGACGTCTGTCTCCAAAACAAAACCAATAAACCGTGAAAACCTGTAGAGATGACATTTATGAATCTGAAAAAAAAAATGATTTGCTAGTCAACAGTGTTAAATAATGCAAGTCACCAAATAAGTTGTTGACAGCCATTTCTATTACTTATAGTCTGATTCCTAAATTTGGAAATAAATATACTCTTTAGTGATTTAGAGCATGTACTGTTGTTCCCTGAAAAGCAGATGTGTTTATCAAGGGCAGTTGATATCAGGAAGTGCTGCCTACAGTAAAGAAAGTCTGTTTTAGTGTTCGTTATATTCACACTCTGAAAAGCCTGTCCTTCCACTTGGGAAGCATATGCATGTTCTTGCATGTTTTTCTCTCTGGGAAAAACATGTGAAAGTATCTTCAGGTAGAAGCTCAGACAACTTATCTGTCTACTTCTCCCAGTGAAGCAAGAAAGGATTTGGAAAAAAATGTAGCTGAACATAGCTTCAGACAGAACTGATGATCTTTTTATGCACGCACAGAGAAGCAGAACCTAATGCATTTGCTCTAAAACCCCATTTACAGTGTCTACCGGTCTACTTGTCAGACAGAAAAGCATAATGTGTTTAGGAAATCGTTGTCCCGCAAAAGAGCATACCACCTCTGCCTCTTGAGATTAAACTTTTGGGAGGTTGCTGATCAGATGCTGAGAGTGATAGAGGGAAGAAAACTATCTTCTCTATTTGCTACATGTGATATTTGTTGCAGACTTAGCTTTTGGTGTTGAAGTGTGTTGGCTATTATGTTGAAGTTAGAACATGGTATTTGGATTTTTAGTGACTCTGACTTATATCCCATCTGCGAAACAAAGAACGTACAGAAAACAATTATATTCTAGAAAAAAACACAACATAAGGTTCAAGAGAGTTAATGCATAATTCTGTAATAAAAGAAAACTTTTAATGGTGCTGACCTTTCTCTCCCTCCCACGCTTTTATGAACTACTCAGTCTGATATTTGGAACTTTCCTATTTTAATTTCTTTAATGGGGCTTTATACAAGAAATGTACTTTTCTGTATTGAAGACCTGTTTGCACAACCAGTAATGTTAATGTTGTCTCTGTAAAATTACATTCCTCAGATTTTTGTTAGCTGAGGTGCTAGGATTAATCAGTTTATGTGCAGTGATGGATCCATCCCCATGACAATGTGTAAAATAGGTATGTGTTCATTGAGAGCTCTGGTGTGTGTAAGCTTGAAAAGACAGTTATGAATTAAAAAATGGTTAAATCCAAGAGGGATCAAAGTGCTACAAATGAGCATGTGCAGAAACTCAATACAGAGGAAAATTTCTCAGTATCATGTGTGCATATGTCTCTATGTAAAACTGAACCATTCACTCCAGCAGATGCTTGCTGCATCATAAACTTTGTAATATATGGAAGAGTCATTCTGGGTGATTTAGTGTGATTCTGAAGAGGTAAAGGAGTGGGGGAGGGAAAAGCTGAGGAACAACCTTAGGCAATAACTATCATATAGACTCAAAGATCAGCTTCTAGGATTTAAGCAAAAGAGGTCTTTTTCCTAATCAGAGTGAAATCAGGACAAACCTGGTTGTTAGCACTGTTAGTGTGACTACAACTCCGGTAATAAAAACAGCAGAAAACATACAATAAACACAGATATAAATTCAGAAATGGTAGAGAGTAAGTCAGGCTAAGCTATGCTGTAACTCCTTCTGTTTTCCAGAGTTAAATCACTTTACTGTCCTCTTTCAGATACTAAACTGTTTGCATCTGCAGATCAGTAGATGATGTATTTTAAGTAAATAAAAACAACTGGGTGACTTATTATGGTGAAACATTAGACTTTTTTTGTGATGGAAGAGGTTTTTTTATATGAGGAGGGTATGTTCTGCTGTCAATGGAAATTGCTTACAATCATAAATTTGAATTTGGACTTTTAAACTGTCTATGCAGCAGTCTCCCATGTCCAGGTAAAGAGGTTTTCAGTAGTATTTGTTTTCTGAGCTAGATTTTTATATCTTTGAACACTGCAAACTTTGTATATATGTATATAGATAAGCAAGGGAGATGGTATATACCAAGACATATAATCTGCAAAATAAACAGTAATTCTTGTCAGACTGTATTTTACAGTAGCTGAAGAAAAATATTTTTAGTTTATGATGATTGGAAGCGCACACGTAATTTTAATAGACCAAGAGAAGATACAGTCTGAATTACATATTACTAAGACTTTCAAAATGAGTAATAGGACTAGTACTCCTGATCTAAAAATAAGTGAAAAGGATTCCATAAGACTCAATTCTGCCTCCCCATCATTGTGTAATGGAGATTTCGGTTACTGCAACAGTAGTGTTGAGGTATCTTCTCTCTTTAACTCGCTCTTGTTATTCTAATCCTAGAAATAGAACTATTACCCACCTAGATCAGAATGCTTAGTCTCTGTGGAAACAAAAGCTAAAAATTGTTTCAGGATCAACACACACACAAAAAAAAAAAAAATACTATGGAAGTTTCTTTGAGTACTGGAAATCTGTTACTATGTTTGCGGGCAGCCTAACACAGAAGCATAGTAAGGATGCAACACCTATATTAAGAACCTGGATGCGTGTCTAACATGAATACACTCTACTTCTTGCTCTGCACCCCTCACCACTGCTTTATGACCTGGTTTCTACATGAAGAAAGCAGATACATGTGAGGGGGTCATGGTGCACTAAAAGGTATCCCACTTTACCTGGGGAGTTTGAAACACTCCATGAAATGACTCTACCCTCTAAGGCAGTCCTAGAGCCCAAGTGACATTCAGAGGCTGTTGAACTGCTGCATAAAATTTCGCTTTTACATGTTATGAACAGGATCCTTTTCACTGCGGTTTTCTGACAACTTGCATTAAGCCTACTGTTTGTGCACCAGAAAAGTGCCTGAAAGCAAAATTTTTGTTATGTATGCTTGCTCTGCTTCTGTGCAAACATAATGTGTGCTACTGGGGATATATGTGTGTGCATATACATACTTGCAAAAGCAAGCATTTCAAAAAGTGTTTGAATTCCAAGATTTAAGGAAAATAATGTAGGCATGAAAAAATATTCTGCTGGGTAGCCATATTAGAGTAATGTAAAAGCAGTAAGCTTCTAATTAGTAAATAACAGGACTGCCTGTAGTCACATAAAAAAAAATAATAGCAGCTCTGCTTAAGGCAGGCAATGTCAGATTATAGCGGGTGTGAGATCAGCAGGCACCAGGATACTGCTGTTAATCACGTGTTATTTCTGTTTCCAATGATATAAAAACAATACAAATATTACAGCAGTAAGAAGTAGTATTTAAGAAAGTCCTTACTTCTGACACAACTAAGTGTTTTCTTAGTGGAATAAGGTGGTGTATCTTGCCTGTGTTTCGACACATCTTTGCAAGAAGGTGGGGTGCTCGGGTCAGAGCTCTCAAACTGATTTGGCCTACCGTCTGTAATGCTCTAGTTATTGCTTTTTGGAGATTCAAGTTTTATCATTTTTTGTTTAAACAAATTTCAAACTCTGTCCTTAGTGAAGATCACTGTTGGCAGTATGGGGTCATGTTATTTTGAAGTTAGGAAAGTCTCTGCTGAAGTATCTAACTGTTTTGCATAGAAGAAATCTAATGGATATCCATGAGTTCAAAGTGGTATGCTACTGTCCCTGAAAAATTTCGTTAACCATCTCACTCTATCTTTTGGAGGCAAGATAAATGCAAGGTTTATTTCATTGAACCAGCTTAAGTAAATGGGGTGCAATTATTCTATTAGGTCCATGAACCTATCAGAATACAGAATAATTTCCTCCACATATTTACGGAGAGATATTTTCTTCATAAGTTGAGACATTTCAAAAATATGCTGCTGATATCAAGCAAACTGAGATGAAGAAATCATTGGCACTACTCTCTGAGTAAGTCACTACTACTTATGAAAACATCTAAATCAAAAATGAGAATCACTGAGATGTACTTTAAGAAGTGCTCTTATTTTTTGAGAAGTATTCATTCTTTCACGTCGATATTTATGTATGTGTTTTGGAAATGGATGAATAAATAAACCTAGTTGAGTACTCACAATTCTAATAGAATTAGAAATAGAATGCAGAGTTCTGGATTCACAGAATCACAGAATGCTAGGGGTTGGAAGGGACCTCTGTGGGTCGTCTAGTCCAACCCTCCTGCCGAAACAGGGTCACCTACAGTAGGCTGTAGAGGACCTTCTCCAGGCAGGTCTTGAATATCTCCAGAGAAGGAGACTCCACAACCTCCCTGGGCAGCCTGTTCCAGTGCTCTGTCACCCTCAGAGGGAAGAAATTCTTCCTCATGTTCAGATGGAACTTCCTGTGCCTCAGTTTGTGC
>Ga0065711_1041994_pt1 | contig 15734 bp, 14 predicted proteins | sample Hoacrofraction12_FD_59098 | JGI IMG/M metagenome (GOLD analysis project Ga0065711, IMG submission 59098) | Hoatzin crop microbial communities from Cojedes, Venezuela - Epithelial fraction 12 v2 (version 2) | ecosystem: Host-associated > Birds > Digestive system > Esophagus > Crop | place...
GCATACACTTACAACAAATAAGGAGACTTTACAGAAAAATCCTTTCAAACTGTAGATACTGGCTGCATTTTCTTACTTGATTTGCACTGGCATTCAACAGATCCACTCTACTTAACAAAGGCCCTTTCTGTTGGAGTTTCAAACTCAATTCCCAGTTCCATTTGGGAGTTGGGTTTTTTTTCCTCCTTGACTACGAAAAAAAAAATAGAAAGGCTAAGTTACAGTCATGCAGCTGTAAGCACATTACCAAAGTGCAAGATAGCAATCTTATCACGATGCTTGCACAGAGTCTGCTATGAACATGTGCTGGAGAGTTTCATGAGCAAGACTGTGCTTCCCATTACAACACTACAGAATTAAAAGTGAGACCTTCCTAAGACCCTGACTTTGGAGTCCTATACATAGTTGGCTCCTGACAGAGATGTGTATGTGCTAAAGTGCAAAATTCTTAAATACATCCCCAATTCCTTGGCCAGGAAGACCATATATCCTACTGAAAGGGCCTGATACAAGCACTCGTTCTGTGAAACCTCTTGTAGGTAACACACACTTTCCAGACTTCCCCCAAAGCTGGGGACTCTGGTTCACTACTCCCATTTTTGATAACATAACCAGCAACAGAAAATAACTTCTGAAAAGGAATCTTTAAACATACACATTTCATTCAGCAAAAGCATGACAAAGATCCTTGTGACATCTTTTTCCAACATTTTTCCATTCAGCCCGTTCCATCAAGTCCCAAGGTCATCTCTTCCTGCCCAATTTTGCCTTCTCTTTGAAGAACCACCACTAAAGCAGAGCCCATTCTTCTGTAGCTTCCAGTTCTTTTTGTCACATGATCTTCCAGCCAGGACCTTGCGGCTGGCTGCCATGCTTTTAAGTCCTGAACTGCAAGACAGCTTTCTTGCAACTCAGTCATTTCTTTCAAAAAAAAAAAAAAAAAAGCTGCTGCAGCACCTGGACCAGGTCATTCAGGAGCTGGTCACCCTTTCACATCCTTGTTGAGTCTTCTCTATGTTGCTCTGCACCTCTTAAAACTTCTGTAAATCCAGTCCATCAGGGAGGTAAGAAGGTAACAGAGCAGACCCAAAACAGTCTCAGGGCACAAAGACATACTTTGTGTCAGCTGTGGGCAGTGAAAGTGATAACTGGCTTGCTTACAGCAATGAAGGCTTCAGTTAGCTGTTGCCAACTTTCATAACAATAAGCACTAGAATGGCTTGCCTAGGGAAGACCGGAGTTCCCATCACAAGAAATTTTGAAGAACAAGTTAAACACGCTGGGAATATTTTGGATACAGATGACATTGGCTTAGGGTAGAGAGGCATAGGACTAGATGCCCTCTCACAAACCTTTCATCTTGTATTATGGTGTTTGTAATCTGGGAAAAATACATACAAGAACAGGTTAAAAGAGAAAACATGGGGACAGCACATCAATCAGCAGTTCCTTTAGGAAGTTATGTTAGAGCATTTGCAAGCAAAAAAGGGAAGAAGATGAGTGACTGCAAAACTCAGTTTCCTGCTGGTACAGAGACAACAATGGCCAGTAAATAACCAAACTGCTGTCAGAGGCTCAGGTGAGTATCTGTCAGCTCTGTGACCTACTTGCTCAAACACTTGAAAAGCTTTAAGCCCATTTTTTCCATGTTGTTGTTATTCTTACATCTAACCAGATGCATGTTTGTAATCCTTGATGCAAAGCCTTTCTGCTGGTAATATTACACACAGTTATGGCAAAAAATGGTCTCATGGATTACACTACGCTTTCACAAGTACAATGTAAAACAAAATGAAGTTAGAATGAGAGTTAGGAGTTTCACTCCCCTCACAGCACTAACTGCCAGAAAAATAAAAATACTCCTGGCTCTTAAAGCACCGAATTGTTGTAGGAATAATACCTAAACAGTACTGTCATTCTGCACACTTCAAGCCACAAAACCCACAACCGGTATGAAACTAATTCTGTTCCATTCCTTACTTTCAAGACCTGGCTCTGAGGTAATTCATACTTCATAATAAACTGCTTGCAGAGCATGTTCCAGGGGTCTGCATAGGGATGGTGCCAAGAAACAAAATCTGGAGTCAGAGCAGACCACTTTATTCCAAGAATGACGTGTGTCTGGTACTGAACAAACAGCCTGCAGCCACTAGACTTTGCAACTGAGGTGAGAATTTAAGAGTAGAAGCTCTCTGGCTCAGGTGAACCACATGTGTCTGGTTTGAAAGCCCACCAAACACGTCACACAGCAGAGATGTAGATACTCAAGCAAGTGGTGCTCCTTTTCACTCTCTCCTCCCGTGACAGTATCAGTCCTCATCAGCTGAGAAGAAACTCAGGTTTTTGCACTGGCCATCTCAGAAAAGGGTGGCACCTCCAGGGTCCACATAGCCTATTACAGCTACTTTTTTTTGCTTTACTTTGCACACATCTTCCTAACACAGAAAACAAATCAGACATGAAGGAGAATAACTCTTTGTCCACAGAGACTTTACAACCTCATTCCTCTCAATACTGTAACTGCTCATAACTCTTCTTCTTCCCCTTTTTCCTTCTCAAACACACAAAGGAAGAACCATTTTAATAATGTCAGACAAAAATCAAAGGAAGAAACCACAGATTACAAAAATACTTGATTCCATCATCTTAATCTTTTGTTACTTAAATCTCACAAAGGAGTCTGCATGATTGACATCAAAACTGTAAAAGATTCTGTTTGCTGTAGAAAGTCAGCTTTACTGACAGAGATTGAGCATCTTTGCAAATATCAGGCACTTACAAAGAACATCAGTTTACTGGAACAAAACAGAAGATGTGAATTAATGACTAGAGAAATAAAATCCTTTAAGTTAAAAGCCTTCCACTTCCAAGGTGCTGGTCTATGAAAAACAGGTACTCCAGGCCCACTAGGGGAAAAAAAAAATAGACAAGAAAAAGGATCTATTAAAGGAAAAATGGCTCATTTTAAGACTACATTCCGCAGGCAGGTTAATCAGAGACTATGGTCCAACCAAAACAACCTAAATTTTACATATGTAATTGTACTTCTCAAATTACTTCAGAGACAGCAGAAGAGAATCAGTAAATTGGCTTTCTAATAGGGGACGGATGCAGACTACAAGATCCCTCTCCATGTTCCTGCTCTTTGGACCAGCTTGTGCTCTTCACTGCTCCGGTAAGATATCAATTGCAATTTTTCCAAGGTCACTTGCATAGAGGTGATAAAAATCAGGTCTGCTGAATGTTGGCAGTGAGCCCGTTCAGACTAAAATGATATTGATACTAACCAGGAGATAAAATCACCTGAAAGTGTCTGGTCTATGGGCAGCTCTGACATTAGTAAAAACAGCAAGGTAGCGGGACTGCACACCCCTTTTGTAGGCTCCTCTCCAGTTGCAAAACATGGTAAAAAAAAGAAAAGTGTAAGAGGGTTCCTGTAATGTAATCAGCCTACAAGAACTACATTTTTACTAAACTGATGCAAACGTTATCGTCCAGTTGAGTTCAATTTCACAGTCCAATGCAAATTCCAAAGCTACACCTTTTATTTTTTAAGAGAATTTCAGTATTTAACACTGGCAGATTAAAAAAAAAACAAAAAAGGTCTTTGAAGAATTTAAAACATTGCCTCAGCTGAACAACTTACTGATTAACACTAAGTGTTTAAAAAAGGGAAGTATGGTTTGATGGGAAGGGAAGCAAAGTTGGGGGGAAGATAAAGATCTGCTCAAATTATAGATGGTTCAGCCACATGTCTCTAACAAATTGCTGGGGAGCATAACTTTCATACTGTGTGGTTGCATTGATATTAGGTTTGTCTACAAACTCTATCTCGCATGCCCAGGTGCTGCAAGGAGAACGCTCCAGCTCCAACACTGTTATGTTGTTTGGCACCGATGAAACAAGTATATTCCTTGGAACAAAAAGGGTCAACTGAGGACCACGTGCTGGCCAGTAGCGACCAAGATTAAAGCCATTGATCCAAATTTGCCCCTGTTAAGAGAGAAAGAAAAAATAATGACATTTTAATAATTTGACAGAGATCACATGATGAAGTAGCTTTAAGCATAACGCTCTTCAGATAGTAACTGAATTTCTTCCATCTTTCAGTCTGATAGAACACAAGGATAGAAAATCTGTTCAAGAGAACGCTAATGATAGTCAAAAGAATTAAATTGCTCATGAGTTAAAGCCACCACTAATATTTAAAAAGAAAGTGGTCAGCTACTGCAGTAATTCTAAGTATGACAACACTTAGGAAAACAGAATTGCAAGTTCCTGGCACTGAATTTTGCACCAAGTTTAAGACCAAAGCAAACTTGAAAATTGTATTTGCTTGAAGCTGATTGTTAAAGGGAGAAAGAACTCACAAATAAAGCAGATCCTAATTCTGTTGTAGCTCTCTGTAAAAGTGTAAGACTACACTACCCTGGTAGTCCCTTCCTGGTGCATGATTTCATGAGAAAGATACAGCTCGTCTAGACACATGAAATTTAGATGTCTATTATACTTCTAACAGCCTAGTCAACAAAAGAACTTGTGAAATCACACTGCAAGAGGGTACTGTATTCTGCTGTAGCTACCCACAACCATGAAAATCTTGGGGAGTCTGCTAACATTAATTAAAGTTCAATGAAACTGTGCTTAACTTGGCATACAAACTTTTTTAATTACTTTTTATAGCATAGGTGGCCAGAACCCCTAGTTCAGTATACTGTTCTAACATTATAAATACCTGAAGTTGGAAAGATAAACTAAAATAGGGCAAGGGGGAAAAGAAAAAGTCAAACCAGTCATTTATACATCACAAAATAGACACACTGAAGTGACAAATGCAGATTTTTTTCCAAAAGCCTATAAATTGGTGAGTTGCATAATGTTTAATAAAACTGTACATGGACTCTTCTTGAGTTGAGCTGAATCTTGGTTCATTAGGCAAGACAGCAGGGAGGATATACAGCTGATACAGACAAAGAATTTGCTTTTCATCCTCCTAAGTGTCTTCAGCATATGTCAGACAAGTTCCATGGACAAGAAAAGGGATGGGAACAGACAACTGCATCTGTGTTTTCCCTCTCACTTTGGCATTTGCTTTTCCTCTATATTCTGATCACCAAACTAACTTGATGTACACTGGTAAAAATAATAATGTAGTACGAATCAGTGGAAAGTAAGGATTTCTACTGCACTCAGCAATTTCTAATATTGTCTGGGATAGCTGAAATCAGAATAATACTTTTAAAGAATTTACAGAAGTGCAGTTGTAATATAGTAAATATTGCTATTCCAGCTGTTTTGGATGTATTTTTCTTGTGTTTTCTTTTTAAAGTATTTATGAAAACAAATTTTATGAAATGCACAGGAGAAATTTTGTAAGGAGTTGGTACATTCGCAAATACAGGTAAGTTATTTCAGCTCTGTATCTACCACTGTAGTGTAAGATCCTATCTTGCACAGTTCTGCCAAGGTGTTAAATTTTAACCTCAAACTTTTTTTTTTTTTAATCAAGTTTATCTTGCTTTGTGGCTTGTTTTTGCTACATTAAAAAGTAAGAGAAGAGCTACTTGTTCAAACTCACTACTTCGCTTCTGTGGTAGTTTTAGAAGAAAATATGGCATTAATGCAACTTCCCCAAAAAACAAAATGAATTTGTGAGTGTACCCACTAGACAGTAGCCTACCTACTACAGGGAGTGACTGTAACTCTCCGGGAAGTAGGAGTTTACTGTAGGAATCAGCTTCATTAGAATTCTAATGCAGGTGGTATGATCAGACAGGTCTTTGTTTCTGATCTTCATCAGTCACCGGCTGTAGCTCATTTTTCCAGTAAAGCTATGAACTTGATTTCTCACTTACAACCTGTACTTATTAACCAGCAAATCATGACACTACACATACTACCAATAAATATGCCCTACACAAAATAAAGGAGGGGGGATCTCTATCTTCAGTAACAAGATTTACTTTAGCAGGGTCAGCAACTACAACCCATGCTTCCACAGAAATCAAGAACCTGACTCCAAATCCTCTTTTCTGTTGAAAAAAAAAAAAAGTCTGATAAATCTAACCATACATTCAGGAACAAGTATGCTTAAGGGCATTGTGCTTCCTCAAGTGAGGGTAAAGGAAGTTTCATAAATAGTGAAGGGTTTAAAAACCACTGAAGGCAAGCAAGCTACAACATAGGCCACGACTGTTAATGCTGCACCCTTCCTTCCAGGCCGTCCAGCATGCCATATTCCTTGTCTTAAATCTATAAAGGCAGAACCATCATTAGAATTTTATGTTTACTCTGTAAGTGTTGTCTCCATGGTTTTCCACCTGCTCAAATAGGTGAATTTTAACCCCTACTAACAGTCCCTCTCCACACCTTACCATCAGCAATTTATACAGTGCCACTGAGGAATTAAGGCCCAGATACAGTGGGACCTGAGTGGAATTTACACCCTTAATGCCCTCTGCCTTAAAGGCATTTGCTCACTGGTAAAATTATCTGAAAGTCTTGGATTTCACACCCAGTATCACCTCAATCTTATTACTCCTGGGTATCTTATTTAAAAGTTTGATCCAATCCATATGAAGCTTGACGGATCAATTCAATAGCCCTACTTATAGTTCATCTGTGATCTCTTCACCTTGACTGCTTTACAGGGTATATAAACTATGTAAAACAGAGGTTTCTATAGATCAGAGGAAAATATTTCCACCAATCTGTAAGAAGTCTTGGACTCCTTTGCCATTTCAAAGATGAGTTTGCCAACAGGCAGGTATGGTCATCATGCTTCCTGAAGAAGATTTATGATTCATGGGGTCAATTTACTGTAAAAGTCTCAGATTCCACTGCTTGTGCAAAGAGCTATTTTCGGATTTTATTCAGTGATTGTGTAAGACATGCACACATACAGGAACAGGGACTAAGTCAGACTTCCTCACCCAAGCTCAGTGCCAGAAACACTAAAGTGCCTGCAATGAATCACAGCCTTTTGCATATTGGGAAGTACTTTAACCACTACAATACTGTAGATAGATCACCAGCAGCTCCTTCTCCTACTTTATTTTAATAGTAGTAAATTAATTGTTTCAGAAAGGAATAATTTTGCTACCTAACATTATCACAGGCACTTCCCTGAAGCCTGGACTTAAATGCTTAGGTCTCCAAGATGAGTGGCACTTCAGTGCACACATTCTGCTCCTCGCTGAGCTGGTCCTTACCCATCCTGCATGTTGGCTGTTTCAAACGCAGCACTGTGAAAACACACTCTTTGCTGCTCTAGCTATGCTCCAGCCCTCTGAGAAGTTCCTATCAACAGAGATCTGCCCACAAGCTTCTCACAGTAGCGCACTCTGATCCATTCAGCCTAGTTACAAGTAACCTCCAGAAGACAAGCAGTAACCTCTTCCATGCGTTGGATCCGTATCTATGGGTGCAACACCAGCAGTTGTGTCCAGCATTCTCTCTGCTTTGTAACAGGATCCATAGTGCCTCACACAGAACCGCAAATATGTTCTTAGTTAATTAATATAACCAGGAAAGTCTCCTGTAGCAACCCACTTTCTCCAGAATAAAAAATTGTTTTATCTCAAAGTATATATTCACTCCCTCCCTCTAAAAAGCTGTTTCTGCTCCATACCTCAAAACAAAACAAAACCCTCACAGCTAAATGCAGCATTTCTAAATACCCTGACAGTTGACGTTTCTCACTCTTGACAAACTAGAGTGTTTTTTTTCTGTGTTGCTCCACTTTCTGGACAATACCACGTATCTTTTGAACATGTCTGCCTTCTCTTAAGAGTTTATCTCCAGATTTACTTCATGCCTGGAATCCATTTCCTAGTTGTTTAAATATATTTGAGACAACCACCACTACAACCAACTTCCACCTACCCAAGAGAGGTGGACTTTTACTGTCCATAGAAGTTTCAGCAGCTTGCTTTTTACAGCAAAAAAAGTTGTACCTTTGTCCAGCCAGGAAACTTGACATAGGTGTCTTGAGGCAAGTCTGGAATCCCTCCAGGAATTGAAAGTCTACCAGTGTAAAAAGTAGGTGCTTCATAACTCAGTGGACTGCCGGCAGAACTCTTTGGTTGATCAAGGTGGCCATTAATGTCATGGTTCACTGCTCCATCTATGTCTAGAGGATAGATTTCCCATTCAACAAGTATATCTTGATCAAGAGTTAAATTTGAAACTAGACCCTAGGAGTAGGAGGAAAAAAAACAAACCCAAAATATAACGATTAGCTTCATGTTATTGAAGTTATTTGGCTGCAACTATAAATCAGTCAGGAATAAAAAAATGCACCAAAGTACGTGCAACAGCTACCAATCTGTGTATGAAAAACCAAGCATCTGGCCTCCACCAGGTTATAAACTTTGCTTAAGAATAAAGGGTTTCATTTATTCTCAGTGAAACATTTGTTCCTCTTCAAAGCTGTGAGCTTTCACTGATGCCCGAGTTTTTTTTCAAACCTTTTTCCCATAACTGTGAAAACTTCTGTTTTGCTTCAACATGAACATGATTCCAAAACCTGGGGCTTCATAAAAAGCGGAAAAAGCATTAAATATCGTAAGTCTGAGATACCATCAAGCGATTTGGTAACACTGAGTCACTAACCAAAGACATAAACCTGCACAATAGCAGAGAAAGCAGTATTTACTTCCTACAAAACTTCTACAGCTAACATAACAGTATCAGAAAACCAATGCACATGTTTTGTGACCCTGATTCAGTGAAATATTTTAAGTTTACAGTCAGCTTCAAGCCCACGGAGTCCTGTTTTATTTCTGTGGACCATGTGTGCAGCACACCAGGGTACTCGCACAATGAATGCAAAAGCAAGGTCAGGTCATGATTTAAGAAGAGTAAAAGCAACATGAAGTTACCTCTACCTCTAACTTCTAAGTTACCTCTAAAAGTTACATTAAGTTACATGCTAACTGTGTTACAACAACAGCCTCTAAAGTGGTGTTTCAGTGGAATGCAGAGGTTGATTTTAAATCAGTGCTACTACATCCATATAATCGCTTGAGTAGACCCTGCATAGAAGCTGTTTTTAAGTTTGCAACTTCAGTTCTGTTGCAAAAACCACATATCAAACAGGAACAAGCAAAACCACATTTTCTATGGCCTTGGAGGGCTGACACTATGTCATGTGTCTGTACTAATGCCTAATAAGCATTGCACTGACTCCATAAGCTTCATCATCAGTATGAGCACTAACTGGTTTTCTCTTCCCTTACCTAGATGACCACTTTACAGAACAGGAGCTTATTTTACTTGTATCAAAATAAAATATCTGCACAGAGTTAAGTGGCAAAACTTTTCTATACAACTTAGACTTTACTCTGTCTAGCAATAAATTGAAGTAATGCAACATAACTTTAGTCCAAACTGTCTAACCTGCCTCCCTAAGCCCATCTTTAGGCACTACGAACGCGACGCGTCCATTAAGCATCCTTCGTTTGGTCTGCATAAGAACACATATTCAGCAGTCCAGCTATGGATATAAATTCTCCAAGTAAAACAAAGAGATAGCTAGCAGTGAGCATGCGAAAAAGTGTAGGAAAAACAGAAACCACACTCTTCCTTCCTTTGCATCCTTCAACAACAAGACTTAGACCAGCAGAATGTTTTAAAACCAGAATCATTTTAAGATTTGTTCCCAAAAGCTAGATGCCTAGTTCCATTTCAAGTTCATAAAAGTTATAAAAAACTAGCCAAACAAAACCCAGAAAAGTTACTCTATTTGCTTAAAAATGCTAGGCTTCACAGGGTAGGGATCTCTTCCCCTAACATCATTTTTGAAAGCACAAATTATCTAAAACCCAAGGTATAACTGTTCCAAGTTTTCAAAATCAACACAAAGAAAAGTGTGAGGGAGGGATTCTATGGGAAGAAGCAATGCACATATTCCAAAGCTACCTGAGAAAGGCTGCCTCTTCTACACAGAAGGATCCTCCTTTTAGAGGATTATTCTCACAACGCACGTCTACTAAACTTGCTTTCACTCTTAAATCTTAAAAAGGATGAAACCCTGGTGTAAGTGTGAATTTCAGCTCAACCACACAAGACTGAGCACCTCCCTAATCCAACCTCTAACCTTCTATTCTGTTACCTTAATTTAGCACTAAGCACATAGGTTTCCTTATCACCTAGCTTGTTATTAAATAAATAAGTAAATGCAACATTTCTGCTGCCTCATCATGAAGACAAACCACCAGGAAACTTGCTGCCCTCTCTTGCCACTCAGATGAAGGCAAGGTACCTTGAAAAGACAGAATGAACAGAGTTGGCACTACTGCTACCCACTGAATTTCTGTGCCACAAGCGCAGAAAAGCCTCAATTGCTGATGCTTTTAATTCAGAGGCTTTCATACATCCTAAAAGTTCCCACATATATTTAGCTTGTTCTGATTAGGATTTAAAGAACTGCATGCTTTCCAAAAGGTAAGGCAAGGGAAACTGGTTTTTGATATGGTGAAAGCGTGTAGGCTACCAGCTTAGTAAATGCTCAGAGTTATATTGTTTTGCCTTGACTAGAGTCTTGGCATAATTAGAAATCCCCACCACAACACACTTAAGAATAAGATAACAGGTCAATTAGACTCCTTTAAACCAAGCCTTAGCTTCAATTCTTCTATGCTGCTTAATCATACCCAATACACCCTTCTTCAGCAATGCAAACAGGCCCATCCTACTCATGGCAGCAAAACACAAGTGTGAGAACAGGAGTTTCTGCCTACCAGCGATCCTGCAAGTGTCTTCCCAGACTACGTTTTACAACTGAACTAGATTCTCTAACAGGCCCAAACTTGACCAGAATTTGTTGTCTCACCAACTAGGCTAGTCAAGATGCATCCACACTTGGGTTTACTTTTTTTTTCTACTTATAACCTTAAAAATTCTACTTCCTCACAGCATACGTGCCTCTGCTTGATAACTAAACGGTACTGTTCAAGCACAGGTCTTTCCTGTGGTGTTTATCTTTCTCCTGTTCTTGCATCCAAACTAACCAAGAAAAACTTGGGACAACTCTTAATTCTGCACCAAGACACCTATCACAGACAGAATTTAGATTGAGAAGGAACAGGAGCTTCTAATTTACCTGTCATCACCCTAATGCCAAAATGCACTACAATCACCAGAGAGCTATTAATCTGGACAGTCACCAAACATTTCACAAGCTTTCTGAAAGAACACTGCCAAATCAATTTAGACCAAGTCAAATCTAGCAGTTAGTGGGCTGCAAATCTCTTCTTAATTGTAAAGCTTTGCAATTACTTCATTATTACTTGTGGCCCAGTAACATCAAGAACTAAAAAAATAGCATGCTGTGGCACTAAACATGGCATGAACGCAAGACTGGCCTCTGCAATACTCCTCTCTTTAGCAAATATCACACAGCACTGGGGATTACATTAAGTCTAAAACCAGAGAAGCTTCCCTTTCGCCCCTGCCCTTCCTAGTGTTACATTAGTGGCACCTCAACTGTATTGGGTTTACACAGCAAGATTTTGGTAGCAGGGGGGCTGCAGGGGTGGCTTCTGTGAGAAAATGCAAGAAGTTGCCTACATGTTAGACAAAGCCAGTTCCAGCCAGCTCCAAAATGGACCCACTACTGGCCAAAGCTGAGCCCATCAGTGACGCTGGTAGTGCCTCTATGGTAACGTATTTAAGTAAGGGTAAAAAAAACCCGCACCAATTGTGTAGCAGCTGTGAGAGGAGTGAGAAAAATGGGAAAGAAATAGCCTTGGAGACACTAAGGTCAATGGAGGAGGAGGAGGAGGTGCTCCAGCTATTGGAGCAGAGATTCCCCTGCAACCCATGGCAACACAGTTTGTTTCCCCGTAGCCCACTGAGGTCCACAGTGGAGAAGATATCCACCCTGCAGCCCATGAAGGACCCACACCAGAGCAGGTGGACGTGCCTTGAACAAAGCTGGAACCCATGGAGGGCCCACACTGGAGCAGACTCCCGGCAGGAGCTGTGGCCTGAGATGAGGAGCCCACACTGAAGCAGGTTTTCTGGCAGGACCTGTAAGCCCGTGGAGGACACACACTGGAGCAGTCCTTTCCTGAAGGACTGCACCCCGTGGAAAGGACCCAAGCTGCAAAAGTTCATGAAGGACTGCCTCCTGTGGGAGGGACCCATGCTGGAGCAGGGGAAGATTGCGAGGAGGAAGAAGTGGCAGAGATGAAGAGTTATCAACTGACCACATCTCCCATTTCCCATCCCCCGGTGCTGGATGGGGGTAGGAGGCAGGAGAATCATGAGTGAGGTTGAGCCTGGAAAGAAGGGAGGGCTGGGGGAAAGGGTTTTTAAGATTTGTTCTTATTTCTCATTATCCTACTCTGTTTAATTGGCAATAAATTGATTTCTCAAAGTCAAGTCTGTTTTGCCGGTGACAGTAATTGCTGAGTGATCTCCCTGTCCTTATCTTGACCCATGAACCCTGCGTCATATTATCTCCCCTGGTCCTGCTGATGGAGGAAGAGTGATAAGAGTGGTTTGGTGGGCACCTGGTGGCCAGCCAACATCAACCCACCACAGCCACTCACACAGGGGAAGTGACAGTCCTAAAGCATAGCATGGACACAGAAGCGTTCGGAAACTTTCAGATAATTATCTCTAATACCTGATCAGTCCAAATCTGAACTGGCAATTTTGCATGGTAAAGTGCTCATGAGACAGCCTTTCCTAGCCATATTGAAAATACTGCAAGGTCATGCTGCTGACAAGTTAAATGGGACATGGAGAGAGACACAAAATTGTGTGTGTGTATATATGCACACACACACACACACACACACACAAATACAACCCCAGGATTCACAAGCCTTGAAGCACAACCAAGATCCAGACCGATTTCCAACCCATTTCTGGAGCTTGTCCAAACAGCTTTGCACATTTTAAAATGTTAGCTACAGGCTTAACTCAACCTGAAAGTTCTGTGGGTCATGCTTTGGCTGACAATGTAAGTGAACAAACAAAAAAAAATTTAAAAGATGTCTGTCAGTTTTTAATTCCACATTGACTTTGGTGACAAAAAAAACTCAAATGAAAATTAGTGAGTAGTTATATTTTGAGGTAAAGTTACAGCTGTGTAATCTTGATCTTTTTGCTCTAACTCACTACTTTCTTTTTAACCTGCAGAAAAGAGAAGAAGCCACCACAATCCAGTATTTCAACTGATTTTACTTACCTTAAAGTCATTATTGTATCTACCGAAGTTGACTCGGCCCATATTCTCTACCAAGATGTCCAGACTTGCTCCAGCCTTCCCAGTTATATTTACCATACATGATTTTTCCCTTTCAAGGACACCTTGAGGAACCTATACAAATTACACCAAGAGCAAAAAAACAATAACCATTGAAAACCAACAGAACCCTGTTATTTGTCTCTTCAACTTGCACGAAAAGAAAGAGGACAAAGGAAACAAACAAAAAAGTAAAAAAATTTGTGTTCCTTTCCTCCTCCTGCATACAAGCATGCACACACAAAAAGCTGGTATGTCAATATTCACATTTCAGTACATCAACTGGATGTGCTACTAGGCAGCATTTGTCTAACTGACACCATCTGTTTCCTTAGCTAATTTCAACTAACTCAATCAACTGTCACAATCCTAGTGGTTTTTGATGCACCAGATTCACAAAAAGCAAGTTCTCAAATTTAGTCTAGTGACTGAAAAGATTTTCGCAATATCAGTGATTAAAGGGGCTTCATCTTCCAATTAAGCTCATATCAATACTTCGTTTTATTTATTTCCATTCCCACAACATAAGGAAAGCAGAGACTGACCTGGACACAAAGGTGATGAGAGTCAGTACAGGTCAAAGATTAATTAAAAAATAGGCTATCAAAGTTCATGAATTGATTTTAATTCTCATTAAGCAGGAACAAAACTCTCTTCAAGGGAACAAAGGTAAAGTTCACATTCCACACAAACTCTTTTTTAACTGGTGGTCAGAAGCCAGTTTCATAAGGTAACAGACAGGCTCAGGCTTCTACTTCCCCTCACCTTCAAACAAACAAATAAAAAAAAGAATAAAAAAAATTTAAAAAAAAAAAATCTATGGAAACACTGTAGAAAGCCGCCAAGCATACATATCATTAACATATTTCATGAACCTGCAAGTAAACCCTTCTTTTAGATTTCTTTTTAAGTCATGAATCTATATCAACATTCAAATATCTCAAAAATGGAAACAATTACGTTTTACTTAGAAATTATAGCTAGTCATATTTTCTGAAATACGAATACGAACTTTAATATGAATCAACTGTATACTTCCTTACTTCCTTCATCTAATTAAGTAAGATTATCTAATAAAGTTGTTTTCGTAAGCTGGAGAAAGGAGAAAAAACCAAAAGGCAGACTGTATCCATGACTTTCGTGAAGGCCACTCATGGCAGAAATGAATACCAGCAAACAATGTTTACCCCATCCACAGACACATAGGCACGATCATGGACTCCATTTAAAGGTGAAGACAGTTGTGTTGGCTCCGTACAGTTTTTTGGAAGCGTAGTTCTGTACAGTACAAACCCAAAATACTAAGAAAATAAAAGAAAGAAAAAAACCCAGATTAATGAACCAAGTCATTCCGTAGCTTCAATTTAGGTCACGAATTAGAAATATCCCACATTCCTGCCTACACGCACAGATTGAAACGTTAACTTTCATTCACTTCAGATAGCATCTATCACAGATACCAGCTTCAGATTAGAGTTCACTTTGACCTTTAAGTAATGGGTGTAAATTCCGCAGAGTTTCCATTACATAACGTTAAAAGATAAGGGTCTTGGCTATGAAGGTATTTCTTTAATAAAAACAAAACACTTAATGGCCAACAGTATTATTTCTTCATTAAAATCAATGAAAAGATATCTGGAAAATCCCTTAATAACGGAGTTTATATAACAAATTTGAAAGCGCACTTGTCACCCAGTGCCCATATTGACATATTCATCAAACCAATATTACCTATTTTTAAAACTACCTGGCTTATATCAGGAACATTTCAGAATATTTTTTACTAAGTTCCCCAACATGAAATAAAATAAAAAAGTAATAGTTATTAGATTTGTTCTCATCAAAGTGAAATACAAACTAAAAACAAGTCAAAAGATGCATCGTCTCTTTCACTCAGTAGCCACAAAACGATTTATTGTCTAGACTTGGATTAGAACTTAACCCTGGCAGGAAGAAGTGAGAGTAAACCATTTCCATTCTGCTATAATTATGATATTAGCGTTACATTTGCAACAAAATATCCAGAAGGACAGAGGGGGGGAGAAAAATTAAAAATATGCTAGGAAGCTTCACTGGCTGCCATCTTGTCTCTGTTTTCCCAAGCACAGTACTAAGGGTGGGAAGGCCAGAGGATGAGAGAGAAAAGCCCACTAGAAATTACATCCAGCCACAACATACTACCTGCAGCTTCTCTCACACCTCTGTATTAGTGGCTTATTTGAGCTTTGAACCTCTACTTGACTAATGCCATATCCCAGGCACCTGCTGAACTGCTCCCTGCTCTTCTCCCTCCCCCAGCTACTACCAGCATCACATTTTCTCAGACTAGTTTATTTTAGCTGCAGGCAATTAGCACCCATCACAGAATGGTAGGGGTTGGAAGGGACCTCTGTGGGTCATCTAGTCCAACCCTCCTGCTGAAGCAGGGTCACCTACAGCAGGCTGCACAGGACCTTGTCCAGGCGGGTCTTGAATA
>Ga0065711_1007081_pt1 | contig 15733 bp, 11 predicted proteins | sample Hoacrofraction12_FD_59098 | JGI IMG/M metagenome (GOLD analysis project Ga0065711, IMG submission 59098) | Hoatzin crop microbial communities from Cojedes, Venezuela - Epithelial fraction 12 v2 (version 2) | ecosystem: Host-associated > Birds > Digestive system > Esophagus > Crop | place...
TTTTTTTTTTTTTTTTTTTACTTATTTATGGACTACAGAGAGGATCTTTTGTAACTTGAGTAAAATCAGTTTTGTTCTGACACGCACAGGACTGGCTTTCACAGCCACTGTAGACCAGTAGGTGACTAATGATTTTGTTTCAGATTAAAAAAAAAATGTTCCAAAGTCAGTTCTATCACAGGCGAGATCTCTCCAGTTCCACTATGGAGGAGTAAGACTAACTGGTATAGGACTTGAAGGGTAGCCTGATAAAAGCAAGAGCTGTCTGGAGCAGACGAAGAAAAGTAAACAGCACTCAAATACTTGTTTTCTCTTTGCAGAGGGAAAGGTGGAAAAATCATTCACGTACCTAGTACAATTCAGACTGTACTGGCAAACTCAACCTCACCATTAAGGGAGGTGAATATATAAATGAATCCATCGCTCCTTTCTTCCAAAAGGAGTCTCTGACCTACTCTGTTAAACGTGCATCCAAGGACAGTTTCTATGAAGAATGCCACACACATCAAGGATTCCTAATCTGAAGAGACAGAGACTAAAGCTTACCAAGTTTGCTGTAGCTTCTGCTGAACTAAATACTGTTGCAGTTTCACAGTCAGGATCTGGAGGACATAGGCAAAATTAAGTGAAAAATGTAGCATTAAATCTACTCCTTCAGAAACTTATAAAAAGGTCACAATGACTGCATTTTCACCAAGGGTTCTATCAGTAAAGACTGCAGTTTTACTTACCTGGAGGCGCATAGATATATTCTTCATGAAATTTCCCTACAAGGGAGAGAACAGGAAACTTTGATTCAGGGGGAGGGAAAAAAAAACCAGCTTGAAGCTGAAGGTACCCGAACTACATTTCAGTATACCCATCAATGAACTGCTATCACTATCATCTTGTTTTGTGCAGAAAGGGTAGAGAACCACTCAAAATATGCTCATTTTGTTATTCCACCAAGTATCAAGGTTGCCATTGCCAAATTCACACCATGCGTTTTTAAGCAGCAGCTTGGCTTGCTACAGACCTACCCAATCACAAGGCTGATGGTGTAACAAGCTTAAACAGAAGTGATACATTTCTATCAGACAGTGGAGAACAATAACATGCTCCCATGCGTGTTCAAAGCTCACAATAAAGAGATATTTAGTAGATGTAAGGATCCTGCTTTGACAATCAAAAGCACACTGAAGATCTTCTAAACCTGTCATTTCTCTTCACCCACTAATCCTTTAAGAACTCACCATTTTCACTTGCTTCTTCTTCCTCCTCTGAGGAATTCAGGGTCTGCTTGTTAGGTGGAACAGAGTGTGGGCCCCTCCTTGCTACCCAAAATCCTGCTGGACCATGGACAATCGGAGCAGGGCTACCCTGGCTCTAAAATGCAAAGGCAGAAGCATGCATTTAGAAATGGTTTAAAGACTATCCATGCTCTACACACACAGTAAAACAGCCTGGCAGACCAAGCTTGCTGCAACCAAAACTTACTAGAATTACCACCTGCGTGTCTGTTCCTATACACCTTGATTACACCGAAACAGTTGCAGACGCACTTCTTTACCTTTTGTTCTGCCTAGCATACTTAAGGTAATTTATTTCTGAAGACCTACCACTGCTCTGTGCAATACAGTCAAGTTGCTCCCTCCCAGAACTTCTCCCGCTCAAAGCTGAAGAGGAGGGAGCACGTCCCACACAACAGCCAAGACTGCCACCCCCAACATACACTCCTGCGTTCCTCACCCTGGAGCATTCCCACCACACCAACAGTAGATCAGTTCATCCAAATACTCTAATTATCATGAAAAAAGGTTATCTTTAGTCACAATTAGTGAAACCCGTGTGTGGCTGCTGGCACAGACACCACTGTCTGCACTAACTTGACGCACACATGCAGTCTGACTCTTTCAGAGAGCAACACCCATCGCGGTTTCCCACAGGACCCCTTTAACACTTCACATGCCCCTTCTCTTTGCATTTAAATCAGTCCTTAGCTGCACCACCATTTAAAATAGAGAGTTCTTTGAAGCACGAACATAGGATTGAGAGGCTCGCACAAAAGAAGTTGATTCACTCCTTTGTGATGGCTAAGGTGACACTCAAAATTCTCCTCAGAAGACATGGTGACTATGAGATCGATAAAGTGCTCAAAGAGGCTTCTAAGATTTCCAAGGTTGAAGCAGAGGTGGTAAGTCAGAAGGTTCTCCCACCAGGCCTCTAGCAGGATGGCAGAGTTTTCTGCGAGATGCATCTTTCCCCAGGAAATGTTACATTCCTTTACTAAACAAGACAAGGAAGAGACAGAGAAAAGGCTTTGGCATTGACAGTAACAAAGTCACTGAATGAACATGAAAAACTATTCATTAGGAGCTGCAGGTACATAGTCTAGCAATGGGGAGGAAAAGCTAGGAAGCTATTGATTTCATGTTGGGGAAAAAAAAATTGCAGGATTATCTGTCCTTACTCCTTGACACTCCTGGAGGAAAATCAGAGCAAAGATTACAGATCTAGCACACGAGGACAAATTAAAAAATGCCTGCTACTCAAACAGCCCTGAGCAGATTCCCCCTCTGTCATTTAAATAACAAGTCTAACATTTGTTAGGTTCACTGCTTCAACACAGCGAAAAGAAATTCAAACCTAGCAGGTTTTTTGATTTTTTTTCCTGGAAAAAAAAAATATCTGCTATCCTATTCAAAACACCTAAATATCAATTGACCTTTTGTAGCATATCCAGCTTTGTACTAGGCTTAGACTACAAATAAAGGAAAAATATTTAAAGTTTAAGAATACACTGTGCCACTTCATCTACAACCCGACAGACAGACTGTTTTAAGAGAAGTCTAGAATTGGAATGTTCTCCTGTTTCTGTAGCAGAAGAAACTGTTTCAGGAGCAACATGCTATCTCAAAACATCACAACTACAAATTCATAGAAGCAAGCCAGGCTATTACTATACAGTTTCTGAATCTAGTTACACAAATAATAAATTATAGTGTGGCAAACAAGTGAAAAGCTTTCTCCCACAACATTTAGCACTAGACAGACATCTACAGTAGGAAGGGATTTTTTTTGCTTTGTTTTCAAATCACAATAGAAAGCAGAAACGTGAGCCTACTTTTATGAAAATAACTAAAGAGTAAACAAGTGCTGCTGGTGAGGGGAGGGAGAAAGAAGGGGAACATTTAGAAAAAAGTGAGGTTTTAAGCATGTTTCACAGGATCTAGACTAATTTCAGCTTTCTCAGAAACACATTCACTGCTAAAGCTTATTCCAAGTAAAAAATTCAGAAAGAAAAAAAATGCTGCTGTATATTTAGGTAAAGAAGTGCTACACATTTGTACAGTTTTCCCCTGGGCTTCCTCTCCCTTACAGAGGTTTTAACACACCCTTTTGTTCATAGCTTACTGGTAAAGTAGGAAAAGCAGTATCATCCTCTCCTTCAATTTCATAGAAAGTTACAGTTTCTTCTGGTCCTTGAGGCTCCTCTCCACTCCCTGGTACAAACCCATACTGACATTCCTTATTCACACACTGCATCTGACGGCGGCTACGGCTGTATGAGCTTTGAAAACAAGAAAGGAGGTTGAGAATCATCACTATCTGGAGTTTCACCTTGGTTTCATTACTCAATTTTAACTTTTTTCTTTCCAGAGAGGCACAATAAACCCATTGTTTCATACTGTGCCATTAACAGCCAACTCGGCCCTCCACATACCTCTCCCACCATCCTCCCCAGCTCTTTTACAGCAATGTTTTGTAAAGAGGTTTATATTCACTTACCAAGACCTGCAGGAGAAACTCTCATAGCTCTGATAGCATCTCTTTCCTGGACTGGGGTAGAATGCTATTTGAGTGCCAACCATGTTGTGCCTGTTTATAAATCGGGCAGATCCCCTAAGTTTAAAGGGTAAAAGGTGCAATTACCAGGAAGTGCCTCTCAGATGGAACTCATTTGTAGTTTTTCCTATTAAATAGCACAAACTCTCTCCTAACTAGTCTGCAAGAAGAGTGAATAGGAAAGCAGTGGTGAGCTCAGACAGCTTTTCAAGACTTCATACCTTGGCATCCCAAATCCACGGTTATGTCTCTGAGGAGGATTCTGAGGATGGCAGGGTTCGTAAGGTGCCATGTTTCCACCACCCTGTGAGCAGTGAACTGGAGGAGAGCGTCCTGAAGGAACACTGTGTTGTAGCCGGGGTGGAAGAACTGGCTGACCCCTGCTATAAGCCACAGTCATAAAGACTTCCTTTCCACGAACTTTCTTAAGCATTCTCTTCCGTGTTTTCATATCCATTTCTGCAGTTTCAGTTGAGGACAGAAAAGACAGGTTTATGCCTTAAACAGCTGACTCTAGAGCTATGTTCTCTTTATCATTTGAGAAGAGTCAATATTTGGACACATGGAAAAGTCAATGGCCCATCCCAGAAAAAGTGCATTTTTAAGTACGCAATCTTCATACCCTTATTTTGAAGGCTCAAGCAGGCATCCTAATTTATGAGCAGAATACAAGCATCTCATACACGAATACCCTCCCAACTTCAGCTGATCAAACCAGTACTCTCGGTGTTAAAATCTCTTTATGAAGGCTGCATTTATTTATTAAAAAAAAAAACCTCCAAATTAAATAAATACAATCCCTATTTAATTGGCTGAGGAAGCCCTAGTCCATCCATGCATCTCTGCCAAGGCCAAATCAGACAAGCTTTTTGGTTCACAGGCCCAGTCTTTACACATGGTTCTCCAGCACCAAATTTCTTCTTGGTAATTTTGAACAATACCAACTTTGCTACGTTTTTGCAAAGGCAAATTCATCCCTCTGTCTGAAGCATCACTTTACATCAAACGCATGCAGCTACGAAGTTTTGTATCCCAGGCTTAATTAAGTCACTTCCAATATCCAAAGACTGCTACCGTTAAAACTGTCATGAGTGTCTCCTCCACTCCCATCTGGCCCCAAGGGATGGAATGTTTGTGGAAGTCTGGTACAAACCTATTCCTGAGAAGTATCCACCTGTTACTTTCTGATAGGTTCCTCCTTTTCGGCTGGGAACCATATTCCAAGCAAGGACAGGCGCCACTTGTGTCACTGGTTTTAAGTTTGCCAAAGGAACTGTATGCCTACACGAAGAACACTGATGTTAGCAGTGCCACAGGGATACACTGTGCATAACCCCACAACAACATAAGCTGAAGCAACACTAGGACATCAGAAAAAAGAAAGCCCCACAAACTGAAGAGTGTAGGGAGCTTGTGGAAATAAAAATAATAACCTGTTTCTCTGACACCAAGCACACATTACTGTTACTCGTTTATTTAAAAAGGCAAGCTAGGATTTAGTCTCAAAACTATTGACTTCCTGGGCCAAGTCGTTCTTCCATGCATCTGTATGCCTTCAGCAGCACATCTGAAAGCATCTGACAATCACAGAATTTTTGCAATACGTCATCAAGATGAATTCTAGGTTTGGAGAAGGGTGAATGCTTTGAACAGCAAAATGGGGAAAGTGATTAGACTCACCAGAAGTGTCAATTATTTAGTTATTTGAATACAACATAAAAAAACTCCAGAGAAACCAACAGCAGAAGGTAATTCGCTATCCATGAATTAAGCCCAAACTGCAAAGATCACTTTCACATTCCAGAGAAGAAAGAGCAGCAAGATTTCACAGAAAGCAAGACAATAATGAATTTGGCCATTAGAAATACAAGAGAAAAAATTTCCTGCAATATTCTATTTGAAGAGTGATAGCCAACAAGGAAGCAAAGCCTCACTTTGTATTTAAAAGCCTAGGTTCTCTTCTCTTTTCAAATTATCTTAACAATCCTATTTTAAGCATCTGTGAATATACAAGCCGAACCAGAAAGAGTTCAAACATGAAGTGGTCACCAGACTGCTTACTTTTCTGCCAGCTCCTCAACGAATACAGTCAACGTGTTGCCATCCTGTCCAACTTCCTGGATATGAGCATTGTAATACTTACCTCCAGGCTCCAGACGTACCTGGAGAGAGAACAAGGGAAGTGCTAAAAAACCCGAACTATATCGGAGGATTCAGAATACTGTCTAGAAACCACTAATAGCAAAAGGCTGCTCCTAGCTGATCCTACGTTAGCGAGCTGGCCCAGGGGTCTCAAATACTTCTTCAAAATAGCAGGCAAAGTAAAGAGCACTGTGCTAACTTCAGAGGAACAGGGAGAGGGGGAAATCAGTCTTGTGAGTGACTGAGAGGTAAGAAGATACCTGCTTTCTAACTTATTTTTACACACTGTGCCAAGTAGGTAAGTACCAAGGAAAACCACTGTTTAACAACTTGAGGAGAACAGAAGACAAAACAGGAAACTGGAAAGGAAAGCTCTGCTCAGCTAGAAACAAGTCACTAAGTGAATCATCAGCACTACCTCAAACAGCGATAAAAAAAATAAGCCCTCACTACATACAACACTGGAATACAAAGAAAGCTGACTTTCCCTTCAGCATCTCCTGGCCAGATCATGCTATTCCTCCCTTTTCATGTCTTCCCTTTCTATTTTATCAAAACATTCGCTACATTACTGTTGAGAGGTGGAAGACTGTCCAGATTTGGTGCTGACCTCCAGTGAAAATCTAACAGACAGCTACCTCAGATGTATATTCTGTGCATTTTGAGCTGTCGGTCTGCAACTTTCACACTCACAGAACTTGTATCACCAGTTCACAATGAATTTCCAAGCAGCTACTCCTTCACACTACCCAATGTTTAGATTTTAGAAAGAAATTAAATTAAAAAGAAAAGTCAGATTAACAGCTACAAGGAAGAGAATGAGAAAAGCCTTAGAAAATTCTATGAAGTCAATTTTATGGCTTACCATACTCCATTTAAGGCAGTTTTAATATTTTATCATAACTGAGTCTCCTTTGAGTACTAACCTGACACTTGTCTCCTAAATAGTACTGTCTCCCAGCAAACACCATGTAGTCAGTTTTTTGAAGCTCTAAAAATAAATGCATAAATAAATAAAAAGGAAAAAGCCTTTAAACTACTGTTCTTTCTTCATGTATCCTAAAAGTATTTCATGACATCACCCAACTACAAGTTATAGGCCAACTAAGTTAAGTATTTCCTATGCATATCTGAACATTCCCCATAGTAACGGTGAAGTCACTGTAGATGTTCTTACAACAGACCATAACCAGGCTAAGTCACAGGAGATCAGTAATATCCAGATAATCCACCAAGTGGCACTACTACTTCAATACCACAATGGTTTTTGTGATGGTACCGAGTTAGTCCTGCATTTAATACCAATCCTGGTATTAATGTTGGACATGCCTTATCTTACTAGAGTACTGGTGGCACTTAGCAAAAAGGAGATGTTCTCCAGAAAAAACTAACACTGCCTAAAGTCTACTTGCTGCTAGATTTCAGTAGGTTTTTCTCCATTCCTCGCCTGGATTCTCTGCACATCAGTACTCTACATCAACAATTAGTTACTATACTCTGTTTCAACAATTTTTAATGACCCTCATTATTGCTCATGCAGTTGTAAAATGCTGGAATTCTCCAGTATGCAAGGTACTTTGGGTCAGACATCAAACACCACTTCAAAACTTATCTTTCTTGGTAACTTCTTTATTTACAGATCAGCCATAGTGTATGTCAAAAAGCAGCAACCTATGCCAAGCCACGAAGCCCACTGAAATCTCTCCAGGATGTTCAAGCCCAGGAGAGCTGGGAAGCAAGAGAAAACTCATCTCATCTGACAGATGTCAATGCTAAATTTTATGATCTTTGTTACTATACAACTCTGAAGCCAAGATCTTGCTCTAAAAAGCAGAATTACTTGCATACATGCTGCAACAAAACACTCTGAAATTTGCATGATTTCCAGTACAACAGAAGGGTAATGGAGTTCTGTACTCTGCTTTGAGTACTTGTATTTCCTATACTATAGTCACCAAGTAGCAGAGGTCAGATTTTTAGCAACCTTATTACCATTATACAGTGTCAGAAGCAGTGTATTTCATACTTTGAAACGAAGCCAAGAAACTAGCTACTATCAAGAAGATGTACCACCTACGAGTCTCTGCTGGGTTAACTAGTATCCTTCACATTTCAGCTGTAAGGAAACAGGTGACATCGGCGTCAGACTAATAAATTTAACGCTGAGCCTATTACAGAAACCGCTGTCTAGTTTTCCCTTTTTAAAGATACCTTTTCTGCTGTCCAGCCAAACATCAAACTCCACATTTCGATAGATCTCAGGGTCCAGTGCCTTCAGCACTTTATAAGGAACAGGCATCTTTGATGGATTTTCTGGAGGCTTAAAACAGTTAGAAATGGAACTATTACCAAGTGACACTTAATGTGTTCAGCAGAGTCTCTATCCTGCCAGCATCTGTGGACCATTTTAAAATGTACACACACTCTTTTCCAAAATTTTCACTTCCACTATTACTTGCCTTAAAAACTAAAGCTCAAGAACATGAAAACACATTTAGACATTCAGAAGCTGAGCAAACAGACTTTGGAAAGGTTAGAAACAGGCTCAAGACGAACATCCGGCATATTCTTTACTTAAAAAGAACTGAAGGAAGCTAACCAGATCAATGAAGCCATGGCTTCAAAATTTGGTGGGAATTTCAGTTACTATATCCGAAAACAGGTTTCTATACATTTTCTAAAATTGTTCCAAAGTGACTGATACTGTGTGCAAAGCAGAAGTGAACTGATTTAAACCATTTCTGGGAAAAACAAACAGCAGACCAGGAAACATCTGCTAAACTCCATCTTTGGGGGGAAAAAAAAATTAAAAATATTAGCTATAGAAGAACAAGAGAATCTCAGAAAGGAAAAAGGCTTATTCAATTTAATAGAAACTCAAGGGCAAAACCAAAAGACTAGCAGATGGAAGACATAAGCCACGCACTTTCCAAAAAGTAATTTTTAAAAAGCAGAAAATAGGGTTTAGTACCAACAAGAGTAATATCGCCCAACAAAATAAACCATATGGAATTCTTCCCTAACTGACAAACCTTTTCTTCTTCAATGCCTTGTTTGAACTTATCTTCCTGTGGATTGTCAGTATCATTGCCTTCCCAGTCGTCCGCTCTAAGTAATTGAAAATAAAATTACAAACGATACTATGCATAATTTCTAGCCAGGATTAAAAAGTCAAGCGACTGTTCATGCAACCTGAAAAAGCACCATGGTGCCATCAAGTGGTAGATTTTGCTTTAAGCACCAGCCACGGCTGCGATGCAGTACAGGACAACCCTTTTCCTAGTTTCAAGAAGATGACCTTTGCTTGTTCCAACACCCACCCCTAAGAAGGGCTACTGCTTGCATCAGGAAAGGATGAAGATGATCCCACTGACCGATTCAACTCTTGCACTGTCAAGTATAACCAGATACCCTGTTCTAAGTCCCATCAAACCAATATCATCTGCAAGCATTCAGTAATGGTCAGAGGCACTCCCCTCAAGCCCTTCTAGCGACTTGAACCACACGGGATATGAGGGTTTCCATAGGTACATTCTGTCTGTTCCCCTCACCCTCAGTGATCCAACAGACTTTAACGCCAACAGGTAATTGTCTATTTGGGGTACAACTCCATTAAAAAAGGACAAACTAGAAAATAAAGCAGAGCTCATTTTCCCAATACACTATTGCCCCTGCAGAGCTACAGAGGCTTAGAAGAGTAACAACAGTTTCTCACTAAAAAAAAAAATCTGATGACATAAGGAACCATTTTATTTACAAATAAGATGTCATTTTACAGAGTAATACACAACTATAACATAGCCAGAAGCCGATGATGTTCAACTACGTGACACTTCCCAGCTCCAGGGAAAGCACACTCTCTTCCACAATACAAGTCAGCTTTGTGTTTGAGTCATGAGATAAGAGAGTTAACACCCCATGAATATTCAAAGCAAATTGGAAAAGTTGCCTTTTGCAAGGCTTTTAATTTTTTTTGCTCCCTTTTACCACATCCCCTTCCCAAAACACTACCTCTTTTCTGATGGATTTCTGGATACTCTTTCATGAAGACAATCAAAGTTTGCATCCTCATTTCCTACAGAGCCACTGTTTCTGTTCTTCTTGGATCCACTTCGAAACACCTCAACTGCAGACCTTAATTCTTCCTCATCCATGCCAAACACATCTTTGTACAGGATCTCATATAATACAGCTGAAGAAATTAACACAAAGCTCAAACCAAATTAAGGTAATACCAGATCCATAAGAACTGTCGAAATTTGCAAGATAAACATATCTTCATATATTATTCACTATTACAAAACACTACTTATATTAAATTCAATTAAGGAGAGCATCACAAAATAATTCAGGTGGGAAGAAAGGACCTCTGGAAGTTATCTGGTCCAGTGCCCCACTTAATATACACATACACTCATTATTCTACCTATTAATATACAATCTATTAGCTTCCATCTCTTTCTGCCCCATCCCAAAAATCAAAACGAACACTGCCTACAAACATGCGAAAACACATAATTCTCTTTCATAGAAAGATGATTTCAAGTTTACCCTGGCAAATAGCAGCATCTTCCTGGAATTGTTTTGCATATACAGAGTCATAATGGCCGTTGCCGGAACAACACAGTAAAATCTGGTAAAATCAAAGAAAAAAAAAAAAAAAGCAGTTTTAAGGCTGGAATGATGTAAAGCCTAACTCTCTCTACTTTATATTCTAGCTCAAGATTATATTATTCTTTCATTCTACAGTCAACCCCAACTCACCAAGAAAACAATAAATATTCTCAATACAAATATGAAAAGGCTGTTGAATCAGCTTAAAACTGAATCCTAGGTAAAGTCTCTAAATAAGTGTGTCTACTATACAAAGAAAAGCTCTCGATTTGTAAATCATGCTGTATTAAACATGAAACATTAGTTTCTTTCCAGCTTACCTCTGAAACCACCAATTGCTCAAGAGGTAAAATAAATACAAGCCGTTAAATGCAGCACCCTCCTGAGATACACTGTCCAAGTATCAAAGGCACATATCACCCTTCCCTACCTGAGGGACTAGAAGAGCATCTGCTTCTCTAGCCCTCAACAAAGCCTTGCTTTTAATACGCAGTATTATGCTGCCTTTTCAAATGATGCATGCTTTCTGCAACATATGCACTGATACACCAAGTAAACGTAGACCATCGAACCCCATCTTGGCATGCGACCACAGCCAACGGCAACTGGCAGAAGCCCTCAGGCAGCTGTCAGCACACTGCCAGCAAGGCTGCTTCCCAGTGAACCGGCAGGAGCGGAGATGCCAGGGCTCTTCATTCAGTGTGCCGACACAAGCTCTCATCTCATGGCGAGAATGAGCAACACCAGAAAGAGCTGCTGCCTGTACATGCAGTCTAATGACAGACAGCTGCCAAGACTTAATGAGAGCTCTGGTGCTAGAGCCTTCGAGGACAAACACATATTTAGACTATAGCACTCGATTTTTGAAGTTAGCTCATTTTGGAATTAGATTAAGCTACGTATGAAACTACATAGGAAAAGAAAGAAGCGCATGTAAACAAAGACAGTAATACTAACCAACAGAGAAGAAGAGCTGCAGCAGCACAGATTTCAGAGCAGACTAGCCACTTTGGCAAATATAATAGCCCGTGCTGAAATCCATACCACAGCAACTTCACTGGCATCGTGCCTGAGCTATCCACATAACTGTGTAGGCACATCTACATGACTGCAGAAAAAACAAGAGGGGTCAGATGGGAGGTAATACAGAGTACTTCTCTTTTCTGTTCCTTCTTTTTGCCCCCAGCAGTAGTTCTTGTGTAGGTAAGAATGGGAGCTAATGGAACAGCTTAACTGTGCTCAATTTGTATGTCATAGAAATGAATCCGTTCCTTAGATTAATCCATTCCTGTTAACTTCCCTGTTTCAGGAAGAAAAACTGCAGCACACCTCATCTGACTTCAGGAAGAGAGGTACTGGGGTGGGGGAGAACACCTTCTCTGTGCCAATATGATAAATATACCTTGTTCTGCTCTTCAACTCAACGCAGATATTTCATTCTACCCTGTCAGATCAGTCAAATTCCCACTGGGAAGTGTTTCTACCCAAAGATATTTCAGAAATATGAAAGAATATTCTGGAATTGTGATGTTACGTCTTCCTTCCAAACTTAAATTTCTTTTCAATAATTAACTGGAATAACAAAACTGACTGGCATGGGAACAGCACACAATCCATCCCTCGGATGGGAAGCAAAGCTACTACAATTAACTGTTGTGCAAATACTGTGCTTCTTCCATGAGCTGAAGTCAGCTTTGGGGTTTTGTTCAGGTATGCGAGAGCACTGGACTTACAAGAGCTCAATTCCAGCAGCAAGTTTTACAACTAGACAGGACTGGAGGTAACTAGGACTCAGGGGTAGGGATTGGAAATTGCCTCACTTCTCCTCACCTTGTCTTCAAAGCCATTGTCTGTAGCATAAGTGGGTGGCTTTCCAGGGTATCGGTACAGAATAAAGTCTCGTCTAGGTAAGCAGAGGAAAAACAAGGCTTGAAAGAGCACACTTTTAGTAGAACGACATTATGAAGAAGTCTGCAGGGAATTGTTTAGAGAATCCGCTGTTGGTTTACAGAAAAATCAACCAGAGTACTTTTCCTGATAAATGAATGCAGCATAGCTGCCACACAGCAATAGCTAGATGAGCAACCATCACCCATCTTAGGGGGAAAAAAAAAAAAAAATCTGGAAAAGACCATTACATTTAGTCACAGGTACAGACGTATCATATTAGGTCAAGTACTTTTGCTTATGGCAGGGTGCTCAGACATGAGACAAGTCTAAGTCATTTAATCACCCTGCAAAAGGATAAGAGCCTCAGTATAGAGAACTACTAACTCTTGCAAAACTTCAGTTTGTTCCTCTAGTACTGGAACAGAACGAGCCTGCAAAGAGAGGGTTCTTCCTTCTACCACTGGAGAGCCAAACTGCTTGTTACAGGATGGCAGCATTTTTAGTGAGACACCAGCACCTGCCCAGGCTTAGGTTACCTCTGAAATCAGTATCAGGATTTACACACCAAGCAGGGCAAGCACTCCTCACTACCCGAGCTTTCAAGAACACCTACAGGAGTTCTAGTCATGCTTGTAAGTACCACACAGTGTTTCCACTAAGCACAGCTCTTTGTTTTATCCCCATGTTCATCTATCAGCCACTAGAAGGAAACACTTAACTTCTGAGTTTAACATCAGCAAAAAGATAACAAATAAACACTGCTGGAAACTGACCCTCCCCTTAATCCACAAGATGAGAACAGGGGCTGTGATGGCACCTATTTACATGTTAGCTTAAGTAACTTAATTAGGGTAGCATTTCTCACCGTATTTCACACATTATTATCTCAGTGACAAACTAATAAAAGGTTCTGGGACCAGAACCTGAACACCATAAAGTCCAAAACAAAGTGAAACTTAAGAGGCACTTACTTGTACATCATTGATAAAGCACTCATTTCCAGCTGGCCAGCACTTTCCTACGCAAAATTATGAGATTACATGAGATAGCAGAGCAGCGTTCAACACCAAGAACTCTATTCTATCTCTCTGTAGTATTAAAACACCCAACCAAACTCACTGAGAGTTGAAATATTAGGATTTCCAGGAGGAAAAAAAAAAGCAGCCTGCTACATGGGATGACCAAGATTACCAAACTGAGTAAGATGGAGCTAGTTCTGGCAGCGACTCTTAAACACATCATTCAAAATGCGTTTTTTAAATTAACAGCACTACATTTGTTTCAGAGACTGCTACATTCACCATACTTATTGGTGAAAGTCTAAAGAAATAAAAGTTTGACCTCTAGTATTCAAACCTGGGGGTAAAGGAAGAAGCAAGAGACTGCAAAGCCTAATAAACATGTAGTGTGAGCTACACTCCACATATTTTCCTTTTCCTTCTCAGAGAAGAATTGCAGTTATGAATATGGCTCACGAGAGGCCTCAGCTTTACTCTCCAGTCTGCACAGACTGCTCCTTTGCACCAACACAAATTCCCCACTAAAACTGGTGTTGTTTATACGTGTGACATGTACAAACCCATAGTATTACCTATGCAAATGAGACCCCAGAATTGGGCTCTATCTTAAAAAAAACAACCACAAAATCCACAGAACCCCAAATCACCACATTTTAACCAGCGCCTAATTACTTCCCTGTTCTAGTCTCCTCAAACTTCAATTTCTTGGTAAATATTAGACCAGTCTTACCTTTGGATCTCCTAGCCGTTCAAGGTATTTCTCAAATGATCCTTCCACATACTTTCAACAAAGCAAAGAAGAAAACAAATATAAAAACTTAGCTAGTTGGAAAGCAAAGTTAATCCTAAACACTACACCACAGGTTACTATCTGTTGAATGGGAGGGGGCAAAGACACCAAATTTGGGACTAGTCGGCCAATTCCTATCATTTCTGCGTTCTGAAGGGCTGTGGTCTGACTGGGGGTATGACTTCAGCTGTTCCCTGCCTTAGACCATGGGAAACATTTGGGGTATCAATGTAAAAACACCAAGAGATCCTAGATTAGATTAAGCACTTATCTGTGACTGGGGGGAGCGGCGGCCAAAACACACAGAAAGAAAAAAAAAAAACCACAAACAAAAAAAACCCTCAAAGAGAATCCCATCGCCACACAAAACCTCACTGTGCATGCACCCGCCCAAAACTCGACACGCAAAGCCAACCAACCAAAAAAACCTCCCAAACCCATGACTTTATGCAACAATTAAACACACTCTGGAGTTTTCCACCACCTTTTGATATTCGTTTCTTACTCCAAAATCATACTATTTTCTACCTACTAAATTCTGCAATGGTCGGTCCACAGAGAATACACTGCACAAGTAACTGTCACCCTATGCGCTGAGCATTAGCAACTGGCTTTATTCCAGGAACTTCAGACGCACAAAGTCAAATAAAACTTGTGTGACTACAACTCAAGCAAGGTGAGCACGCACTCCCTCTGCCATTTCTCCTCTCCTCCACGCACCGAGGCTGGCAAAGCGCGACGTGTTTGCGGTGGGTACATTTACGTGGGTACATTTATGGCTGAACCGCTCGCCCCCTCCCACGTCACCTCCTCATTCCACGTGCAGAACTGCCCAACGCGCACCTTACTTACAGAGTCAAACTTCTGCTGGTGTTGCTTCATAAACAAGACACAACCTTTCCTAACTTCCACATGGTGAATTTGAGATGAAAACAGCTGAAAAACAGAGGTTGTGAAAGAAAGAAGGAGAAAACTGCAGAGTTTAGTGTATGCTTCACGTTGGGTTTATTTTACTCACAAAGCCAACCACCCCCCCAGAGTTCACAGAACGGGGGACGCTGCCGATGGCCCCGGGCGCTGGGGGGAAGAAGCTGAGGGGAGCCCAAGCGACCCAGGAGCCCGCCCGGGGAGGGGGGGTCTGAGCCCACCCGTCCCCACCCCGCTGCGGGCACCCAGGAGGGGTCCCCGGGAGCACTCCCCAGCCCCGGGCCTGCCCCCCGGGACCCGACCGACGCCGCCCAACCTGCTCCGAGACGGCTCGGAAGAGGCAGGAGGCGTCTTTGGCCGTCATCTTGCGGTACAGCCCCAGGCTGCCCAGGTACTCATCCATGGCCACCTCGCTGAAGGACTTCTGCCCGAAGTACTTCTTCCAGCCCTTCTGCATCCTCCCCAGGCGGCGGCCGCTGAAGCGGCAGCGACAGAAGCGGGTGAGGGGAATGGTGAGGGGAATGGG
>Ga0065711_1041996_pt1 | contig 15732 bp, 11 predicted proteins | sample Hoacrofraction12_FD_59098 | JGI IMG/M metagenome (GOLD analysis project Ga0065711, IMG submission 59098) | Hoatzin crop microbial communities from Cojedes, Venezuela - Epithelial fraction 12 v2 (version 2) | ecosystem: Host-associated > Birds > Digestive system > Esophagus > Crop | place...
GCCTGGGCCAGGGCTCCGGCACCCTCAGAGGGAAGAAGTTTTTCCTCGGGTTCAGCTGGAGCTTCCTCTGCTTCAGTTTGTGCCTGTTGCCCCTTGTCCTGTTGCTGGGCACCACTGAACAGAGCTTGGCCCCAGTACCAGATTCAGAGGCAGCAGAAGAAAGAAAATTAGGAAACTGTTTTTATGCTTCAGCTTGCAGTTTGTCCAATGCATCAGCAAAAGAAGGAGCATTGAGGCAACGCAATATTTCACAAGCTCTTTTGCCAGCAGCCCAGTGCCCCCCACCTGCTGCAGCCTCCCCAGTGCAAAAGCAAGCTGGATCCACACTGCAAACCACCCAGCAGTGGCCACACCACGCAGCCGTCTGGTCCTGCTGCACAGCATCACCTGCACATTACTCAAACAGCCCCAACAGAAACCTCCCCGCATTCAACCACAGCAGCTCAGCGAATCCCATCTCTAGTGGGGGTGAACACCCCTGGGCTGAGGGCAGAGGCTTGCGTGGTGCCAGCTGGCCATCACAGGCTGTCACCTCTGAAGAGCATTAAGCAGGATTTTACGAGAAGTGATGAGCCCTGCAGGAAACGAGGAGCTGTTTTCCTTGAGCATGTGTAACCGCAGCTCCAGGCGCACTGTACCCAGCAAAGGATGCCTCAGGGCACTGGCTTCTGGCCAAAAACCACTACAAGAAAAAACAACAAAAGAAGGCCAAAAGCAGACCACAAATCCCATCAGGACACATGAGCTGGCATGAGCCAGAGCTGGACAGCACCATTCACTTTTCCACCACGCTCCTGCCAAAAAGCAGCTGAGACCATCAAGCATCGTGGCATTACTAAACTTGCTCAAGACACAGGCAGAAAATCCCCTGTCACAGGGGCCAGAGGTGCTTCCCTGCTCTCTTTGACCACCACTTTCCACTTGATCTTACTGGGATCTTGACGGGCCACATGGCAGATTTAATTTACTTTCAATTCAGTGGAGGCTTCTGCTCCCCGCTCCAGCACTGCAAGCACGTAAAGGCTGGGGCAGCCTTGGTCCCCCCGCGGCGAACACCAACACCTGCACACGAGCGATTTGCTCACTGCAGAGAGGAGCAAGAGCCATGGGAAATGTCACAGTGTCAAGCTCAGCACCAAAAACTCCCTCACACAATCTCCGAAAGAAATCATGCCAAATTTAACAAACTTTTGAGAAACTCGCCATGACCTTTCGAAGCTGACGCAGGGTTTGGTGGAAGGAATGTAGGAGGGATCTGGGATGCTGCAGGGATGCAGGAGGGATGTTACAGGGACACTGCAATGATGCAGAGTGGGTGCTGCAGGATGGTGCAGGAACGTGGGAGGGATGCCACCGGGATGCAGGGGGATGCAGGAGGCAGGACACTTTCCCACGGCTCTCTGACAAGCAAAGAGTGTTTGGTTCTCAAATTGACTCAAACTAGCCACTTCATTTCCCCTGAAACTTTCCGGAGAAAACAAGTTCATATCTCACTAGAAACCCAGGCCGCAGATGCTGGGCTGCCTGGGAGGAACAAGCAGCTCTTGTGAGCCCACAGCGGCACTCCCAGCCTCGGACAACCGCTGGCCGCTGCCTCACCAGGGATGCGCTCAAGGACGGGGCTGCGTCTGGGGGCTGAGCTGCTGGCACCACTTTCCCAGTGAAGCTGCAAGCCACGGTCCTGTGTGTTGCGAGGCAAAGAGCTGCAAATTTGTTTCCTGTGAGCTGAAAGGGGAAACAGAGGGGATCAGGCACAGCCAAGGGCTGTGATTCCGTATCCCTGGTATCAGCCGAAAAGTCAAACACTTGGCTATCAGCCTATGTCTTTTTCCGTTAAAGGCTTAGCAGAGGGACAGGACTCTCATTCTGAGTTTGGTTATCTCTGAGGTGAGCACAGCCCTCTGAGCAGGTACTGCTGCAGAGCACAAAACAGCTGGGACATCCGCAGTGTTTATAGCCCAGCAAATCCCTTCTCCTCCTGTTTCTGCTCAGCAAAAATACAGAGCAGCAGCATCTCTCCCTCCTGACTCACGCCGAGCACACCTCAGGGTGATGGCAAGCGGAAAGGCAGAGATCAGCTCCCCTCTCCTGCCTCTCCCTGCACGGTGAAACCCTGCGGTCCCACCAGTGCGCTTGGAAGCAGCTCCTCTGCCCACCCCACGACGTCCCCCGCGGACACTCGGGCACTGCCACGCTGGCTGCTGCCTCGCTCCACCCCACTCGCGCCGGCAAGGCACAGACCACAGCCACCACGCGGGGAAGAAATTGCTCGGTGGTTAATCAAGAAACCTCCATCCCCCTTTTATTCTCCCAGAGGTACTTTCTGCCACTTGTCAGCTTTTCCCTGTGGAGGAGGACGGCTCCTGTCATCAGCTCGAGTGTTCGGGAAGGGGCTCCGCAGTGGCAGTCATCACCCAGGGGCTTTTGGCGAGGGTGTGAACCAAAGCACTGCCAGAGCCCTCCCGGACCACGACCACCCTGCTCGCTCTGCACCAGCGCTGGGGAAGCTCCCCTGTTAAATTCTGCCTCTCACAGACCTGCAGAAACACCGGCCTGCTGATGCTGTGAGGCTCAGGGTGACACGGCCCGTGCGCATCGACGGCCCCACACCTGCAAAACACCTGGTGAATTTGGGGGGTGCTTGGGAGACTGGCACAGCCCAGCAGGATGCCAAGGACTGGTGCTCAGCTCCAAGGAACTGGCCAGTTGGATTTGGGGGATGCCTCGTCCGGGCAGCAATGGACGCCGCTTCTTTGTGCCGAAGGGATCGGTGCAGCTCAGAGCTGGAAGCAGCTCTCGAGTAACCTCCCGAGTCCTTTTTGGTGATATAAAGCAAATGTGCCGTGAAGAAGTCACCCTTCAGCACATCACGGGCTCAGGGCCTGAAGGGGACAGGGTGCTCGGTGCTGGAGCCCTGCGTTCTTCTGTCGCAGCAACGCGCCAGCGCTCCACGCGTGTATGTTAGTGGGATGCAAAACCCCTCATCCACACATCACAGGGAAGTAAGGGACCAGGAAGAAACACTGCAGTAATTTAGTGGGAAATATTTTTCTGCCATAATCTCATTCTTGTGTTGCGCCAGGTTTTTCTTGTTGTATAAAAGAAACGCAACGCGTGTGGGAGGTGTGAACTAATGCTACCGCACTGGGAAGGTGGTGACGACCTGAGATCTCACAATGTTCATCAGACTCCCTACTTGACAGGGGTGTGAGCAAGTGCAGTGGAAAAAAAGGGACATAACTGGTCTTTTAAGAAAAAACCCAAACCAAATAGCTGTGAGACAACCCTGTCAGGAAATGCAATTTAAGAACACAGACAGTCGCCTCCTCTCTCCCAGGGCAAGTGTTAACCTTTCAGCGCAGCCTTTGCACTCCCTTCCCTTTCACTCACTTATTTTCTCCTCCACACACTCCCCACCTGCCAAAATCATTCGTTTTTCCCCACTGAGAGCCCACGGCTGTTGCATTCCACTGCACCAAGGCCTGCCCCGTCCCCCCCCCGCCATCAGCCCGTCCCTGTGCAGCCGCGGGCTTGGAGGCAACAGCTGGCTTCATTTGGTGGAAATGTTTCCCAGCAGCAAAATGATTTGCGCACACCCGGGGCCTGGACACGAGCCTTATTTCTTGTCATTCCTGGCCCAGCTCTCCTGGGGAGGTGGCCAGAGCAGAACCTTCCCAGCGCTCGTGCAAACGGGGAGCCGGCCATGATCATCGACCCCGGGCTGTGCTGCAGGCGGCTGCCCCGTCGTTAGGGGCTCTGGCACACACAGAGCTGTCTCTCTGCTGGAAAGGTTTTTCCCGGCGGCAGGAGAGCCTCGCCGGTGTGGCAGTCCCGGCGTCGAGCCCGGTGCGAGGGTTCTGGAGGGAGAGCGGCTCCCGTCGCCGCCACCGCTTCCTGCCCGGTCTGCGAGGGCGAGAACAACAAGAGCTCGAGCGGTGACGTGGGAGCCTTGCGCAAGAAACAACGGGGAAAATGCATCTCGCTACTTTCCAGAGAGCATCTCATGCTCATCGGTGGCGAGTGGAAACAGCCTTGCAGGGAGAAGGAGTGCCGAGTGCCGCGACTTGCTTTAACGTCCCCCACATCACATCTTTGCCCCTAACCTGCGCTCTCCATGTTTGCAGTTCAGGGTGACAAGGCTGCGGTGTGAGGCAGAGGAAGGTCCCTGTTTGGAGGACGAGGGCTCTGTGGCACGCAGCCCGTCACAGCCCGGGAGATCAGCTCTCGGTCAGGCTCCGGCACCGGCTGGGGATGGCTGCCGGGAGCACCGCAGCGCCCGCCCCGTCCCTGCATCCCTCCGCAGCGCTGCAGTCTGGAGGAAATGAATGTGTCTTTGCACACCCTTTACCCGATCAGCAGGAATTTAAAGAAAAGCAGGACAAGGCTGAGCTGCGAGGGCAGCTCCTCTGGCTGCACCTCGTCCTGCACCGGGCAAGCTCCTTCTGCCAGGCAGGCTCATGGCAGGAGGCTACGATGAGGGGCTGAGCCCCACGGGAGGAAGGGCAGGTGCCTTGGGGAGGAGTAGAAAGCCGGGAAGATCCCTGAGATGTGAAGAGTTGTGTGCTTTCAAGGCATGAAAGAAATAATAGCACAGCATATTATATTCCCTTATGGATTTTGTGTGTTGCTCTTCCTTTTTCTTCTCATTTTCAAGTGTTTTTATTCCCACTACACAGAAACACTGAGCAATTCAGGAAAACTATCTACATCTATGCCAGCTGGAAAAATGCTGAAACAATGAGGAGAATTGCTTGGGTTATATGAAAACATTCTTATTTTCTCTAAGCAGGTCAGATAAGGGGTAAGTCCTCGGTACCCCTTGGCCTTGTCTTCCCACAGATGCACTCCCATTTGGTCCAGAGGGAGATTAGCAAAGACAGGTACAGTGGCAATTAGGAATATTATTAAATAAATAAAATTTATCTATTCCTGCTGCATGGGTGCACCTAGCAAAACATTTCCTAGGAAAGGTTACCTTTTCCCCACCAAAACCCCAACTTTTTGTCAAACAAACTGCAGTAAAGAGATCCATCCCTTAATCTTGGTTAAAGAAACAAGAAGCAAACAGGTGTGACTTAAAATTTAAACCTTTGACATTTGGCGGGGAGGGAGGGAAATGCTGACAGAATGAAAACCATTATCAGATCATGCATCTTTTGCATGCAAGTGAGGAAAAAGTAATTCTCTAATCAGCTCGAATTGCTGATGTGCGGGAAAACTGCCCAGGAGGGATTTCCCTGTCCTTTAGCTGGAGTGCGAGGGGCAGAGAGGTGGCACAGCCAAGGACCGATGGCAGCACTGTTGTGCATCCAGGTCCTACTCAATCTCAGCTGGTCCCTGCCCACGTAGCCTGTCCCCTCCCTGTCCATCCCCCCTGCGAGGGGTCTCTGCACGCCTGGCACCAGTACCGAGGGAAATGGAGAACTGGAAGTAAAAGGGCTGGTGCTGCTGAGCGTGGCGGTTGGAGCCTGATCACGCCTGGACTCTCTCCTTTGTTCGGGGCACATCTGGAGCTGGGGGTGACCAAGAGGCCACATCTGGATTGTTGCATTGGCATCACGTGGCTGTGTCCTGTAGGAAGTCAGGTGGGATCAATAAAACCCTTTTTTTTTCGGATCCCTTCCACAGGAGTAACCTCCGGCGGCTGGTGCAACTGCTTCCGTGCTGTACGTGTCACCACTAAATATTCAGGGTTACAGATGCGGAAACCAAGCATAGGTGTTAGACTCGGGGGAGGCTCAGGGCAGCCCTCGCAGCGGCAGGAGCCGTCCCCAACCCACGCCCTGATGGTGGCTTCATACCAACCGGCTGGGCAGAAAACAAGCACAGGAAGGGGAAAACCTGAATATGTAGCAAGGCCTCTGATTTCTAACAACCAGAACCTCCTCTCTTGTGCTTGGCATCCCACCATCGGTGCTCTCATGCAGCAGTGTGGTTAACATGTGTGTTTCCTCCTGTTCAGAGGGACATGGATGCACACGCACTGTCACAGCGCTCTTCACACCTCTTGACACGATGCAACTTGTTCAGCTGCCAGCAAGAAATCCTCTGTCAGGCTTCTCCTCTGCCTGGGCAGCACGTCCCTCTCACCCGGGGCACAGAAGACAGCCCTGCAGCCAGAGAATACAGCGGGACATCAAAAAAGGGGGGTGTTTGGTTGTTCCAAAGCAGCACTTGCGCATCCAATATTGTCCTCCACACCTTTATAACCATTCCAGCTGTGCACCAGATGGGATGGCGGGTGTTGATCTCTGTGGGCAGCAGTGCTGAGCCACCCCAGAGCTCTGGATCCGTGCAAAGGGAGACATACAATAGCAGCATAGAAACGGCAGACACTTCCCAGGTTTAACTCAACACAGGAAGACTTGAGTTCTGTGGAGATATGGGGGATTTTTACCTAGAAAAATGGCATTTCAGGAGATGCTGTAAAGGCTTGTTTCACACTTTCGCCCAAGCTAATTGACGTAGCCATCACTAAGCGAAGGAGTTTTGGCAAAGGAACAAAACCGGAGACAATGCAGCCCTGCTTGACGTCTGGGAGGTGGAGCTCGGGTCCCCACTCTGCCACAGCCTTCCTGCACGGGGTGGGGAATCAGGGAAAAAATCCACCCATCCTCACCGGGGCACTGGGGCTGTTCCCACACCAGCGAGCCAGGGCTGCCCCAGATGCGAGGAGAAGTCGGGGTGCAGATATCCTGTCCACTTCTTGGTAGACGTTTGGGGGCCGAGTTCAGGCACAGGTCTTGGTTAGCTGCTACTTTACCCGCACCCAGCCCTAACACATCATAACTGCAAAGACATTTAATGTCTGAAAAAAATAAAAACAAGAATCAAGCAAGATTTATTCATCCTAGAGCGTTGCTGTTTGAGTAGGTTGTTTGAGGTCAAGGAGTTGTCAAACCTCCCCAGCTCTCTCTGATGTTTTAGCACACTTATCAAGTATGAGTAACGCTATGTGCGAGAAATGAAAGATTGTGGTCTTCAGAAGAACTGATATCAGAAAGCCAGCTTAAAGATTAATAGCTTAGTGTATTCACAATTCTTCAGTTCCATTTACTACATCGTATTTACAGGCTAATGTAAGGCTGTATACTTTCTTTTTCTCTTTTTTTCTGCATAGTTGAGCATGAATTTAAAAGACTGAGTATCTGATAAGAGAAAGATATAAGCTGGAAGGCAACTACATAAATATTGACTCTCATGCACCCAAGATACTTCCAATAATCACTTCATCTTCATACTCTACTAAGCAATATTGCACATAAACAAGGATATTTGGTGGCATTAGGAATTTAGACAGCAAATCCCACTGTTTCGCATTAAAGGGAACTAGATTGCATAACCTGCCTTATCCTTTAGTAAGCCACAGGATGAAGATCCAGTTAAGGTGACACAGGAGGCTGAAGACTGCCCCAGATGATGGCCAGTGGGTATCTCAAGACCATTTCTCCAGCTGCATGTCAGCCTGACCTTGCTGTGAGGGATGGATGGACCTCACAGACATTTTAAAGTTTATCATCCCTAAATCCCCATAGGATAAATCAGGTCAAGAAGCCCATGGTCATGCACTTCTCCAGCATATGATGAAGTGCTCTGAAAGCCCAAGCCTGTAGGCACTAACACACAGTGTTGTCCATCTTACTGAGTACTAAACTGTTACTGAGGCTCTAATCGTTGATTTCTGTCTTTTCCTACTGAAAGTGCTGCAGGAGGGTATGAAAAAACCTGCATGTTTTCCTGGAGGTATTTCATAAACAATATCTAATACCCTTCCTGTTAAACCCAGCTTTTCAAAGTAGTTTTCCGTGTTTGCACAGATGGTGCCCAAACAGCAGTGGGGTAGCTAAGCTAGGAAGAGAACTGGGACCAGTTTGCACAACTGGTAAGATGTGCAAAGCATGGTCAGGGGATTTACACACAGGACTGCCTGCCAGAAGTGCAGAGGTAGAGCACTGCAGGGAAGCGTGTAAAGAAGGCACCTGGATATAAAGATACCAGCAATGTTCAGCAGGAAAGAAACCAGGGTGCAATCCAGGCAGCTCAGAGCGCAGCAGGCAGATCACGCGAGCTGCGGCTCTTGTGTGCCTGATAAGGCCAGCAAGAGAGAAGGGGCTGAAATGCTCTTGCTCCCTGCGGTCGCTCAATCTAGCCCCACGCAATCTCTCTGCATCGGAAACAATAAAAACCAGCCCTAACTCCAGTGTCCAGAACCTGCGACCTGCCACAAGGGTCAGAGCATCGCCACGAACGCAGAGAAGCGATGTCACGTCCTCCTTCCCCTACCCCTGCCCCGCTGACCGGGATGCCAGCACCTTCCTCCTGCAAACAGGGCACCAGGCATCAGCCCCTGCTCGGTGTCTGTAACGAAGCTGAGCCCCCACCCTCGGCGGGGATGGCAGACCAGCTACGCATGCGCAAGCTGGAGCTGCAGGCGCTGACGTAGCCAAGGTCACCTGGGACTTCTGATGGTGGAAATGCCAACCAAAAACCTGAGGATTATTTTCTTTTCCACAAAAAATACCCCAATCTTTATCTAGAAATGACCTTCTAGGACTGTCACAAGATTAAATCAGAAGAATCCTGTATGATGGGAATGGGGGAATTCAGTTTGAGCCTGAGTCTTCGCTGCCCATGGCAGTGTCTGGTCTCCTATGTGAGCAGGGGACATGATGCAATGCAGGGAGCAGTTAATTTCACAGATGATTAATACTGCTAGTTGTGTATGGGTTGAAACTTTCCCTTCTATTTATTTTGTAATGATGGAAATATAGGTAAGATTAATTTTAAAATAGGTTTTTGAAATGGCGTTGCCCTTACAGGTACACCCAGGGGCTACACAGTCTGTCAGGCAGCAGGGTGCTCTGAATGCAGCATCTATTTCCAGAAGTCATTGCTAACTTTTCCTACGTCGGTAATGATTCAGTTTGGTCCTTAGCCTAAGCTAAAGGTCATCATTAACTCATGCTCTTAAGGGAAGATTCTGCAGTCTTCTCCGTCTCACACTACAAAGGTGTGAACAATAATGCCTGAAATGTGAGATTTGTTGGGGCTTTTTGCAGTGGGCAGCGTCTGTCACCGCAGAAATTTTCCTTTCAGAGGCACAGGGATGGAGAAGCATTTGGATCAGACTTCAGCTCCATCCAGCCTTGCAGCTTGTCTCCAAAGCTGGTGGATGCTTAGCAAAAACCTGAGATTGCAGCGGCAGCATCGCCTGCCCCCGAGCTCCCCTGGCTGGGCTTCAGGGATGCCCTGAGCCAGAGTCTCACCATCACTCGGTGTCCAATTGCTCCTGACAGCCTAGTCCTCCCTGAAATGGTCTCATTGCTTTTCGACCTCATTTACATCCACAGCATCCTGTGGTAACAAGCTGTATGGTTTAAGCATGTGCTGCATGAAAAAATACTTCCTTCGGTTTCTTTTTAAAGCCTCTTCTCACTTTTACTCAGTGCCAGCTCGTTCTGCGTTATGGAAACCAGTGAGCAATTTTCCCTGTTCAAATTCTGCAGGTGTCCCACGATGTGTGTTTAGATACCTGCAGCACATCCCTTTCTTCCCAGCTCCAGCTCCCAGGCTCCACACCATCCTGCACCTCTGCTCACTGTCATCGCCCTCCCTTTGCTGGCTCTGCTTGGCGGCAGGAGGAGCGAACAGCGACAGAGGTGGGAGCTCGGCAGGACAGCAGAGCTGCCTTGGGGAGTGCTACTTGTCACTTACCAGTTACTACGTGATTCGTTAAGGTCATGGCTTTCTTCTTTGTGCATTAATTTGTATTGACCATCATTGCACTGCCCCTGCATTATCGCCTGCAGTCTTTGAGCGTCGCAGTCATTTTCAGCTTCTGCCAGCCTGAACAACTCTATAATGTCAGCACCTTCTTCATTTCACTCTTTCCCACTTTATCTCAACCACTTACTAAATGCGCTGACCAGAAAAGCGATGCCACCAGGGTGCCTCTCAAACGAACACCTAAGGCGTATTTCCTGGAATCTCTTTGGGGCTTCTGAGCACTTTCCATTACAACTTGCAAAATGGTCACCTGAAAATTTTACAGCAAAACAGTTATACTTACTAATCTGAGAAAAATATATTGATTGTGAAGGCTGGAGATGTGAAGAGGGCGAAAGCCTGCTTTAAAATTACACATTGAAACACCATCAGGAGTCAGAAAGCCGCTCACCTGTGACTGACAAGAGCATTAAGCTCTGAACGCAAAAGAAGGGTCATGAAATGCTTCAATGCTGCAACACGCTCCCCCTCCTCTGCGAGGAAGGGAATGCCATGGTCCCTGGCTCCCTCTCCTTCCCCTTCCCAGTCCTCAGCACCCCGAATTCCCAGCTGCGGGGAAACGCTGGTCCCGGCGGAGGGAGGAGGGTGCCCCGCTCTGCTCAGGCTGCCTGTCCAGGCAGTTTCCCTTCTCTTGGAAGAAGTTCTGAATCCCTGCAGCCAGAGAAGGGATTCGAAGCGGTCTCTCATTTCCTGGGGAAGTGCTGAAACCACCGGCTCCTATGCAAAACAAAAGGTAATACACCAATTATACACCAATTATACACCAATTATACACCAATTATACACCAATTCTTCCCCCGCCGGTTGTGCTTTCGAATGAAAGTGATCACGGTGACCGTGCTTCGGGGGAGTCCGGGCTGGCCACGTGCACTGGGACTTGCCCACCAGAGAAGGTCCGTGCTGGGACCGTGGTCATGCTCCTGACTCCGGGAAAGGAGCATGGGAGAGCGGCGGCAGGGGCTGGGCTCGGCTCGCGGGGGACATCGGGCTCTCTGTGCGAAGGTGATGCTCTCAGGCTCAGTCGCAGATGCAGGTGCCAAAAGAGAAGTCCTGCATCTCAGCCCTATTTCTGCCCCAAAAAGCTGCCAGTCTGCACCTGGGACTCAGCAATGATGCAAAAACTCTTGTGCACGGAGGTGTGTAGTGAGCGGCCACGGGCAGGGGACCACGCTTCTGTCAGCTGTCGCAGGGAGAATAGCCACATTTTTGATTTTATAAATAAAACATTTCTGCTTGAGGGAGCTGCAAAACACTGGAAGTGTGCAGTGTAGAGCCAAATCTAACAGCTTCTGCCTGCAGATGTCCTGCCCCGTGTAATTTCTAAGTTTCACTTCTGCCCTAAGAATAAACATCACCAAGCAGTACTGACAAACACAGTCCTGTAAATAATGAGGATATTAAACCTGTGGCATTGGTTTACGTGTTTAGCCATGGGTTGAATCAACGGTATAATCTTCAATGCCAGTTGGTATTGAATTCGATCGTTGCTTTTGACCTTTCCTTTCTGGTAGACAGACGTGAAGAATACCAGAATAGGTTTCCATAGAGATACTGGCAAGAAACACCTTCCTCACCTCCCCCTCTTTGGACACATGCACGGTTTTTTTATTATGTAACACTCCCCCCAGTAATTAATAAGCTTCAAAACTACCTGAGATGGCTTTCGAAGAAAGACTGGTTAATGAATTAACTTCTAGGCCTGAGCAGGAGTGGAAATAGGTCAGCTCCCTCCCAGGCGAGCCTTGCAGCTATCACCATCTGAAACAATTAGTACAATAATGGCTCTTCTTTGAAGATGTTATTAAATGTGCCACTTGGGGATGGGATAATCTGTAAAGGTGGCTGGATCTCTGCCGGGTACCTGTAGGAAACTCTCTAGGAGATGGCAGCAAAGGAGAAATGCAAGTGTGGAGGGAGGGGAAGCACCCTCCCCGTCTCCATCCCCTCCAGACGAGTGGCCCTGGAACGGAGGCAAAACCTGGAGGAAGAGAAATGGTGGCAAAGGCTAAGATGGCGTGAGATGAGCCAAGTGCGGGGCCAGGGCTGGCTTACTTCATACCCTTTCACGCTCTCCTGCTGACCTTCCTGCTGCTGTTGCACCCTTCCGCTGCCTCCGCGGGGGCCCGGCAGCTGACACTGCCGTGAACCCTGGCTCCTGGTTTGGCCCTGGGTTTGTGCCATGGCAGGGACACAACAAACAGGAAGCATTACTCATTTCTTCATCGCCTTCAGCTGAGATGTGCCTGCTCCCCACAAGTCACCTTTAGGCATCTGCAGGTTTAAACCTCTCTGGGTGGTCTCGCCCTGGGCCCCAGGCAGCAGGGCTGGGAGGGAAGGCAGGTCCCCGGGCTGCCCGCCTCGCTGCGAGCACCGACCCCATCCTACACCGCAGGGTGAGCTGACCTACCCCCAGCCCCGCTGCCACCGCCGGGCTGATGCCCGCACCCCACATCGCTCGCCTACAGCCGCCTGCTGAGTCCTGAAATGGCTGCAGGCACACGGAGCCGGAGAAGGGCCCCACATGGTGGCAAGCAAAGCTGGTCCAGCAGTGATGAGGAAGGGCAGGGGCAGGGGGGAGGCAATTTCTTCTAGCAAAATAATTTCTAAGCCGCCTTCTTGCTATGGGCTGTCCCTACCTGTTCTGAGGGGAAGAGAGGACAAGGGGAATAGGACAGGAAATTGAACCACTTGTGGTTTCTTTTAATCTGAAGGCATCACTGCATCAAGTTTCACACCTGAAGAGCGGTTGCAGCGCTCTGGTTTCCCTTCATGCCACCGAGTACAGTAGAGCTGCCCATCACGTGCTGCAGCATGAAGGTCTGCCCATTTCTCTGTACTGATCTCAGCACAAAAGTGCCAGAGACGGGCAGTCAGCAGGGTTGACCCTTGTGGGGTGTCACTATAAACGGTGGTGAGCTGTGTGAGCCCCACCGCACCAGCCCCTCTGCCAGCACGCTGGCGGTGCAGTAGCTGCAGGAGGACTCCACGGTGGAGAACTGACAGTCCTGTGGGGAGAACATAGACAGACAGGGGGAAAACACATCTATGGACAGAGGAATGAGGAAGGTATGTGCCCCATGGCCTGCCTAATCTGTGCCCTGCATCACAGCTATCTGTGCTCCTGCTGAGCAGGACTTGTCTCCACGGGATACATTTATCACACTGGCTGTTCCCGGGAGGAAATTTCGGTGCAGATACAGTCCCGACAGACAGACCAATACACCTTTCACAGCTTCTGGAAACAGAGTTTTATTAGGCACAACATGTTGATACACATGCACAGTTCAGGTGACCCTATGTGCAGCTCACATTAAGGGCCCTCTGATCCAAACCGATTTGAGGGATTATTACATCCCATGTCAGGTAGCATGGTTTGTCCTTTTACATGATCATATTATAGGTGCATTTCTTTATTAGCTATAAAATTATTTCTAGAAAAGTACTCTTGACAATTGTCCTTCTTCTCCAAAGCCTGAAATTTTAGTGAGAACAGTGTAACATGAAAAGGAACAGGGTAGTCCTGTGAGCAGCAGAACTGTCGAAGCAGAGACTCCCAGGGATCCGAGCTAGGGGGTTGAGCTCCCACTGTCATCTCTGGTTTCTAGTAGGGCTGAGAAGGCAATGCAGTTTTTCTATCATGGACAGACATGGTAGATGAAAATGTATGGTTAGTGCAGAGGAGAACAATAGAAGTTGCTTCTTCTCTTTGAGATCTGTCTTCTTCCATCAGATTGGGCTATATTTGTCCAACATATCAAAAACGTTCAGACACATAAACATCAAAACTGCATTAGCCTCCTTTCCTTACGAAAAAAGACAAAACAGGAAAGGAGAACTGAGGACAAAGATCTACAGCTGTAGATGGAACACATCTCTGAGAACTACCTTTGTCTTGTACACTGAGGTGACTGAGGAACAGCACCAAGTAAACTTTAGACACCTCCATGAGGCTACTGCTCACTGAGGCTCAGCTGGCTTTCAGCTCAACGTAGTTATAGCTCAGGATGCCTTCTGTCTTATGCTAAGCCCTGAGCTATGTGGTCGGCTGTGTTAAAGTTCTCCGCACTCATTGCCATGGCTGCAGTGCAGGCTTTCTCAAAGGCTAAGCAGTCGGAAGGCAGGATGGACAGGGAAAGTCCTCAAAGAATGCATACACAATATGCAGCATGTGCATAGGTAAAAGGGGGCAAAACGCTTTAAAAGGGGAAAGGGGCTGAACCCAAATGCATTAGATAAAATCAAACAAAATCTGGAGATCTGGAACAGAGAGGTCTCTTGAGACACAGGAATGAAACCCTTGTCACCAGGAACAGCTAAAATCAACGCAGAGACGATGCTAGAAATGTCTTAGTATGGACACTCCTTGAATGCTTGGGGATGAAGCAGAAGCACCACGTGAGAACCAAGTAACAGCTTGCCCAGCATGAGCACAGGTTTCCAAGAACGATGCTTTGCTGAAGCTTCCCAATACATCTCACTGTACAAACTCGGTTGGGAGGCAGCATTTCCCGCAGCCCAGCTGACACGGGTGAAGCCTCGGGAGGAGAGCGAGCTGGTAGAGTTATATCCATAAAGAGGACCCACCTGCAGAACATGCTGGGACATCTGTCTCCCCGCCGTGGGCACTGTACCCTGCTAAGTCTCCTCCCTCCTTCACAGAGGGGTGGAAATCAGTGCCTTCATCCCAGGAGACGTCTGAGGGAGCAATGTGGCCTTCACTGTTTTTGCAAAGTCCAGCCCATTCTGTTCCGTATCTGCAGTTCATCCAGTGGTGCTGCACACTCTTGTGACCCAAAAGGCTACAGTTATGACTATTATATTCCTCTATCATTTCTGAGTGCTGCAAATATGCCAGGCACTGAAACTCATGAGAAAACTTCAGTGCTAGGTCTCCAGTTCACTCTCTCCAGCTTGCAGAGTTGGTAAATAGAAATAATTGATGAGTACATCCAATATGAGTCCCACACTGGGCTAGTCGAGATTTACCTTGATCATTATAAGCAGCCAGATGTTAATTAAGTTGCTTACTTGCATTCAAAGCTGCTAAAATAATATAAAAATAATATTAAAAGTCTAAAATGTTGAAATGCTTTTTAAGCAGTTAATTAGCAATTTTGGTATAAAGTGTCTTTTTGCTTTTTTTTTTAATAAGCAATTCATTGCTAAAAAAAGGAAATTGTTCAGCCAACTCAGCTAAAGGTGAGAGAATGTTTTCTAAAGGCAATTTCCAAACAGAGAAATATCATTTCTGAAAATGTCTTATTTAAAAAGAAGGAAGTAAAACTAAAATATGCTTTGCATTTCAGTAAAAACCAAATATTTAGTCCTCCTAAATCATCATTGCAAAGATAAATTAAACTATCTTCTGGACCATACTGTGTCTGGTTAAAGAGAAAAAGAGTTCATTCTCTCTGAAGGTAAACTGTGATAAACTGGGAACAAAATGGAGTAGGTTCTGCTCTCACTTCATGTCAGTGCAAATCCACCACCTTTTTATCGCTATCCCTTTGTCTTGCTGCAGACAGCTGGGGGTCTGAAATTGTTTCCATCAGCAGTTTCCCATGTCAAGCAATTAAGACTTCAGGCACATCTGTGAGGATGAAGGCAACGATGAAGCAAAGGTAACGAAAATGGTTGTGACCCCAAGCAGCCGTAATTGTGTTACATGGTGTGGCCACCACCTCCAATGTCTTAGCCTCTTTCTGCCTCTGGTCACTTCACACCTCAAACTTTAGCTTGACTTGTGAGCAGAGTGGCCAGGTGAAATTCAGAATTACTCACACTGCAACCACAGGGTCTGGCAGGTCTCCCCAGCAAGAGGAACATCACGGCTAGCTGCAGGTATGCTGTAGTGATGCAGCCCAGCCCTATAAACTCCCTTATCATTTATGCAAAGCAGGTAAAATGACTTCCCTCTTTGAAGCATAAGACGTTCCCCCCCCCCCC
>Ga0065711_1041997_pt1 | contig 15732 bp, 8 predicted proteins | sample Hoacrofraction12_FD_59098 | JGI IMG/M metagenome (GOLD analysis project Ga0065711, IMG submission 59098) | Hoatzin crop microbial communities from Cojedes, Venezuela - Epithelial fraction 12 v2 (version 2) | ecosystem: Host-associated > Birds > Digestive system > Esophagus > Crop | place...
GCTGAGGGCTCCAGAGCTGAACGCAGTACTCCAGGTGAGGTCTCACCAGAGCAGAGTAGAGGGGCAGAATCACCTCTCTCGACCTGCTGGCCACGCTTCTCTTGATGCAGCCCAGGACACGGTTGGCCCTGTGAGCTGCCAGCGCACATTGCCGGCTCATGTCCAGCCTTTCGTCTATCAGTACCCCCAAGTTCCTCTCAGCAGAGCTGCTCTCGATCCTTTCATCCGCCAGCCTGTATTGATACCGGGGATTACCCCACCCAGGTGTAGGACCTTGCACTTGGCCTTGTTGAACCTCATGAGGTTCACACAGGCCCACCTCTCCAGCTTGAAAAAATAGTGTATTTCTTTGTAGGAACCATTATTTAATCTATAAGTTACATTTAAGTGCTTTAAATTGTGAAACATTGGCAAATCTTGTTAGAATAGGGATTTTTGTGAGGGTTTCTTTGTAATCTGTTTTAAAAGCCTGATTCATGCTAAGGGAAGAACATTGCTGTTACTATGAGGTGTCTTGATAAATACAGAGCCTGGGATAAAATGGCAGAAGGATTTGTGGTGATGTATGGAATTGCCTGGAGGGAGGAATGTGGTTCTAAAATAAAACCAGAAGGAGTATGTACGGTCTAATCTGACAAATACACAGAAAGATTCTTGTGCTTACTCAATCATAAAAAGAAAAAATTGCCTGCTTTTGTTGGATCAAAAATCCTAGAATAGTTTTTGTCCTAAATAATATTTTAAAGTGTTTATCTCTGAGTATTCTATTAGAAATTTATTGAGAATTCAAATGTAGCAGCACATGCAATAGATTACTAGGATGCTCACAAAATAAAATCAAGCATGTATAAAATAAAAGTTTGCAGCATAATGCTTTAACAGGCTTTTGAAACTTAAAGCAAATGTTTTTAATCCACATCAAACATGCTACTCGGTGATAGCTTGCAGGCCTCAGAGAAGCATCATATTTTGCATTCAGCTGGTGCAAACCTGACCACACGGTCAGATCATTAATGCTTAAAATCTAAGTAGTAAAACAAGGCACTGTAAAAATCATTAAAATTACTATTGCTGTTGTGGGCTGGAGAGTCTTTAAGTAGGGATAATATTTTTTTTTGCTGGTTTGTTTTTAAATCTCTTCCCTGCTTTACCTTGTCCATTTCTTAAAATGTTGACCTTCCAGTTTTTGCTTCTTATTTTGCTGCTGACCTTTGTTCTCCCTGTGTGACAAAATACATTATACTGTACGGAGCGGACTGGGACTCAGCGCTTGGAGCCAGGCAGCAGACCCCTGCATAGCATTAACATTCTGTTGCAACTGTAGCACGATTGGAAAGGTGTTAGAGGATTCCTTACTGCGTCTTCAGGTTGGGTCTTTGAACCATCTGCGAGATGGTGCCTTTAAATCTTCTTCCTACTGAAGAATTTGCAAAACTGGCAGCCTTTGGGGGGACCCAGTTTGATTCAAGGTTGTTTGAACCCATGGCGTTTCTTTATAGCAGTGCCCAGTGCAGGAGAGGCTCGTTGTTGAGGTGCGGTGAGCCGCAAGCAGTGCTCTTGTCAGCATGTGGTAGCATCCCTCTGCCAACTTCATGTCTTACTTTCTGCTGTATCTTTACTGCTATATTTATTGTCTCGACAAGTATTACAAAAAATGTTGTCTTGAACGAGGCAGTCAGCTTTGTAGATAAATGCATTAAATACTTCCTATTTTTGAGCAGGAAATGGGTAGTCAATTTTTTATTACGACTGAGATATCAATAGTCTATGGCTACATAAGAGTCAGTTTAACACAATTCGTGCATATGCCTTCTCCCTCTGGTGCATTGTCTGAATGTATTCCTACTAAGTTTTTTTTCTACTGTGCATCTGGAAGTAAATGGAAGTACTAGAATATAATTGGTTTGGTTCTGTGCGTTTAAGTGCCGCAAGAACATTGTTGCCTCCGAATTCATCTAGACTGAATGAGTTTCAGTGAATAGTCCCAAAATATTATGAAAATAGTATGTGTTAAAAAATACGTTTTAAAACAACATTCCTCCTGTTTTTAAGCATGAGCAAATGTGAATCTCCCCTGCAAGAACTCCTCTTTGGAATTAGATTGCCAGCTCAGCCTACCCTAATCTTTTTTCTCTTCTTTAAGTATACTTCAGTCTTTCTGAAACTGTTCCTTTTGTGTAGCCAACCAGGGTAACCTTAGCTACCTCTTGTTTAATTCTGTATTTCACTGTGCTATGGAGATACTGTATGTATCAGGTATCCACCAAACAGTCTAAATCAATAACTGAGATATTAAATATATCACAAACATCATTCTCGGCATTAGTGACATACAGACATTGTCATGTTGTGTGCCTAAAATAGAATGTGGTATAGGGAGTATGGAATCTGTAGGACCATGATGTTATAATTAATTATAGACTTAAATATTACTTATGGAGGTACATTTGTGTCTCAACTTTAAAGATGTGGTATCCTTTTCAGCTTTTTGAATGTGAGATATTTATATCCTGAAGTTCTTGGCTTTGAAAATATTTACATTTATTCCCTTCTCTGTGTGCACAGAGATTTCTTGTGCAGGTGTCTTCATTGATGCTAAAACAACATGATATCAAATGTAATCTTAGGGGTCGAGGTTAAAATTTAACTATCTTTCATCTGATCTATCACCTTTTGCTTGAATTCCCTCTTGCTGTGGGACTTCAGTGATTACATAAAATGTAACTAACATTCTTTCTAGGCACTCTGATGTCTGTGGACAGATGGGGTGAATTAGGCTGCATGGTTTTGTTGTGTTTTTAGCTGCTGTGTTAATTGCAATGTAATAAAAGGTTAGTGTTCGAGAGTCTTTGGCTGTTAGAGTACAAATATAATCAGATAAGAAAATAGCTTGCCTGAAAATCAGAAACATACTCTTTGAATGGAAAGAATTGCACAAAATAATATTCTGATTTTTAACAAAGATTCCAGAGAAGAAATCAATATTCATTTACTGGGGTTAGGAGACTTTTCCTCCAGTAAATACTCTAGATCGTTTCAAAATAGATATGATAATGTCTCTCTTTTATCTGCTTTCTTAGATGGAATCTGTGTTGTGGGTTTTTTTCTAAAAACTTCGAACATGGTGGTAATTAGACTTTTTTTTAATAATAAATGATCTGTTATGTACAAGCAGTAGCATCTATTCTCCCGTCAATGCTGTTTTGTACTGGTTTTCACGTGTGTTTGCTGGATTAGCGTGAGAGCTGTGTATTACACTTCCTTGCAGACCTTTGTGTGAAGACTGTGGCTGGCTAAATATGGGTATTCTTAACAAGTCAGACAGCATCTTGGAAACATAAGGTAGCCAGAAAAACAGGAAATAACTCAGATTCTAGTTGAATTGGTGCTGTGGAGGAACTTACATAGACTTCACTGGTGATAGCTGTAACAATATCATTAGGGCTCTTTATTCCATCTCCTGATTTTTCTGCACTGGGTACTTCCAGGTCACTAAATTTTAGTACGCTGTGGTGTTGTCTAATTTTTGTTTATTATGATTCTTATAAGGTTACTTAACATAACTAGGCTTAATTTTGTTTGAATAATATTCCCGAAAGACGATGAAATAATCATCAAAGACAAATGACAGATGAAACTTGTGAAATGCTCATCTGGAATACAGTCTCCTCACTATTCAGAATGCTCCATCTCCTTTCTGCTGCTTCTGAAGGTTACGCTATGAACTGAAAGACAAGAGCAGGGAGCCTTGTCGGCTTTATAAACACAAACAGGATTTAAAGTAGTTTCTCAAGGTTTGTGTCCCTTTCAGGGTAAGAGAACTTTCAAGAGTGACTAAGATACTGCTTTTTACCTTTATTTTATAACCTTAAATTGTTTAAATGCAAAACGACAGGGGTCTCAGTAGTCTGGAATTGCCACAAAATGAAATGTTTTCCCTTGCTCATTTACCTGAGGGGAAGGCATTAGAGTATGGTTCTTACTTAGGAATGCAGTAAAGCTGATTGATAAAGCATCTGGCACCCTTTTGTGCTGAAAAATATGCTTGATGTATGTGGGAATACAATAGCATATACATTGCTGTATTCGGGAATAAGTAAGAAATGACAGGCTTCTGCTGAACATGTGAAACAGCAGGAATAGGCATTGTAGTCTCCAAAAGACGGAAAAACCAATACAGAACATGCATCAATTTAAAACCAGCGTTTCCCAGAGCAATTTAGATGCTTTTATCTAATGTAAAGCATGAATATAAGATCTGTAGTTTTCAACAGGGAACAAATGAGGAGAATTGCTGCTTTATTTAGTTGTTCACATTAGATGGACTTCTGGCTCTTAACGCATGACTGTTCTTATAGAGATCCATCTCCACTTAAGAGTAGCTTTTCTACTTAATGGCAGTGAATTGTGTACACAGTAGAAGATCTGACTTGTCTTCCTGAAATTTCTGTGTCACTAATGGAATTTAGAGGAAGCCTTTTTTTTTAAATGGTGCGGTTACAGTAGCTGCTTAGCAATATGGACATGTTTTAGTAAGTTTGCAGTCAGAGAAATGTAGTCTTTCATGTTCTGATTCTACAGAAATCCTGTGGCTAGGCTAGGGATGTTTCTAAGCATGTGAGAACCAAGTGAGTGATGGAAATAGAGCTACTTAAACAATGTGCAGATTCCATTTGTTTGAGTTCAGTTGGGTGAGCTCTGCAATGTGCAGATGCTTTTCTTGTGCTGTGACTTATTTTGTCTAAAATTATTTTCTTCTAGCCCTCCACCAGGTTATCTGGCAGTGCATGCTGCTATTTTTTCTTTACTTAAGTGACAATTGTTTTTAAGCTCTGCAAACTCATTTGTAGCCAGACCTTCCAATATGGAAGGTTCTCAACAAAATCTTAAAAATGTGTTAGGATTAATTTATAATAGCTAAACATGCTTGATTTTGTGGTATACAGTTTAAATGTGTATTTTAATTTGCTGTTCAAAGTAAATAGTTTTCTGTATTATATCAGAGTTGGAGTTGGTTTTGTTTTGTTTGTGGTCATTGCTTTTGTGTGTGTTACTGCTGCAGTATTTCTCCTTCTGGGAAGAAAAAATTGTTCACTTATTCACATAGGGCTGTAGTTAAGCACTTCTGTAAAGAAATTTGTGCTTGTCTTTCTTGAGCTCTCTCCAGCAACTTTCTTGGAAAGAGTACTAAAGACATAAAAGGCAGAAGTAACAGTATTTAGGCTATGACCTATGGGAAGGACTCAACATGGAAAACAAAAACGGCAAAAACTAAAACAACTCTTCTGTTTCTGGATTTTTCAAAAATCTGTTAAAACTTTAAATTTTCCGCTTAGCTAAAGAACCATCATGGACAATAAAGAGTGTAAAGTGTATAAAATTACTTTTCCTAGAACACAATGTTTTCTTCTATTCTGAATATGCCTGTTGTATGGAATGTTCCCACTCAATCTCCCAGAAAAACATTGTACGAAATTGCTGACATACTTTTTTACCAGCTGCTGTCAAATTTGGAAAACTGACAGTGTCATATTGCCAAATGGTGTTGCATTGTTATTCTTCAATTTTAAGATTGATGTTCTTCTGTTCAGCCTCAAAAGTGAAAAATACAAAGAAAAATCTAAAGATTTAAGTGCACCAGAAATGTTGTATGTGTTAATTGAGCAGACTTTGTATAGCAATAAATAATAGATTCTTTATGTGAACACCTCGATAAAAAGTAATGCACTTTTGTCTGTTAGTGTGTCGTCTGTTTACTGAATGTTCATCATGGGTACCTCGTTTTATAATTTGCAATGAAGAGGTCCCCTGACAGTACTGTTTCTTGAAATGACAGCAATGCAATCAAGATGCATTGTCAGAAATAATGATTCACAGTCAGATTCCTTGGTATAAAATTCTTAAAACAGTATATAATGTTCTACTGCCGATACCTTTTTCTTTGCAGTGTACAGTCGTTCTCTCTGGCGGTGGTAGCAGGTACCACTGCCGGTAATGCAGAGTCCTCGTACTGAAAGCACACAGGGAATGATTATCCTGAGACTCGTCACATGGCTGAATCCTTAGGGGGAAGGATTTGTGAGACTGTAGTTGTAGGAGTAAAGGGGCATTTTTCTTGCTTCTTCATTCGCCTAATTGCTTGTTAATTAGACCTTTGAGGGACGTGGGAGTCTTCCATGCAGGACTCCTTCCTCATGGCAGACACTGCAGGATGAAGTTGTGCAGAGGGTCCTGGGTCCTCTGTCCTTTGTGTAGCCTGTGAGTTAGGTCACTCTCCCTCCATCACTTCCGGGACCAGCAGACTCTGGGTATGGGACTGTTCTGCACTGCCGTTTGCCTGCAGGAAGCAATGCTTGCTTCTACTCCCTCCACTGCTGAAGCAGAGGGCCTGGGCTCAGCTTTGAATACAGAGTTAGAAGGTGGCGGGCAATAGGAAGTAGACACAGTGGCTCTGGGCCAGGCTGTGTGGGGATTAAATTCTGGATGTGGTGTTAGTATGATGGAATCAGACCCTTCCGTATGGTTCAGTAGAATATGTGTGATTGCATATCACCTCTAAAAATTCGAGTTATGTACATCTGCTTCTGGCCATCAGAAATGCCCAGTTGATCTGACTACACCACTGCAAGTGGATTTAAGAGTCGCTCACAGTTCTTTGACGTGTGTTACACTTCAGGCATACAGTATTCCTTGTCATCCTGGAGGTCATATCTGGGCTGTTATTTTGCTACTTCAGACCTGGAGACTGTGAAGTTTCCCATCACTGCATGCTTGAGGGACACTTCTAGCCCATTCATTGTCCCTGTGAATGCATTTGGCAAAACAAAGTTGATAGAGCCAAGATCCTTTATTAGACCAGCTGCTATAACTGGGAAGATTATGCAAGCCTTTGGTCACCACACCAAGCTGTAGAAAGTGTCTTCTCTGTCAGTAAACTCTGAATAGACAGATAATGAGTTACTGATGGCGATCGGGTTATGTTGAGGTAGCCGTGAGACAACAGTGTTGTGCCTCCGATTGTGGATAGGGTATTGGTCCCAGAGGCCTTACTTTGCAAAGAGTCCATGAATAGTTTCATAAGAATTTGAAGTTAACATGCTACCAACACTCCTGCCTATATACATCAGCTGAATAGTTTTTCATATTGAGATGTTTTGCTGAATGTGAGAAACTTCCCATATGGGTAGTTCATAAGAGCGGTTATTCTGCTTTTGCAGTGAATATGTCCTTTATTCAGTTTCTGTCCTACAGTCTTTCTATTTAATATCATTTTACAGTAGTGGAAGCAGGGAAGGAGAAAGTGGATCTGCTCTCCTCCAGAGTTTGCTCTACTATATTTTTGGAACTGATCTATGTGTAAGGCACTGAGAAAAGCACCTTATTTTTTTGTAGTTGTCTCAAAAAATGTTATTTTATGCAGAAGTATGTACAATAGCATAGTTAATTTTCCATTATTCATAAAAGAAATGTCCATGAAATGTCTGACATTATATAATAATGTCATAATCTGTTATATATATTTATAAGCAAAATACCTACTACACAAGCAATCTGTTAATAGTAAAACAATGCTTTGACAAGAGACTAATTTGAACTTCAGGATAGGGTGATGTAGTGATCATAAGTGTTCAGAAATCATAAATGAAGCCTTAAAATTGAACTGGTTGAAAATGTAAGGTTTTTATTTAAGGTCATGTGGATTCTTTTTATTGGTTTTCAAACTCCAGGTTTGAAATTTCTGAATTGTAATGGCTCGAAGTTTCGCAGTGAAAGCTGAGATGCTTTCTCAGTGTTAGAAACGATAATGTGACTTTAATGATATCAAATGCTTTGCTAGTATTCGGGATGAAACCAAGTGGCAGGATCACTGTATATATACACTTTGTATACACTTGGCTTGAGAATCAAGAGTAGCAAGAGTCTTGATGAGTTCTTTGGTGGCATTTGTTAAATCTCAAGGTGAGAAACTTTGCTGTAAAGTGCCAAGTTGCACTACTTACTACAGTGGAAAACAAGCCTTTAATAATAGAAAAAGGACTGTAGAAATTGATGACTGCTTTTATCTTGTGGAGTGCCTCATTGGTTATCCGTTTCATATCCTATCTCCTTTCCTTATGGTACAAGTTTGCTCCATATGGCTTATCTTCTTGACTTGTCAAGTTGGGGGCTAGGGACCTTCAAGTCCATCCAGAGGAAACTTGAGAAAATTGTAAGTTTAAAAAAAAAGGGAGGAGGGGAGAAGTTTTCATTACGTGGAAATAATTTATCTGGCAAATATAAACTTGGATTATCTTTGTGTGTTGTTTTTGTACAATGTCTTGTATGTTGAGATTGTTGTTAATGACAGGGTTCTCATGCACTGCAGCGAAACAGGTATAAGCATATGTTACCTGAGCCATGAATTCTGGGCTGAGTTTTGCTGGGGGAGTAAAAGCTCCCCCCCCCCATTTTCTTTTTGTGCGGGCATGGAGGTGTAGTGTTGTGATGCATTTTTCTCCAGTTCTCCTCCTTATCAGCATGGTAATAGCTGTGTTCGTAATGCCAGGTTTGGTGTGGAATTTTAGTGGCCTTGTGTTAAAAGTAACAAGGCCACACTTGAGCATAACGATAACTGTGCTAGGAAATCCTGGGCATCTGGGTTTGAGTACAGAAAGCTTCAGACTGTCCTGTAGTAGTTAAGTTTGATGGAGAACTGGCAGCAGGTTTTTTCAATTACTTTTTTTTTCCAACTAAAACCAAAGCAGGTTGTTGTAGTCTACAACACAGGAATATCTCTGTTTTGACAATATTAAGAACATTTCTACTGCCTAAGACAAGAAAAGAGAGGATAGGTAACTTTTCAGAGTAAGGAGAGTCTGAAGGTTGGGGTGTGAAATATGTGGGCTCAAATCCATGATCTGGATAGAGCACAACACAAAGCTCAGTCTGCATCTTTCATGTCACAGGTAAGCATCTTACCAACCAACTTATTAGGTGTTCTAGGATGATTTTTTTTTTAAGTTGAACAGCAACAACAAAAATTTCTCAGATGTACTGAAGTTGCAGTCTTCTTTTCCTGCCAGTCCAGATACTTCAGGACTTAAAACCAGTCTTCTATTAAGTATATGTAAGTCCAATTTATAAAAAGAAAAAGCTTTCTGGAGAGTTGTCTTTTCTGTTTTTTAAGTAAAAATATTCAGATTCTTATGATATTGTGTACCAGTGATAAAAATATGATTCTTTTAGGGCCAGAGTGAAAGAGAGACACAGAATTTCAAAGGTACGCTATTTCCCAACCAGATTTGGATAGAAGTGGATACAGCAAATACAGCAAATACTCACAACTGAAGAAAAAACAAATAAATTTTGAAAGGAAATGTATCATCGGCTTTTCTCTATCCTCTCAGTTTACGAAGAACTTCCTAAAGAAGGACAAAGTTTTTTCTGAGGCTGAGTCAAAAGAACTGTGTTTATGGAGCGTTTAAAAGGTTCACACACAGATAACTTGGTATTCAAAGTACAGTTGGTTTAGTGTAGCTCATGCAAGCATTTGTGTGAACTCTATCATTGCTTTAATTTGCCTGTTTTAGAAACAGTATTAGATTAGAGTTGGAAAGATAACACAGTAATTTACCAAGTGCTAAACTGGGTTTGAAATCTTCCTTAATGGTATAGCCTGAAGTATGTATCTCAGTTGTGTTAAAGATACAGAAGTTAAAAATAAAGGGGAGGAGGAAAGGCATATCTGTGGTGTCAGCGAGGCATGTGGTAAGCTGATGTATAAAGGGAAGGTAATGGATCTGCTTGGATTCCAGCCAGCAGTGCCGGACACGGGCGTTCTGCCGAGGCACATTCCGGGGCATTAAGTGCAATCCCTTCCCTGAGCCCTCTGCGTAATTCATCTTCCCTGCGGTCCACTCTGCCAGGGGCCGGGCATACAGTTTAGGTGGTTTCATTACCAGTGCAGCTTCTTGGTAGTCACTTTTTCAGTTCAGGGCAGCTCCGCCTGAATCTACTATACAGGCACTATCTTTCAACTTGCTGTTACTTTGAATAGGGTACTGGAATCTTGTTTCTGCTCTAAATTTGTTGTCGTAAGCAAATCATCTTAAGAAGATGGCTTTTTAATCTAAGTTTTTAAATTTGTAAGTGCTGTTGGTGTTCACATGCAAAATTAAGTGGTGGTGGGATGACCTTTTAACCTCTCTGTCGTGTTAGCAACTTATGGTAGTACAGCTGTTTGTTACCTTACAGCAACACTGGAGGAAGAAACGGTATGACCATTTTTGTGAACACAAATAGGAAGAACACAAGGAAAAATAAATTCTTCATCAGCAGAAGGCACGCGTATATTTCAGCAGGCAGTAATCAGGAGCTGCAGTAAAACTCACTCCCTAAAGGTGGCCAAGATGGAAGTTCACATCCTCTAACCTTCGAGAAGAATCATTCCCATTTTCCCCACCAGCCTAATTTTCCGCCTTTTCCCAATTTCTTGGCTATTTAAAAGCAAGATGACTTAGGCATACAACTCCCTGTTAGGTCTCCTAGAGTAAAAACTTTAAAGGCATTCAGAAATGTTTGCAGGGTTGGCCTCCTGCTCCTTCCTGTGCTCAGAGGGATGGGTTACCTCAGATCTCCTGATGACAAGCATACACCATTGTGTGAAATTAATTCCTCCAAGGTTGTCTTTGACTACCAAGATTATTTAGCCACTTGTTTTATGAGCCTGAACATATAGACTGTTGAGCCTGAACATATAGACTGTAACTTTGTATGCTCGATTGTGTGCAACCTGTTCATAAAAAAGAAATGTTAGGAAAGCATGTAACAAAATACAAATGTTTATAATATTAAAGCTTTTAATATCAACTTTTTGTGCTATCAGCTATGATTACTTTTCATTGTTATTGAAAAGCTGTTTTGCAGCAAGAAGTTTCAGATAAATATTTAATGTCAAGCTGGGCTGAGATTGGTCTGAAGATACTAATATGCCCAAGGTAACTGTGACCTGCACTTCGTTGAGATGCTGTGCCTTGAAAATATAAAATGACATGCATTTCTAGCATGAGTGCTTATATTCACTTTTTTAAGAGCCTAATGTCCAAAATCTAGTTTTAAAATGGCTTGTTTAGCTGACATGTTGGTAGCAATTAATCCTTATACTATTACAAGCTAAGCTTGTTAAATTAAACTGTTTAATTTACTCGTCACTTCTCCTGCCTTCTTAGAAAATCTTCCTACTTTAAGTGCTATGTAGTATTATTTATAGTTGTGGATGCAAAGAACTAGAACCACTGGATATTGGAAAGCATATAGGAAGGGGTGACATTTTCCTACTCTAGCACTGGGGTCGTAATGCCCTGACGTCTGTCCTCCTCCATTCCCACAGTCTTGCTCAAAAGGAAGCCAAGGTCTGAAAAACTTATGTTTAATTTGATGCTGTCATTTAACATTCTCCGTGCTTCTGGAACAAAGCTATTTATGTGTGGGACCTAAATAGCCGTTCACAGCTGCTGCCAGCTTATACCCCGGTGGTGGTTATAGCTCCTCACCCTAACACTGGAGAGACTTCTTTTAAATATAGTATTTTGATGAACACTGTGTTTCTTGGTTAGAGCCCTTGTCTAACCCTGTTCATGTTTCACACTTTTGGGAGAACTGACATTGACTCATCTCTGTTAAATATGGGGAGCCATGAGCACTTCAGAGGACAAAAAGTTTTTAAGAACAAACAGATGTAATTCAGCAGCAGTAGTGTGAAATGGTATCAAATATGCCTTACACTGGGTAGTCTGTTGTGCAAACAGCAGACTCATGCTTCATTTTTGGCAAGTTCCTTTGGTTCTGATAGTAGGCATGTTTTGTTATGGTAGTTGAACTACTCTGTGCCAGCTGTTTAACTATACTTTTCTAGTAATTTTTATTGAGCTTTCCCAAGCATTTAGAGTGTTGGGTATCTAAAGAGAAATTAATATGAAGCTAAACTAAAGGCAGTAGTTTTTACATTGAGAGAAAAAAAAAAAGTAACACTGAGAAATAGCTTGTCATCTCTTTCTCAACTCTGTTATCTGTTCATTCCGTAATCGTACCAAATTAAAGATAAGAAAATAAGTATCTGAATCTTATGTTGGTGCTCCTGTGTAGTGTAGAGTGAGGAAAATGGCCCACTGGAACCTCTAACCTACTGTTCTCTCTCCCCAGGTAAGAGTTTTCTAATTCTTTCTTCTAGTTGGTGTGTTATGTTGCCTTCCTCTTACCTCTAAAGAGCGTCCTCGGCCACCTTCTTCCCACTTTGAATTTCTAGTGTTTCTTTGTGCATTTTGATTTAAAACAAGCATTGATTTGAGGAGGAATGAAGAGCAATATCCTATTCTGAAACTAAAAAATAATTATAAAAAGTGAGTTAGAGACAATGGAATTTTTTTCTTTCTTCAGAAAGTAGTGTATCTTAGTATCATTTTAAAGAGCCAAAATATGTGCTTCAAGTTGTCCATGCACGAGTATCCAAAGCAATTAACTTTTTAAAAATTCTTGCAACTAATTTGTACAGATATTGCTATAGCAACCAAAATGTAGCGTTATGTGATTTACAGGTCAGAAAGTATACAGAACTACAAACTTCAAGCTTCTTTTATGATAGAACGAATAATGAGCACTTGTGTATCTTTAGTAAATAGGTGCAAAACTTTAAATATAAATAGTGAAAATATGCACAAAATATGAATTGGAAAGAAATGTTATTTTTAAGAGTTACTTTGTGTTGACACTGAGAGTAGTTATATACATTCTGTTTAGTTGCCTACTGTAATGCGTTAGGGGTTTTTAGCTACTATAGTAAAGATAGCTTGGGCTTCCCTCAGTAGAAGCTTTAATGATTAGCTTAAAGCCATTTTCTTTTAAGGTATTAATATTTAGACATAACATTAGCTAGGAGGGTAATTAACAGGTTTAGAATAATTAATGAATAAAATTGCAAGGACTGTAATTTGCATTGCCTATTATCAACTTTTAAAGCTTTCTTGAAAGGTTTTTGCTAATTAAAATGCTAAATTGGTTTTATTTCATTAACAGTATACAGAAAAATATTGCTGTGGTTTCTTTGTAGGCTCTATTGGACTTGACATTTCATTGAAATCAAGCCTGGATTAATAATTTACTCTCTAAGTAGATATGCTAGAGGTTCAGAAAAACTCATTTGGTATTGCTTATTTTAAAACCTCTGAAAATTAATTTCATTTTGTGATTGAATTTGCTTGGGTTTTTAAGGAGTAAGTATTTCACTTCTAGTGTGTATTGGTGGGGAGAAGGGGAAGAGGGGAGAGAGAGAGGCTTTTAGGTGGGCTTTTGAGTTCAGTTTTGTCCCAAAACCAGTTCCTCACAAGGATGGAAAAAAGCCCGTTAACTGGGACATCAAATGCTTGCATCATGGTTGGCATGCTCCGTTGATGTTCAAATTGAACTAAGTTGATAACATTCATACCTCAGAAAAACTGGAAGCACAACAGATATTTTAAGCATCTACATTGTACCTAACTTTCTGTAGTTTGGTATTCCTCCAAATTCATAATTGTACTTAGGAAGTTCCTTTCTGGTCTTCGAAATCACTATAAAAAATGGACGTTGCTAACTGATGTGGGAGTGGCGTCCCAAAGCTTCTGATCTGTGGTGTTAAATCTTTTGAAGTGGAAAAAATAATAGCTTAGAAAAACTTGATTGAAGATTACTTCCAAGAAAAATGGATTTAATAAGTGGCTGCTTAATTGACATGTGACCTGTAGGGTTACAGATGCCAGACAGCAAAACTACAGTGAAAAAGCTGGGCTAAACTTTATTTAAATAGTGCTTTCGGATGCTATTATACATACAGATTGTAATCAAAATGACTATTTTATCTAAAGTCTGGGTAGAGACCTTAAGAACTGGTACTTTATAATTATTAGTAAATTGCTCAGGCTACTGCTCAGCCCAGCTAATTGCTTTCCTTTCTATACTTTCCTCTAATCAAAGAGGAGACAAAACTGTGACCCAGCTTAGTAATGGCCAACATTGTGTAGTTGGAGCTGTCACGTTCACTGGTGTTTGACCAGCCAAGCAAGTTTTGTGCTAACTGTCTGAATGAGGTGCTTCTGGTTATAAGGCAGTTACGCTCCTTGAATACTGCTGGGTATGGCAGGGCCTTGACTGTTTGGGGGTACCTCTTTCCCATCCCTAACCATTATTCACCATCTGAAGTTGCTTCATTTGATGAAACACTGGAACGGGTTGCCCAGAGAGGTGGTAGCTGCCCCATCCCTGGAAACATTCCAGGTCAGGTTGGACAGGGCTCTGAGCAACCTGATCTAGTTGAAGATGTCCCTGCTCACTGCAAGGGGGTTGGGCTAGATGACTTCTAAAGGTCCCTTCCAACCCAAAGCATTCTATGATCTGCAGAATGCTTTTAATTTCTATGTATAAATGAAGTAAATTACCTTTTTTTTGTGGTGGGTTTTTTAAGTCTTTTAAGTATTCTCATGCTTCTAAAAAAAGTTGTTGAGTTTTTACTATGTCATTCATGTTTTTACTTAAGGGATAAACTAAAAGTTCTTGCTTTTCTTGAATTACTCTGTCCATATGTGTCCGTACTTGATGCCTGCATCTTAAAAAGGATAAGGCTTGATGATTACTAACATTTTATTAGCATTGTTATGTGATGTGATGGCATGTAGCAGTTGTGAGAGAAGATACTGTTCTCTGACACATTAATCCTCTATTATGCTGGGCCATTCACAGACCGTTCACGTAGTCTTCATGACTTAGCGTTAATCTTCCAGGTCACACTTTCTTCAGATCCTTTGCTTGTGATCATTCCTTACTAGGAGTCCATATTTAAATATATGGAACCTGAAATTTGTGAGTAATGTGGTGCCGAGGGAGGATTAATGCAGCAGTCTTGGTTCCTCTTGATCTGGGTTTTCATCTTAATCATTTGATTGTTTTTTCAGGCCAGACAGTCAAATTATATTTCCTAGTTTTTCACATAAAGTCATAAATAATTGCAGGCTTTCCAGACATCGCCTATAAAATTATTTATGAAAGTACTGTGATTCTTATAATGTTTGTGTGTATTTTAAAAAAACCCCAAATCTACATTATTTTTACAATCACTTGTTCTACTTTACTTTGCTAGCAACACTTAATGGATTTAATTGGAATCTATGAAGTGATTCATAATTTTCCTAAGCCTGTTCCTTATCCATGCAAAAGCACTAGGAGATGGGGAAAAAAAAAATAATTTGTGCTTATGATTAAATATGGATAAATTAATATGTATTATATCAGTATCTGTATTGTATCATTAATACTGTGATTCTCTGGTGTTCCCTGATCAAATATCTCTTACTGTGTTAGAGGACAAGAAATTGTTTTCTTTGTTATAGTGCTGTTATGAAAAGATTAGTTTTTGCTGTAGCACGTGCCTTTTTCAGTACCTTTAAAGAAGTGTGTAGATTGTTTTCTTAAGCTGTTAGGAGCTTAAGTAATTCAAATAAAGATTAATATATAGGTGGTTTCATTTTAATTATGAGTAAAATTACAGTGCTTTAAACTGGTATGGCAGGAAGATGGCCAGAATTGGTGGTGCTGCATGTCATTCCAAAGGACAAGCAGAAGCATTGATGCTGTTGTGCTGTGTGTGCTTGGGGGTGAGACGACCTTTCTTACACAGAGCATAGAATATGAAGTTGGGGTTGTATTTCTGTTGTGGAATTGGGGGGG
>Ga0065711_1041998_pt1 | contig 15731 bp, 10 predicted proteins | sample Hoacrofraction12_FD_59098 | JGI IMG/M metagenome (GOLD analysis project Ga0065711, IMG submission 59098) | Hoatzin crop microbial communities from Cojedes, Venezuela - Epithelial fraction 12 v2 (version 2) | ecosystem: Host-associated > Birds > Digestive system > Esophagus > Crop | place...
CCCGCCTTTTCCCCCTTAAAAAAAAACCACCCAGCCCTCAAAGGTAAAAGATTTGGACGAAGGAAGGCTTAGTTCTTTCAGCATTTTCTGCTTTCCCAGTGATAAAGTTGCTTTTTCCCAGCGTGTTGGGGCAGCTGGGCAGCCCTTCCTCCCCCTGGGGTTCGGAGCTCTCCAGAGCCAGCTCTGGGATGTGGGGAGACCCCCTCCCTGCAGCCCCACCTGCTGCCTCCCGCCATGATGGGGAAGGGCCTCTGTGGGCCAGCACAGCTCCACAGGTCAGACTGGCCACACAGAAACATATTTATATACTATTCCACATCAATACTTTAGCAATGTTTGTTATTCTTCATTTTCGCTGTGTAAAAAGTGACCTTTGGCATAAACACCAAGTATGATAGGACATGGCCCCTACCAGTCAGTCCTGCTGAGCATCGCGACATCGCCCCTGTCTGTTAGTCCTGCTGAGCATTGCAACATGGCCCCTGCCTGGCAGTACAGTCTGGGGCGATGACAAGAGGTTGTAAGATACCAAAATTGATCTTGTTTCTTGGAGGGAAGGGGATTTTTTTAAGGACGGGGGGAAGTTTTATCAGTGTGCATGCAGCACGTGGGTATAAAAAAGAGCCAAACCCTAAAAAAACCAGAGAACTCTTGTATTTTTGCTTTAACTTAGCAAATGTAGTGATATCTGAGAGAGAAAAAACTCTGCCATGCACCTGCCTGCAACCTGTGTGGCAAAGGATGCTTGCTCCTTCATAGCTGAAGTTTCTGGAAACATTAACTTTCTTAACTTTAACAATACAAATTCTTTCTTTTAGTTGGAAGAATATTACTACAAGTCCGTAATTTCTTTCAGCTGCACACTGAGAAATGAAGGCACAAAATTAACATGCATCTTGAGAGGGTGTAGTTCAGGGAGCTGATGGGGAGATAGGAAGCCTTTTACTCCAGGTCACATCTTGAGCTGGAAGTGACAGAAAGTTAATACTGCAAGAATGCCATTTGGTGGGTGCTCTAAGATAAGGGGAGCCCAACTCAAGCCTGAATGTGTTAGTGCCTTCACGAACGCATTGCCAGCAGCCGGGGAGGTAGCTGGACACCATATTGCACCAATTGTTTTCCTATAAACCCTTAACCGGCTGATTTTTATCTAACAATGTAATACTGTCTACTCCCAAATGGAAATTATTCCCTGCTCTCCTGACCATCTGGGCATTACAGCAGTGGCTAACATGACAAGTTGATATCAGGATGATAATGTATTTTGGATTTTCCTAGTGAAATTCAATGAGTTATAAAAAAAAAAAAAGTGCTGCCTGGTAAGATGACTGGGAGCACAGGCACACGATATGGCACTCCACTGACAAGCCTGCATTCCAGCAAATGGACTTCTGTGCATAAAGAAATTACTAAACTTTTTGCTTTTGCCTATTTTAGTCTATTTTACTGGCACCCACCTTGCCTAAAGAAAAATCTTGCAAGATGTACTCATTCTTTCCCAGTCGATTAGTGGCTCTCCATGGGATCATTGGAGCTTCCAAGGGTATGCGGCCTTGAAATTGTGCTGCTTTCACCTTGCACACAGCAGGTTATTCAGTAAGGACCTGCTCTGTCTCTGGCTTGCTTCACCTGAAACTGTAATCCTGCAGTAGGTCAGCTGTCTTTTAAAAGGTGTTTTTGAACCTGACATGGATTTTGGATGAAGGTTCATATCTATTCCCTATCTACAGATGTGCATTGACTGTCGTTACAGATAAGAAAGGTTCAGTTCCCAGCTCTCCCATTGACCTCCTTAGAGATTTTGAGCAAGTTACGGCCAATGAGGGTTGCTGATTGAAAGATAACATGGGGATGGTAAAAGCATAAAACCCAGAAACTGATATAAAAAGCTTATTGAAAATTTGGCCAGCTGTAAAAAACAACAAATCAACACAACAGAATAAAAATAAGCCCACCTCTCTGTGCCTCAGCTCCCTATGTAAAAACCAGGTATAACACCATTGCCTTTGTTTTCCGCCATCATGGCAGACTGAAGCAAGGACTGACCCTTCGTGTGCATTTCTGTGGCATCAAAATCCTATGGGAAACCAGTGGCAATTGAGGGCTTTAACTATATGACATAAAGAACTCAGTTTTCAAAATACCGTTCACTCATCATAACTTCGTTTATAGCACTGTGCTGTTCATAAAGCCATGAACAGCAAAGCAGTTCCTGCAACCTATAAGAGCTTTGTAACTCCATCCTATGCATCTAATTGATCAGCTATGCCAAAAAGAACAGAAGTCTTTCTATAACTATAGTTATTCTATTACAGGTTATGCAGATAAGGTTACAGCTAGAGCCAGGCACATTTTTTCCAGATAAACCTTTTTCACCTGGAAATACACATTATGATCACAAACTTTTCATGAATGAGTACTGAGGTTTTTTTTTTAAACTAGGAGCCTAAAAATGTTTTCATCTAAATTTACTCACAGGTAATTAGAAACATCTAGGAAGCTTGAAACTGCTTTTCAGGGAAATACGAAATATTTTTTCAGGGTTTTAGTTCACCGAAATTTTGCACAGAGTTTCACGTCAGGCCTTCACCTCTGTTCTTGAAGAACCAGTTACCTGAATAGCTTCACTGGCTACCTTACTGCCTCCTGTATACTTGTCCTTTCAGGCAGTGGCTGTAAGGCCTTTTAAATATACCTTCAAAAATATTATCTCCCCTTTTCTACAGCATCGCTGAAGTCATTGCTTAAATAAAACAACTGTGCTCTAGTTGCTCATTACATATTGGTAGCTCATTTTTGAAGAAAATAGGGATCAAAAGCAAATTTTTTTCCCGATTCCAAACTTTCCCAGGCATTTGGACACAGCTTGTTCTCAGTGTCCCATGGGAAGGAGGAAAGGAGAAACACATCAAGGCAGTGACCACCACGTGGGCTAAATTGCAGTCACCGATGCCAGGGAAGTTCTGACACTGACTTCTGTAACAACAAGAGCTAGCAGCTTTGGAAGATAAGAGACCTTCATGGAGCTGTGAAATAAGTTGAAAATGAAGATGCTCAGGCTCCCTAATTCTGGAAGGTCCATGTTACATTCACTATGATATTTAGTAAACTCTTCAGCAAAGACAAAAATCAGTCTCCAAAACTTCTGAAATCCTCTTGACATTGACAGTAGTTTGCTTTTATACTGTCTAGGTTCATACCCATTAAAAGGTCCTGAAAAGGATAATGCTGAGGACTGCACAGCAAGTGCAGAGTTTGGGCTGAACGTTTTGATTGCTGAGTTAAGTTCTTGGCTAATCCAACAATTTACTTTGAGACTACAGTTTATCAGGATTTTATGGGTGGTTTTTCAGTTGCATTTTCTAATCACTTTCCTTTACAATCCTCTGCCTCAGTTTTCCCCATTGAAAAATGGACACGTCACTACTTTTTCAACAAGACAAGGTGAAACTTCATTTGTTAATGTTTGCAAAGCAATTTGCAATGATTGGTTTGTAGCTGTGCTAAGTACCATGCATTATTAATAAAGTAATAAGATAAAAATAAATAAGGAAGGAATTATGTGGATTCTGATAAAAGGCAACTGGTAACAAGGTGAGAATTTTGCCTATTACTAGAGCACATAGCTCCATAAGCAAATTAAAACAAGGGCTCTGTCCTCGGAGTTTTGGGCAATCCAGGCTACATAATTGATTTGAGAAGAGCTACTCCAGGCTACTGTGTAATTACAGAAGTATTCACTCTTCTGGCTCCCACTCTCCTTGTCATGTTCTACCTCATTGCCCTTTATGCTAAAGCCTTTGTTGATGAGGGGACGGAAGCAGTATGGACAAATAAAGCAATTAGCAGGTAGAGGGAATGCTACCACTGTTTAAGGATAACCCACAGCCTTTATTGGGACGTTTACTAAGTAGAAGTCTAGAGCCTGCAGGTCAGAAGGAATGTACAGGTAACCCAGAAAAACAAACAAATGAAAAAAAGACCCTTCCTCATTATACATGTGGCATTCAAGAAGTCTGGGCAGGAGGAAAGCATTTTCAAATAGTCTATGTAAAAAACACAATGATTTTGCTTTAAATAACTCTATTTTCAATGAGATTACCATCCAACTTTCTAATTTTATTTTTTTTAAACCAGAGTCTCAGCACTAGAGCACTCTTCTGTCTTCTTTCAAGTGTGCATTGGCAGCAAGCAAACACTAATTTTTGATGGGCTAAAATCTCATTTTAAGTTGCTGCAAAGCCAGCCAGGAGAGGGAGCCAAGACCTTGAACAAACGTTTCTTCCTGGCTTTCTGACAACCCGGGAAGGAAGCTGTGCCATTTTGGCTGGGGCTCCAGTGTGATCACAGGGCTTGTGTGAATGCATTGCATAAAGAAGGGACAAAAGTGACTAGGAGACAAAATAACACATGGCGTCCCCAAGCATCAAATGTTGGATGATTCATGGCGTAAGGGAGAGAAGAAGGCAGAAAGATAAATGAGGACTAGTGAAAATGAGCAGTACTTTAGTTTCTCACTTTTGATGCTTCTCTTGTTTCTTGCTCATCAGGAAACTAGTTAAAGAGATTGTTGTATTCTGTGGACTCTGGTTCTTTTCATAACTTGCTATCAGAATCTGAGACAGGTATCAAGAAAATCATACATCTTGTGTAGAGTGTGGCAGACTGAGATTATGGCAGGTCTAAACTTGGATCAGAACTGCAATGCCAGGCTCTGAAATGCATGGAAGTGCTGCTGCTCCTTCAAAGACATCCCAGCGCTTGGGTGGAGTTTGAGTTCTGATCTCCGGAAAAAAAGTCCAACTTACTCTTTATCTCTATAACACGCCAATCCAAGGTGCCACACCAGGCATGCCTGAACATTTTAGCTGGGTGCGGATGTGACCTAAGAAACACTGAGGGATTTGTATAAGTAAATGTTCTTTACCTCCATATATTCAGTCCAAAAACATTGCAGGAATGCTAAGGCTTACCTCATTCCTCCTTGTGAACAATGTAAAAGTAAACCTCCTGATGTAAGAGTCAACTTTATGTTTTACTGCTAAAAGTTAGCACTGTGCTGAGTAGATATCAAGGATACTTATGCCCGTATGGACTGTGACTGTGTAAGTTAAATAGCTGAATCACTGTCACTCTTAATTAGAAATTAAAAAAAGAAAAACAACAAACAACCAAGAACATGAGGGGAAAACAATCACATTTAAAATTTTTAAATGGAGAAACATTAGAAATTAAGAGGACAATTTCATTCAGGGCCATTTGTCATAGTTTTTCTAGCTGAAAATCTGTAAGAGAGGAAACAATTCTGATTCCAAGTTTAAGTTCTTAATTTTTTCCATTTCTAAGCTTTCAATGTTTATATAAATCATCTCTCTTCCTTTACCTCTAGTGGGAAGAAAACTAATAAAAGATATTGAGACCAGTCTATAAGAGACAATGATAACCAGGACAATTTTAAAAGTCTTTTTTGCTAACTAAACTGAAAATTCTGTTTCAAACTAAACTTTAACAAATATGGCTTAATTTTGACTGTTTTATGTCTCTGAAATGATTTAAAAGGTCAAACTTGAAATGTATACTTTTGTTTTTTCTACAAATCTAGAGGAAAATTTTTTCTACAAATATTTAAACCAATTTTAATTATTGTGATCTATTACAATAATTTATTTGTAGACTCAGATAACAAATTAGTTCCTTACTACTGACTTCGTTATTTTTCTGTATTGTTTTGAATTCTTTTTCCCCATTGTGCAGGTAGCAACTCCTCAGAAGTGCATCCAAAATAAACTAATGATGAATAGTGACCAGCTGAAATGAAAACAAAAAGAAAATGTCCCCTATTCTTATCTTAAAGATCAAAGTGTTTGGACTGGAGACAAACACACCACGCTTCATTTTCTGAGCTATTTTCTCTCTATAGAAGCATAGCAGTGTTTCTTCAGGTGCGTTACCCAAGCTATGAGATAGTGAGTCTCTCAAGGCTCCTCTAACGGGGATTGAGGGATCAGCTTGGACATGTTTCAGAACAGCAACCCCAAGGCCAGAAATCAATGGAGAAACTTCTCACAACTCTCTTTTCGGGCAGCTCAGGGAAGCCACTTAATATATGTGCCTAAAATTAGATGCCAGGAGTTTTTTTTTACTCCTTATGGTCTCTGCAGAGCAAGATCTTCCTCAAGTAAAACTGATACCACAGAAGAGAAAACTGAGCACAGGGGGAAGCAGTCCTGCATGGAAATGGCTGGCTGGAGATCTGAACCAAATCTCCAAAATCCCACTCCAGTGCTCTTGCTGAACCAAACCATGCTGCGGTGTAGGGGAAACCTAAATCTTACCATGCTCACTTTGTAGATAAACACTAAAGTTAATTTCCCAGACTTTATCACCTGACCATGTGCTGCAGAACTCCATCGAATATATTGTTTTCAATGAGTGGGAATAAAAGGCAGAGCTTGCTGTACGAAAGACCACAGGGCATACCTTCTCAGTGGCTGCAAGGCAGCGTCAGAAGCATTAGCATGAATCCCCACAGCTATCCTGTAAATCTGGATTAAAGTCAGGAGGAGTTTCAGGTCTTATTAAATGTTCAATTACACTCTGCAAGCAACAACAGAAGAAAATTGATAAAAACAATGTAGGAGGCAATAGGTTTCGAGCAAAGGAAACCACTAAAATATGTTTGTGAAGAGAACCTGGAATGATCTGAATAATGAACAAATTTATAAAAATCAAAGTCTGTTTGCAGGTGAATAACAAACAGAGGAAAGGGCAGAATGGGTTGAATGAATTACGCATTATGAATCATTTAACAAGCACCAATATCTATAATGATTCTAATGTAAATAACAAGCCTTTAATATTTATGCAGCCTTAATAGTCCGGAGAGTCTGAAACGATAGGTAAAAATTAAAATGCCTCCTCAGTGTTTTTCAGTGGAAAACAAATTTATCACAATGTCACAAAACCAAAGCAGTATCGCCTCATGCTGGGTTTGATGCACCTTTACTCCACCGCAACCCTGTCTGCCTTAATGCTGAGGTCTGGACAGAACGAACACCTCTGATTCACAGTGATCACATGGAAGTAAAATCAGTGCCTGTGGAACTCCCTAAATATTACAGAGCACTCAAATAGTGACAAAACTGGAGATTTCACTTTCCTCTCTGCTTTCAGATAAAGATCTCTGTACCAACTTAGTGCAATCACAGCAGCGAGCGGAGAAAGGAAATGAAAAGCCCCTTCCCCTCCCCTACATGCACGTAGTATGTGTGGGAAAAAGAGAAGTTATAGAAAGCCCTGTGCAATCACAGCTGGGCTGTTAATTGCTTTGCCCTGTGCACAGAGTCACACCTTGTTGCTCTTCTGCAATAAGCAATGGCCACTCAGCCCAGCAGTCTCAAGGCAAAGGCAAAAAGGTTTCCGTATTCACCTGTGTTATTTTTGTGTCACTGAAATGCCCATGTCTTATCACAGGCACAACACTGTCTAGGCTCCCGTGGATGACAGCAGTACTGAAAGTCAGGGGGTGATCATGTGGCTGAGAAAGGATTGGGTTTCTCAAACCCCTTTTTGTTAAGTTGAGGTGATACCAAGGGAAAAAACATTGGTTCACGGGAGCAAATTGAACCGAATGCACTGCCAAACACCCAGCTGCTGATCACAGCAGTAGAAGGCCCAGCTGTTAGGGAAAACCAGACTTGCCCAACAAATCTGTCCCTTTCGTAGCTAGTACTCTGATTCATCAAGAGTTTTCACACATACCTTTGGGAGACAAGGTTGCTGTGTCAATTTTCTTTCTGTGTGGTCATGGATTTCTGCAAAACCTACTTACTTGGAGGTCTGATGTGGTACAATTCCCTGTCCCTTAATTCAGATGCAAAACTGGCATGTACTAAGTGTCACACTATATTGAATTGCATAGAGCCTGCAAAATATGTTGCTTAAAAAAAAAATATTAACTTGACCTGCAGGATATTAATATAGTGGCAACTACCCCTGCAGGATATAAAACTGGCACCAACTATAAGAGTTTCCATTAGTGTTGTAGGTTTCTAGTCCCAGTAATGGTCATTTCATCTGAACATGTGGAAATAAATACAAACCATAATAGGACTTAAAAAGCATTCAATGCATATTTGTCCATAAACACGTCGTATAAATAAAAGTTCTTTTAAAAAAAATGTGTCAAATGAATCAATGTGTATTCTATTATAGAATAATAATATCCCATACCACATGTGTTGCTGAAGCAAATAACTTTAGCTGGTATAACAGCATTTTTCATTTTGTGGTACAGCGTATATTTTGATCTGTTGATTAAGGACCTGCCCCTGAGGAAGTCAACGACAAGCGTTCCCCAGGCTTAAAAAGGGAGGGAAAAATGTGTAAACGATTTGGCCACAAATAAGGAAAGAAATGTATTTTTTTCCCTTTCTCCTAGCGTGAGTGAACGCTGAACATCAAACCAGTAGAAGACAGTGGAAAGATTTGCTCTTTGCTTCAGCAGCTTTGGATCTGGCCCTAAGTATGTATGTATGAGATAAATTCTGGCACTACTGGAAACCCCACCTCATACCTCCCACTGTGAATATGTCATCTTTCTATGTGCTTATGCATGCCAAAGCTTTATCTCTTTTGAAATATTGCCCAGAATCAAGCTATGTTTACTTAAGTAACAGGGAGATTCACTTATATGCAATATTTTTTTTTTTCAGTGGAGAGGCTGTCTTTCCACTTTGGACTTTGTTCGTAGTTTACCTTCTGTTTTTCTAACTTGATGGTTTTATCCAGGTTTGACAAGAGGGCTGGATTTTTGTTGGATTTTTTTTTTTTTTTTGAAGTTACACACCTGGAATTAGCTTTTTCTGCCAAGAATTACAGTGCACCTGGAAGTACTAAATCATTTTTATCTGTTTTTTAGTGGTTTTGCACAATGGAATTGCATCTCTTTAAATATTTCTTACCTTTTACAAAACTGAATTGCAGCTCTAGACAGAGCATTGTATGAGTATGTAGATACTGATATGAGATAGCTGTGCCTACGAGTGTCTGCCTCTACAATCCTAGAAGTAGTCAGCTGAGAACTACCTCTCTGGGTTTCTTTCCTCTTCGGTGGCTCTGCTTACCTACATAACATATGGAAATGTGAGCATACACTTACAGCAGATTGTTTGCTATGTTTACACCAGTTCTAACACTAATCCCCATTAATGTTTGATATTGCTCCCAAAGAGTTTAAATAGATGCCAGGCCCCAGATCCATTGCATACACGTTAGGCTTCGTATAAACTTCAAATAGAAAGATACTGAAACACAGCGGGGTGTCCTTTTTTTAACATCATGTTTACTGACTGGATTAACCACATCAAGTGTATGCAAAGCCCTGCTACTTTCATGATTTCTGTCATCACTTTTAAGTGTCCTATTTTCAAGGCAAACACAAAACAGTTTCACATCACCTTAAGCAGTCCAGCTTCTTGATTCTGCTTTCAGTTTCTTTCGTTTATCAAACATGCCCGTGGCCGCAAAGTGAAAACACAGCTAGATACATGCAAACAAACACAAAACTTTCTTTCTCTCTGTTAAAGGATCTCAGACACAGGCTCTACTGGCTGTGCTTTGCTGCAGAATATCAACCACCAAGGTCATGGCAAAGTTTGCTCCAGGTTCTGTAGCCCATCCAGGGACCGCCCAGGTGCCCTGACCCATTAGAAAACATGTAACTGCTGTGCAGAGGCATGGTCGCCTCTGCAAGGGCAAATGGGAACCACAGGTCTGAGGACCACAGAAATGCCAAGTGCCAGGCACATTCCCAGATCAAACTGCTCCCAAGATCAGCTTTCCCCAGTGTGAACTACATGTAGTTACTGGGATTTTATGCTACAGTAGAGAGAAGTCTTGAGACATTCATTCTTTGCCCACCGCATGGAGAAGCAAGCTGTTCAGGCCTTCTCCATGTCAGGCATTCCCTTTTCTTCTCACCTCCCTTTCCATATTATTTTATGTGAAGCTGTTTCTCAGGCTGATTATTTTAAAAATTTCTGTCTTAGGGTCTCAGCTCTGAGGCTGCAAAGCTTTCCTGTCCATCAAGCCACCTCTGTCTGAGGTACTTAGTCCTCTAAATGCAAAGTGGTTGCATCCTGTTTCTCGTTACATGTTTATATAATGCCCAGTTCAACAGGACCCTGATTTTAGCTGGAGCCTTGCTGAAACCCTTGTATTGTCATACAAGCAATAGCAGCAATGTTCAGCTACAAAAATCACCAGCACACATGAGCAACACTGTGTGAGAGCGCTTGGGGTTGGCAGACAGCGAAGAGCAGAAAGTGGTTATGGAGACACGTTTGTAACTGAACAGAGCTGCTCTAGTCCTTTAGGCTACAAACAACTAATTCTCACTTCAGCCAACCACAGAAAAAGTAAATAAAAGCTGTAGACGCAGCCATGTCTATTAAAACATAGTCCTGTTTGGTAACGAAAATAATTGGTACTTCACAAGTTAATATATTTTGCAGCGGGGGATAATTTTACGTTAAATGACTAAGCTGTGTCTCAACCTTTGCTAGGCTCATTATATCCTTTAAATAGTTCAGGTTTCCAGATAACCAGCAGCAGAACCAGGTAAGCAGGCAAAATTACTATGGCTGGGAAAATTTGTATCTGTCACACAGGTCTGGTTCCCACACACTCTGGTTACATCATTACTTAGTCTGTTAACTAGGAAACCAATTAGGCCAGAGAGCTACTGTCAGGTGACCAAAACACGAAAAAGCACAAGAAACCCTACCCGAAAGATGGGATTTCAGCAGAGGCCCTCAGATAGCTGACTCCTCTTCTGCTGCACTGCAATTTTCGTATTTCGTTTCACCTTTGCTTTCAGGCTGAGCTCTGAGGTCCCACAGATTGATGGTTGAAGCAGCTTTGTTTCTCCCCTCAACAGGTGCACTGAGAAAATTGTTTCCTGCATCAAAAATTACACAAAATTACGTAATAATTTCTCTCATTTACTCTGGAAAATTTCCTTCTCCTTCACACCTTTTAATTTACAGTGCAAGAACAAGGCAGTAGCTACAGAACCAAATGCTGTGCTGTGGGCAACAATATGTTCATCTTACAGGAAAAGGGTGTGCAAAACTAGAGCACAGCTAAAGTTTTGGGGCACAAACAGCTTCAATAACTGTCATTTGTTTTCTGCAAATGTTGAAGGTATTTCTCCATGCACAGAGAAAGCACAGATAGCTGGGCTCACCCTCAAGAGAAGAGCGTGCATGGGCAGAGGAGGCCAGCACGGGGCACCATGAGGAGAGATGAAAGCCAGCTCGCTGTAAAGCATGTGTAAGCAGGGAGTATGCATGCATGTATAAATACACCTAATCTCTGTACTACTTCATTGATCTACTGGTGGTATTATTATACATACAAAAAATACAGCTTACACAGTGACAATATGTTTTTGTAGGCACAAACACATTATATATAAATATATACATATTGCACACCACAAATGATGCAGATATTTTCTAGCTTGCACATCTTTTCTGGTTCTGGCATCACTGCAGAACTCACTGACTTGCTGAGTCCTTGCTCATACCTAGAGAACCTGCAAACACCTCCAATACCTTAGCTCCAGGCCAAGAGCATTAACAAGCCACGTGCTCTTTCTCTATATTCTTGTTCAAATTTGTTTTCTTTTAGGACAAAGAGAAAGGGGAAAAGAGCTGATGAAAATCTCACCTCAAAAGCCTCAAGGAGAGGCTTCATGTACCAGGTGAGGGCAGGCTGAGGGCATGGGGGGTCCTCACCTGTTTGAGGATCATACTCAGGTACCGGCACTGCTGCTGTTTGATCAGCAGTACCATGCCATTGGCTTAAAGATCCTTTTTCCCCCCGATGTGGCCCCCTTTATTTCTGATGGCCTGTCATCTTCACTGGTTTTGTAAAATGATCATCAGAGGAAGTAAACTAATCAGAAATACTTTCCTTCCTGATGATTTTGTTGAGCAGGTGATTTGATCACCGTGTAGAGAAAAGCAAACTAGTCTCTGCCAGACATCTGCCAGCTCAGGGAACCAGGCTCTTGCATGTTTTACAGCACAAGAACCTCGTTATTAATTCATGCTCCAGGTCCTCTGTACATGCTGTTACTAATATTAGGTTTCAACAGAGTAATGAGCAGCAGCAACAGACTATGTTAATATATTGTAAAGAATGTTTGAAATATTAAATTTGAGTTTGGATTTTTAATTAGGGCCTGAGCAAGGTATTGACAATCTTCCTACTGTTTTGCAGCCAGCAAGCAAAGAAGATAGGGATTGTTGTGATCTGAACACTGTAAGCCAGTCTGATTTAGGGGATGGATCTGAAATATAATACCAAATTTAAAACCTTGAGGGAAGTTTGTCTCTGGGTTCTGCAGCCAGGCTTTGACCCATCCGTATACTGAAAGGGGACTTTTGGTATGGGACTGTAGGAAAAGTAAATAGTTATGAGACCAGCTCTTATGGACACGTTTTATAACATAATGTCAGTGAGCTGCCCAGGGGCAGTTTGACTCTCAAGGATGCCACTGCTGTTAAATAAAGGGAACATGAGTAGATGAGCATAGAGAAAAGGGGTTGTTGTGATATAAATCTATACTATAAGGATATATATAAGCAGAGAAGAAAAAAAAAAGGCAGGCAAGCTGTGGGTCTGAAAACCCTACAGGGCTTCAAAGTACTTCCCACTGCTGTGCTTCAGACAGGAGCATAGGTCAGCATCTCTTCCTTGGTTGGATATACATATATTAAAGGATTCATTTAAAATTTGAGCTGGGCAAAGAGCTAGAGCCATTTTTCTGTGAGCGTGCTATGCACATTTCTGAATGCACTCTCTTTGAGAGGGAGTTCGCAATGAAGACTTCCCTGTTCTGGAACTCACTCCTCCCACTTGGTTGGTTGGAGCCTGAATACATTGACCTATGGGGCACATTGCAAAGCCTAACTATTTTCCCAAGATTTTTCTGAATGAGTGACTTGAGTAGGTAGAGAGAAGAACGTTTCATTTGTACGGTATGTGGAGGCTTTTAATTAATAATGTTCCCATTTGAATGCCTATTGTATTTTTAAACGTGCTTTGTACATACGCCTAGAGCATCAGATAACTGCAGGGTTTTTTTCCAATAAAAAAAAAATCCCACAACAACGTGGCTTTGCTGTGATGTGGCACCAATCTTCTTTGTATGATAGGCTTATACAGTGTCTGGCACAGTGGCCCCTGGTCTGGACCATGACTTCTAGATGCCAGCACCTAACTAGCACCATCAAAATGATGGCAGGTCTCAAGGAGATGAAGCTTCACACCAGTTGGGGAGTTTGATACTGCTGATCATCACTATAGAGTTCGACATATTCTACATACAGTCAGTAACATCAGAGAAGTGCCTAGGCACCTCATGGAGGTTTTACTTTCTTCCTTTCTGGATTTGGAGGTCTTCTTGAGAGACTGGGTCTTTTATTGGATAGGTTGGGCGTTTCCTACTTTTTAGAACAAAAGAATCAGCCTGGTGAGTCTTCTCATGGTAGAAGGGTTTTGTCTGTTGAAAAGAAAGGTCTTAGTAGGAAGTGAAGTTGGTACTGCTTCCTACAGTTCGAGGAAGTATATTCAATGTCTTTTTTTTTAAAAGAAACCAGCACACAAAAGCTTTCTTGCTAAGAAGATACTAAGTTGTGATACCATAAATTTGCAATTTTATGTCTGCTTTGGTCCCTCCCTAAATACCCTGGAATAGCCTGAAAACCAACACTTTAGTTTTTCATTTCAAAATGTCTCCAAATTTCAAAATTTCCTATAGAGATATTTATTTAGCTCTTTGGTCCAGCTGCTAGTCTGTGGGTCAGATCTGACTCAAGGAAATTCTTCTGCATGGTCCAGTTCTTTTTCCCTGTGGAAAGTGCAGACAACTTCACAGTAGTACAGGCTTCCGAAACCCATGAGTACATCCTTCTGTGCCTGGTCACCACACCTTCCCTGCATACATCCATGCAGAAGAGGTGACCTTCTCCTGTGGGTTTGTGTGTGTGGAGCAGGCACTGAGCAGGTAGCATCACCCCAACAGCATAAACATATGGGAGACATTTTCTGATTTCAGTTTGCCAATTATTACTTTTTTTTTTTTTCAATTTACACTTGGAGCAGTGACAAATATTTTGAGAAGACAGATGAGGGCGCTGCCAGCAAACTGGAGTACTATTGCACAACTCCTTGTATTTAAGCTGTTTTCTTGATGAAGAGAGGTGTTGTGCAAAGACAAGTATACAACAGGTTTTTTCCACACACTGTATTTGTCCTTGTTGTTTTAGTTCTCTTTTTGTTTTGCTGCTGTTCCTTTGAATCACAGGAGAAAATCATCACTCTTCCTGAAAGCCTTAAAAAAAACATCATGCCACCTCTGCTTTTTCATTCCTTTTCACTGAGTAGGCTGCCAAAATCGATTTTTGATTAGTTACTGCAACGTGCAGTCCCCTGCTCAATTGCCATGTGGCCTTCCCTCCCATGGTCAGGCAAGCGAGGAGCAAAGGACCAGGTGAACTCAAACCTGTCTCCAGAATCTTAATGCTAAGCTCCTTTGAGCTACACCATGGACAACTACACAGTTTTTCTTCCTCTCTGAAAACCCTGTAAGAATCTTACACTTCAATCAGGTATTGTACATGCTTTCTTAGGTAGCTCTGTCAACGCATCACAACCCTGACCTGCAGTACCCTTGTATCTCTATCTCCCTCAGGAAAGACAGCATGGTTTGTACTGAACTGTGAGAAGAGCTCAAATTTGTACAAATTCTGCCCTTACATGAGGATGCTCAAAGGTCAGTTACAAGGAGAGGGCTGGATTTAACTTTAAGCCAAGATAAAATGCCACTTTTCAGAAGAAAAGGGCTGATGAGATGCATTATTCCACTGAGTAACTAATCTATTGCAGGTACAATGACCAGCATCTTATTCTGTTTCTACATTTTTATGTACGTGATGCATGTTCTTCAGAATTAAAGGCCCTTAATTTTCCATTGCTTTTTCAGTCCATAGAATCACAAGAGTATTTTGACTGGAAAAAACCCCGTACTTTCCAGCATGAATGATGGCACGTGCAACACATGTATGAGGGGAATAACAATTTTTAGATCTAAAAGCCCTTTCTATATAAAAATTCAGATGTGTTTTGAAAAACTGATTGCCAACACACTGGTCTCAGCAATTAAGATTTGTAACCAAAGGAATGAGGTACAATCACATACTTAACATACCCAACACTTTGTATAGTTATTCAGCTATGCTTGCTGCTTCTGTCAATGAGATGCCACCAAGCAAAAGAATAGTTTATTGCAGTTGTCCTTCCCTCTTTCAAACCACTTATCTGACTTCAGCAAGGCTTTCGACACTGTCTCCCATGATATCCTCCTAGGGAAGCTCATGAAGTGTGGGCTGGATGAGTGGTCAGTGAAGTGGACTGAGAACTGGCTGAATGGCAGAACTCAGAGGGTCGTCATCAGTGACGCTGTCTAGTTGGAGGCTGGTAACAAGTGGTGTCCCTCAGGGGTCAGTACTGGGCCCAGTCTTGTTTAACGTCATCAATGACCTGGATGAAGAGTTAGAATGTACCCTCAGCAAGTTTGCTGATGACACCAAACTGGGAGGTGTGGTAGACACACCGGAAGGCTGTGCTGCCATTCAGCGTGACCTGGATAGGCTGGAAAG